>Ga0307487_1000717_pt1 | contig 25110 bp, 26 predicted proteins | sample CBIW12metaG_FD_203665 | JGI IMG/M metagenome (GOLD analysis project Ga0307487, IMG submission 203665) | Sea-ice brine microbial communities from Beaufort Sea near Barrow, Alaska, United States - CBIW 1.2 | ecosystem: Environmental > Aquatic > Marine > Coastal | place: USA: Alaska | collected... | reverse complement strand
TCATGATATTCTATGGTTGCCACCTTATAGCCCTGATTTGAATCCTATCGAACAAACATGGGCATGGATTAAAAAAAAGCGTAAAGAGTGGCGTTTAGATTGTATTGATACGTTGTTCTTCTTATGGGTCTTTATCTGTGATAGTTGTTAGGTTCGTTGACTATACTTTAGCCAGTGGACGTTTGAACGCTCGGGCAAACAAGCTAGTGTCGCCGTATCGGGCAATCGGCGTAGCAAAGATGGCGACGTAGTCAGACGCTGGGCGATAATTGGGCATGGCCTTGCGCTGAAATCTCGTCTGGATATTACTTCTGATATAAAAGAAGGACGACTTATTGAAGTTAAATTAGATGGCTGGCAAGTTGCCCCCTATCCGCTGTATTTGATTTGTCCTGAAAGACGGCTGATTGATCCACTGTTTAACGCAGTGAAGGAATATTTAATCGACTGCGTGCAAAATATTTCGGTTTGAATAAGGGGGGGGGGGCATTTATCATACCCAATAAAAGCTAAGCCCTCACATTCATTAAGATGTAGATGGAGGCACTCAGCTTATTTATTCAAAGCAATTGCTGCCGATTTCAACCAAGTAGCAGCTTTACCCAAAGAACGCTGCTTGTGCCAAATAAGCTCCAATGCTACTGGCCAATCATGATCATCAAAATCCAATATTGGTGCAACCAGATAACCATTATCCAATGCACTGGCGACCACATGCTCAGGCACAAACGCCCAGCCTAGATTACGCTGTACCAACTCAACGATCACCCACTGGCTCTCGACCCACCAAACATCAGAAGCTATTCGCAACCGTGCTTTTTCCTCGCTGTGATTGCGTGTGGCTACCATCAGTTGCCGATAGCGTTTCAGCTCCTCCCACTCCACTGGTTGATGGGCTAGCTCATGTTCTGGTGCGCAAACCAAGGTTAATGACACCCAACCAAGATTGTGAAAGTTTAACGCCGAAGGTAGTATTTCTTGACGCCACATAATACCCAGATCAGCACGATCTTCTAACACCAAGCGACTCACATCTTCCATCAGCGGAAACAATAGCTCCAGCTCTACACTGGGGAAGCGGCGAGAAAACTCTTCCATTAGAATACCCAGTTTCGATGCCGGATACAGCTCATCAACCGCCAATACCAGTCTGCTTTCCACCCCTTCACCCAAACTCTGTGCAACCCCGCGAAAATGCTCGCAACGCTCAAGTATCACCCGAGCTTCTACCAGTAACCGCTCCCCAACTGGTGTCAGTGTTGGATAGCGACCACTGCGTACAAATAAGCTATTGTCCACATCAACTTCTAAATTTGAGACAGCCGTGCTAATGACAGATTGTGCCTTACCTAGTTGCCGCGCTGCAGCTGAAAAAGAACCAGTTTCCACGCTCGCTACAAAGGCTTTTAATTGCTCTAATGAAAAGCTCATCTATCTGTATATCCTATAGGTTCTAACTTGGTCATCCGATTTTAACAGATATAATAGCCCGATAAATCACTAATTCAGTTAGGAAGCTTCATGCGCACCGTTAAAGATCGTATTCGCCATACTTTAGGTTTTGAGATAATAGGCTTAATCATATTCGTACCCTTTGCAAGCTGGTTATTTGGCTTTGATATTCAGTCGATGGGTCTTATTGCCGTGGTCGCTTCAATTATCGCTACGCTGTGGAACTACTTTTATAACCTGTTATTCGACCACAGCATGCTGAAGCTGAGCGGCAATGTACATAAGACGGTTCCACTACGGATGTTGCATGCGTTTTTATTTGAAGGTGGTCTACTGTTATTATTTCTACCCATGATTGCGTGGCATTTAGGCATCAGCCTCTGGCAAGCCTTTATAATGGATATTGCAATGGCTACTTTCTACTTGGTACATACTTTTGTCTATAACTTGAGTTATGACAAAGTGTTTCCTATTTCAGAAGAACATTTTGTATCTCGGAAGGTGACCGTTACTCAATAGTACTAATCCAGCTCTGGATGACCATGCAAAAGTAGCACGACTGGTCGGCTTCCTTTCTCAGAGTCCGCTTCCTCAAACCCTGCTTCTAAAATATGAACACTCAAACCGTTATTGTTATCAATAAAACGCGATCTTATTTTTGGATCAAGCGTATCGGTACCATAAGCATTTTTATTACTATTCATCATTAATCCCTGCCTAATTCATTTAGTCATAAGTTAAGGCTTGTCGCTAACGACTTACCTTGCCGGCAGTACATAATTTCATAACGGCGCTTAGAAGTTTGTCGGGCACACGACAATTACTCAATAAATTAGAGATAAATAAGTTTAAAAATTGGAAATAGGCCTGCGAGTTATCTTTTAATTTTTGGTCAATAAACCGACCTCAGGTTGTCGGAGCATCGATATTCTGTAAGAATATAATAATTAAAACACAAAATGTCACTCTTGAAGTCAGAAGACCATTTGCAGGCTCATTGAAGCATTATCTTGTTTTAATTTTTTAAGGAACTCCCCTACTAACGCACCTTTGCCATGACGGTTAGAGATTACGCCGTAAGGCACGCGTGGTTCAACCTTGATGACTTCTACTTTTAAAATGTCGCCCGGTTGCGCCCCTTTAATTTCAATAGGTCCTGTCACAATATGTGTGCCATCTTTATAAAAATCATGATTTAGATTAGATTGCGTGATTTTTTTTGCTTCCTCTAAAATAAAATTTTCTTTCACCCCTTTTGACTTAAAGTATTTTGCGGCATCACGCCCCTGATCTTCTAGCAAACCTTCATGTGAGACCGTATCAAAAGTCACAACACTACCAGATGCAACAGACATAATAAGTTTGGCGTCTCTGTTGGGTAAGTATCCCCACGTGATTGTATCTAGGGTCGAAGGGACGTAATAATTGCCTTTGTAGTCGCCACTTTTTAGCTGGGTAGGTTTATCTGATATTTGCTTAAGAACATTGAAATTTTCTGCATGAGAGACCGACATGCCAAGTGCACTGAGAACAAATAGTGAAAGAATTGTGTTTTTAAACATAGAACATACCCTCGATAAATGAAACATAACAACAGTGTCGTGCCTCTAGAATGGGGCAAGTTCTATGCCACTCAAAACTGGCTCTATCGGGATGATCTGAGTAGAAAAAGCACTGTTTTGATACAATCAATTGCGCTAATTAGGTGCTGTAATATGAAAAAGTAACAATTTTAGTGCACAGGTGTGTTGGTGAGATAGTAATCATATCTAACGGTCTTTCAATATAAAATAACGCATGATGTGGCCAAGGTTATGTCTAAGGATTGGAATTGCTTTGATTGTGAAGAGTTGGTTGTTAAGAGTCGCTGTGCAAAAAATCAAGCAAGGCTGGAACATTCTCTCTAGCACTGCGCCCAGCACCAATTAAAGTGGCCGAACCTGCGCTTGCCCAATCGCCATAACCAAATAGCCATAGCCGAGGCTCTTTTATGGCTTGGCCTTGTTTTACCTGTACTTTTCCATCAGCCTCCATTACACCTAAATCGGCCAGATGGTCGAGCTGTGGTTTAAACCCAGTACACCAGATAACCGCATCGATTTTTTCTTCACGGCCATCACTCCAAATAACACCTTGTTTGGTGAATCGGTTAAACATAGATACCGCTTGTAAAATACCTTTGTCTCGCGCCGCTTTTACTGGTGGCACCATGACAATATCACCAATTCCGCCTACAGGCATGTCACTATTATTACCAGTAATACGTGCCGTGGCTCTCTCAAACAGTACATGCCCATCTACATCATCTGATAGGAAAAGTGGCGGCTCGCGAGTAACCCAGCTGGCATTTGCCACATCAGCCAGCTCAGCATAAATTTGCGCGCCAGAATTACCACCACCGACTACCAGTACTCGCCTGCCTTCGTATGCTTTAGGCCCAGCATAGTAAGCAGAATGGCATTGCTCACCGCGGTAATATTGTTGACCGTCAAACGTTGGAATGGTGCTATTGCTCCAGGTACCAGTCGCACTGACCACGGCTCTTGCGCGCCAGCTGAGTTTTCCATCCGTGATGCGTAAGCAATTGTATTTACTGTCACGCTGCACGCTGGTTACTTGGTACGGTCGATATACTGGCAATTGATAGTGTTGCTCGTAATCCGCAAGATAACGGAGCACCTCGTCTCGCGATGGGTATTCAGCATCTTTGGCTTTTGGCATGAGCTTGCCAGGCAGTGAGCTCATCATAGCAGGAGAAAATAACCGCAATGACGGCCAAGTATGATGCCAAGCCCCGCCGCTTTGGTGTTGATTATCAAGAATGATAAAGTCGAGTTTGGCTCGCCTTAAATAATAGCCTACTGCCAAACCTGTTTGGCCACCGCCAATTACTACCACATCGAATATTTTAGTTGCCATAATTGCTCTCAGTTTCTGCTAAAAAATAGGAAAGACTTATCTGCCATATAGCGTGATAGCGGCGTCTGTACTATAAGTATTTATATCATTAACTTCAGGCTATTACTTACTCATAAACCTTAGGCTCCGATCAAACAGTTTTCAATATAAGCTGGACGATTCATTATCAAGTGTGCAAGGGATAGCGTTATCCGATGACAATCGTTACCTTTCTTTAAGTTTCATAAATCTACGTAACACTATAATTGTTTATCATCTCTTTTATAGAACGTGTGAAGCGTTATCACGGTATTTTAGCTCATTCGAATAAAACACCTTTAAACCCAATGCTTAATACAAATTCAGTAGGAAACGATGATGAAAAATATAATGATAAGCGTGATGCTGGCTGCCTCTACTTGCTTTGCAATGATAGGTTCAGCCAATGCAGCCTTCAACGACACATCAAAGCATACCGTTCAAACGCAACACCACAAAGATGAGAGTAGCGCCAATAAAAATAAAGCATCCAATCATAAAACGACCAAGCAGCAACCTAAAGCCAAAATCAGCCACCAAACCAAGCAAAAAGTCAGTCAAAAGACTAACCATACTAGTAAGAATAATCAGCTCATAAATCAAAAGACAAGCGTGAAGACAAAGATCGTAGGTTTTAATTGAATTAGAGAAGCTATATAGCGACATTACCTATACTGACTCTATGTGTAATAACGCAACCTGTTAAGTTTTAACTAAGGCTTAGGCTTTACCCTATCGTTAATGTGGCCACCTATTACAAGTGTGCAAAGGAGTATTATGATGAAGAGCAAGTTTATGCGTATAAAACCCCAATTCTTGCTGGGATTAGCAGTACTTGCTTCGACAATAATGCCAGCAACTTCTGCGCTTGCCATGTTACCGATGGGCTCGGAGATTTTTCAAGCAGAGTCAATGGCAATTATTTCTACGGATGAAACAGCGCTGACTGTTGACGAGGCTATCTCTAGAGAAAATAGTTTGACCATTGAAAATGAGAGGATGATAGCTTTTAGTGATAAGTCCAAGCTTTCAGGTTTGATCAGTAAAGGCAAGTGGTTGATTGGTCTTGAAGAACATAAAACCAATATACCATCAGATTAAAAACAGCCTTGTTTCTGACCGTTGAATGTATTCAAAAGCATAGTTAGGCATCACTGTTAGCAATGACTACCGCCCTATCAAAAACGGGTAATAACTTGCTTAGCTCAGCCTACATTTTGAGTGTTGGTCCAGCTATCAGATCCAACCCTCTTCCAAAAGGTGATCGGTGTTACTCACTTTAAAGTCATTATATAAGTTAAAAAACACCGTTGGGTCTTCAACATTATCGAGCAGCTCTCGTTTATTGAGCGCCACAAACATAGCCAGCGCATAAGCCGCACAATGGATAGATTTTTTGGGATTAAACTCAATATCAGTAAAAGCTTGATATTGCATGACCTCTTCATGCAGCTGAGGGTTTTGCTTTAGGGCATTCACATACAGCCAATCATAAAACGTAGTTAATGGCTCTACGCTCCACTCTAGACCAAAATAATTGTAACTGATTAATTCACCCGAGGTCACTAATCGCTCGTCTTTTTTGGCTTGTCTTGGCGGCGCTATCAGCAAGTCAGTATAGGGGCCACCGTACTCAAAAACACTACTGGCTTGAAAGGCGTTTTCGACACTATACTGCCTGCCATCGTGCTCATTAGCCAGCTGTAAGCTCAATGGGCTCAGCAAAAAACTCAGCTTATTGCCAGATTTACTAGACAGCTCTAAGACGTGATTAAACCCATACTTTTTGCGAATGACTTGATGCAAGTCATTAATGGATTTTTTCTTTTGTCTACTCGCAAATCCCACATGCCGCTCAAACCTAACCATGTCTGTTTTTACCAGATTGTCACTGTTGACTCTGGGCATGAATACGGGTCTGTGTTCTACAGCGTTTTGTGTTTGTTCCATAGAGTTCTGTCTTTGTTCCATAGCGATGTGCCTTATATCAATATTCTTGTATAAATGTTCTTTCATAACTGGTCTAGCAGTCAAATGCATCTGCCTAGACCGAAGTGCACTGAACCCAACCAGCGCTCGCAGGGAAGTTTATCTTATTACTAGTCATTTATCCTGCCCTATTTTAGGATTATTGATAACCTCACTGGCTTTTTTGAGTCCTTGAACGTCAACCATTAAATCTTTAGCATTACTCGTGTGTCATGTATTAGACATTAAGCTGTCAAGCTACTACAACTGGGCGAATCGTGACATCCTTGATCAACAAATATATCGCAATCAAAGCGAATTACTGGTTAGAGTGGCTCATGATGAGACCAAGAAGATCTGTGGCTATGAGCGCTTGAATGCTTGAATGCTTACCTTACAGAACAAAGTTATACCGTTAGCAAATACAGGGTCAGAAGCCTTAAAGAGAAACAAAGCATTGCTGGCCATTGAGATAAAATTTGGTATTTGGTATTACATAGCCGTTGGTAACTCTTGATATTTCAAACCAATCGTTCGCAGTTTTCCTTTGCCATCCACTTCTTTGATCACTAACGACCATTCGTCGTTAATAGCTACCGTGTCTCCAGAAACAGGGGCAGTGTCTAAACTTGCAATCACATATTCAGCCACAGTCTGTTGCCACATATTTTTTGACGTTTCTTTATCTTTGGACTTCACTTTGGTTACCAAGGATTCAGACTCCATAACCCCCGTCAAAAGTGGCAAATCACCCAGCTTAACGCTTGGTGATAACAGCCAATCACCATAGAAGTTATCAATTGCTTTACGGTTCAAGCTCGTATCATTAAAAATTTGGGCGATTTTACTGGCATGATTGCCTCGCATGGCATACCACACACTATCACCGAATTTTAACTGCGTGTGCTCTTCAACAATGACTATATTTTGACCTCGTAACAAAGCGAAGACATGGATTTCATCAGAGCTAATACGACTAGAGATAGCTTTAGGATGCCTGCCAGTCGCAAAAGCCCCTGCCTTTACTTCAAACTCATATAAGGTAATACTTGCCCGATCTGACACCCAAACTTCATGCTCTTCTTTTGGTTCATCATTAGCAGGAATGCGCACCTTAAACAAATTAGCCATAATAGGAATGGTGGTTCCTTGTAATACTAAGGATAAGACGACTACCCCAAAAGCAATATCAAACAACATAAAAGCATCGTCTATCGCTGCCATAACCGGTAAAATCGCTAGGGTAATAGGTACCGCACCACGCAAACCTACCCACGATATAAAGCCAATCTCTCGATCTTTGAATCTAAAAGGCTTCACACTGGTATAAACGGCAATAGGACGAGCAACCAAAATCATAAAGGCGGCAATCACCACTGAGTAATGCCAGACATTTAGAACGTTAGATGGCGTAACTAAAAGCCCCAAAACAACGAAGAGCACCGCTTGTGATAACCACGCAAAGCTATCCATTACCCGCATCACATGTTCAGTTGATCGCACCTTATGGTTACCAATCATCACGCCCGTCAGATAGACTGCCAAAAAGCCACTACCGCCAATAAGGTTTGTGGCTGCAAATACTGACAATCCAGCTGATAATATCAAAATGGCATACATGCCTTCTGCTAAGCTCACCTTGGGTAACAATCTAGCCAATAAATACCCTGCAAGTAAGCCAATTCCTAACCCGAACCCAAGTTGTTGTAACAACAACCCTAGAAAACCAAGTATCGTCTGCCCTGCGGGATCAACATTGAGCGCGATTAGACCTGTCACCAACAGGATAGCTAAAGGGTCATTGGCACCAGATTCTAACTCAAGTGTGGCTTGTACTCGATCGTTGAGCTTAACACCACCATTCCGTAACAAAGAAAAAACGGCTGCCGCATCGGTCGAACCAACAATAGCTGCCAGCAAAAGGCCAACTCGCCAATCCACATCCAGCAGCCACGTGACGAATATGCCTAGCACCATAACCGTAGCAAGCACGCCCCAAGTTGCTAAAACTATCGCCGGCTTAAGACCCACTCGAAAAGATTGGAAAGAAGTTCGTAAACCACCGTCTAGCAAAATACAGGCTAACGCTGCCTGCCCGACAAAATTGGCAAGACCATATTCTGAAAAATGAATACCTAAAACACCTTCTTCACCTGCTAACATTCCTACTATCAGAAACAACAACAGTAAGGGTACGCCCAGACGCGCTGATAACGTACTTGCCATGATGCTGGCGAATATCAATAATGCTCCCACTAGATATAGAATATTTAAGGTATCCATCTTTTTTTAAGCCCTATTATTTAATAACAATTACGATAGCACTGGTTTGTTTATAGTCATTCTACAGGGTATATTGAGAAAAGCTGCGAAAGTAATCGGCGCGTACGTTACTGATAATAATAACCCTAAAAACCACAGGCAGGGATCTCGAATCGTTTGCACTTAGGGTGTATGTTATAAAGCAATCATATCTCCACGTGTCGCTTGTGAATATATGATTGCTTTATAACACGCTAGAGAAAATACCCTTCTACACCATATTTTTAAAAATATCATCAATGTATTTTTCTACGGCATCGCTATCATTAGTGACTTGAGCATACGTCCTCAAACCTATTATTTGAATTTGGAAATAACGCGCCAGCTCAACCGGATTTTTCTCAACGCTGATTTCACCATTATCGATGGCTTGCTCAAAGATAGTAGCAAAGGATGCTTCTATCTTCTCTAAAATACCCGTTGCATGAGTCAACAAATCTGGGCTATCGTTCTGGGTGAGTTCAGCGACCGTTTTGACAATCATACACATACCACTTGGCGCAGTGGCTTTATTACATACAGTCACGCTATGAATGAATCGCTTCAAACCACCCAGCACCGTGTCTTCTTCTGCCATACAGTCGGCAAGCCTCTGAGCACCGTCTTTGGCATAACGATTTAATGCTTCTGCAAACAATTTGTTCTTACTGCCAAAAGCGGCATAAATACTACCGGGATGCATGTTCACCACATCTTGTAGATTTCTCATTGACGTTGCGTGATAGCCCTTTTCCCAATAGAGATTTTTTGCTTTTTCAATCACATCATCGCGATTAAATTTTACTGGGGCGCTCATAATTTTACCTTAGAATTTTTGTCTTAAAAGCTTGTCTTAACAATTGCTCTTAATTGCCTGTCTTAAAATTGGTCTCAAAAAACAGAAACCAAGCAATAATAATATTACTTGGTTTCTTACGTTATCGCTTGGCTTTATTCGAAATAAGCTACTTTGGCTTTAATGCTAAGACGCTATCAATATCATCAGCATTATGACGGTTTTCAAGTTGCTCCCACTCTTCACCCCAGTTTCTGTTGATGATGCAGCCACGTTGTACGGCTGGTCGCGCTAACATGGCTGTCGCCCAACGCTGGATGTGGGTGTATTCTTCAACCTGCAGGAATTCTTTTGCGTCGTATAGATTCCCCAAAACTAAATTGCCATACCAAGGCCAAGTAGCAATGTCCGCAATACTGTAATCATCACCGGCAATGAATTCGTTCGTCGCTAACTGCTTGTCTAATACATCCAATTGGCGCTTGATTTCCATCGCAAAACGATTGATCGGGTATTCAAATTTTTCGGGTGCATAAGCATAAAAATGACCGAACCCACCACCCAAGTATGGCGCAGAGCCATGTAACCAAAACAGCCAGTTAAAGACCTTTGTACGCTTGCTTCCTTCTTTAGGCAGTAATGACCCAAATTTTTCAGCAAGATACACTAAAATTGAAGCCGACTCAAAAATAGGCTCAGCATCGTCGCTAGAGTGATCGACTAATGCTGGAATCTTAGAGTTGGGATTAATATCTACAAACCCTGATGTGAATTGATCCCCGTCGCCAATTTTAATCATATGGGCATCGTATTCCGCATCCTTACCTAATGCTAACAACTCTTCTAACATAATGGTGATTTTTTGGCCATTAGGTGTGCCCATTGAGTACAGTTGCAAAGCATGCTTGCCAACAGGCAGCGCTTTTTCATGGGTTGCACCCGAAATCGGACGATTGATACTTGCCCATTTACCGCCATTTTCTGCGTCATGAGTCCATATTTTTGGTGGTGTGTATTGATTTTCCATTCTTATCACTTCTATATTGGTGAAATTGATGAGATTTTTTACTAGTGATTAGGCTTTTTTATCGAAGTTTTGTGGATATAGCGCCCGTGCGGCAACGTCATCAAATTCAGTCTTAAACTCGATATTTTTAGCAAGAGCGCGTGCTTTTTCTATCGTAGGACGTGCATTTACGTTTGCAAACCAGCGCTTTAGATTGGGATAGTTCTCTAAACCCTCTTCGCCTAATACGAATGTTGCCTTGTCAATCCAGCCCCATGCTGAAATATCTGCAATTGAATACTCATCGCCAACGATATACTCGCGGCCTTCCATGTGGGTATCGAGCACTTCATAATGACGTTCGGCTTCACGAAGATAGCGATTGATAGCATAAGGTATTTTTTCTGGCGCTTTATGTCTAAAATGAACGGATTGACCAGAAAAAGGTCCAAGGCCTGTCGCTAAAAACAGTAACCACGATAGCATCTCACCGCGATCTTCCGGCTTTCCTGCTAATTTTCCCGTTTTCTCAGAAAGGTACATTAAGATAGCAGTCGAATCAAACACACGCGTGCCATCGTCTTCAATTGCCGGTGTTTTACCATTCGGGTTAATAGCGCGGTATTCAGGGGTGTGCTGCTCACCTTTTAAAGTGTCTACAGCAACCAATTCATACGGCAAGCCAGTCTCTTCAAGAAAAACAGCCACTTTCAACGGGTTTGGAGTTTGGTGAAAATAAAACTTAAGCATAGTGTTATCCTATTATATAAAAATATTGGTTTGGTAACTATAAAAGTAATAAAGAGCTTGAGTCGTGCGTTGAACAATTTCTTTATTGCTTGGTATTAGAACCACTATAATCACAAATGAACGGTCGTTCAAGAATAAACTTTAAATAACTACTTATTCAATTATCAAAATCAGGAACAACAAGCGTTGTTACTAATGAGAGGTTTAGAGAAGTTAATTACGTTGATAAGGCAGTAAAGAAAATATACGATGCCCCGTAACCGATAAACGCCAAGGCTAAATAAAAATGTATCGACTTATTTTAGGACGGGTCGATTTAAACATTACTAAAATCAAATTAAAAAGCTTATCATTCCATTGGGAATTCATGTTTGCCCGCTCGCTGTTTCAAGTAGCAGACATGGAAGCGCAAGGCCCATTATTAAACCGTGTTTCTGACCTAATCAATCAAGGTCATATTCAAACCACGGTTGGTAATAATATAGGGGTTATTAGCGCCGCCAATTTACGCGTCGCCCATCAAGAATTAGAAACCGGTACCTCAATCTGTAACCTTATATTAGAAAGTTTTTAATACAACCCCACTAAAAAAGGACTAAAAATGACTACATTAACCGTTATTGCCAATATCACTGCAAAAGAGGACAGCATTGCCTTAGTGAAGGCCGAGCTTGAAAAACTCTTACCAGTGACGCGTGTAGAGGAAGGCTGTATTCAATACAAGCTATACCAAGACAACGAAAAACCTGCTCATTTTATGTTTCATGAAAGTTGGACATCGCGTGAGCTGTGGCTAACACATATGGAAAACCAACATTTAAAAGACTACTTAGCGGCAACGGATGGTGCTGTTGAATCGTTCATTTTGAATGAGATGACAGAAGTGGCTCAGTAATATTTTTACTTAGGGCGTATTGAACATTCGACCATAGCACTGACAGAGACTATTTTTTAGTCGGTTCAAGATTAAAAATATCTAGTTTAGTCATTCTAAGCGGATAGTTTTAATGAAGTAGCGGCAAAAAAGAGTCCTGTCCCAACTGTGAGCATAGCTCTTGTCTTGCAGACGGGCAAAGCAGTGCTTTGCTTAATCCGTCTTCAAGGCTGATGCTAAAATTGCCCCATACTGTGTAGCAAATCTAGCTAAGGCATCTGCATTATCATCAATTTGCCTCTTGTCTGGAACAATTTTAGCTAGCAGCAGTGCTTATTTGTGAATGTTCAACACGCCCTAGCAACTGTGTAGATAAAAAATAAAACTTAGAGTACAAAGTCAGACTACATAAGAAGAAGATCGCCGATTGAAAGGCGCTCTTCTTTTTGCTTATTAACATCGATTAATTATGTTTCGATTCACCTAATTGGTGCAGTAAACCTTATTAGCCAGACTATAGAGATGTGTCAAACATCGTTGATGCGCTTGTACTTACAAAGCATTACCTGCCTAAGTTACGGATATTATTAATAGAATAGCGATAAGTAAGAAGAATGTAAGTCGCTGGTTACATTTAATTTGAACGATTACTCAAATGTTAGTTGAGCGTTCGCTCAATATCATTTATAGTGGTTCCTGTTGACTCGGCTAAAGAAGTGTTACGGCTCACCTTGAGTAAATGCTCAAGTTTATTATTAACCCTTCAGTAACTACTCTTAAGCTGACATAAAAAACCTCACCTTTATTATTAGGAATTATATTATGACCGACTTTACCCTACACGATAAAACAAGCGCCCCAGCAGACAGCCAAGCATTGCTCGACGAGTCTATCAATGCTTTTGGCATGGTGCCAAACTTACATGCCGTCATGGCAGAAGCACCAGGCCTACTAGAAGGCTATCAACGTTTACATCAATTGTTTCTTGACAGCAGCTTTGATGATGAAGAAACCACGGTTGTGTGGCAAACCATCAATGTCGAGCACGCTTGCCATTACTGCGTTCCTGCCCATACTGGTATCGCTAAAAGCATGAAAGTTGATGACGCGATTACTGAAGGATTACGTAATGAGACCCCACTACCAACGGCACGTTTAGAAGCGCTTCGCGACTTCACGCTTTCTGTCGTCCGTGGCCGTGGTAATGTTGATGACAGCGCTGTTCAAGCATTTTTAGATGCGGGTTATACCAAACGTCAAATTTTAGAAGTCATTCTTGGTGCCGCTCAAAAAGTAATGAGTAACTACACCAACCATCTTGCCAACACACCGATAGACAAACCATTCCAAAAATTTGAATGGCACAAAGCTGACTAATGAAGCTGACTAATAACACAACCAGTTAGGGGTTGTTATAATCCCTCTGATGTTTTTATACTGTTGTTCGAAAGACTGTTGTTCAGAAGTCAATCGGGCAGCAGTTTTTTCAGTTAAATCTATAGGTAAAAGCTAACGAGAGGTCATATGGAAAATTCAAAGCAGTTATTATCAGAGCAACCATTACAAATAGATATCGTATCAGACGTTGTTTGCCCTTGGTGTGTTATCGGCTATCGGCAGCTGGCTGAAGCATTGAAGCAGACCAATACCCCGCATGAGATTCATTGGCATCCGTTCGAGCTGAATCCCAACACGCCACCTGAGGGACAGAACCTGCGCGAGCATATCATGGAGAAGTACGGCAGCACGGCTCAGGACTCTGAAGAGAGCCGAATCAGAATGACGGCAGCAGGCGCAGAAGTTGGATTCGAGTTCCAATTTACGGATGACACGCGAACGTACAACACCTTTAACGTGCATCAATTGTTGCACTGGGCAGATCAGCAAGGGCGTATGCACGACTTGAAGCAGGCACTATTCACCGCGCATTTCACCAATAACCGCAATGTGTCTGATAGTACCGTGCTTGCAGATATAGCAGCAGATATTGGGTTAGACCGTACCGAAGCATTAGCCGTTATCGAAGATCAGCGTTTTGCCAAAGACGTCCGTGAGGCCGTACAACGCTCACAAGAACAAGGTATTCAAAGTGTGCCATCCCTTATCTTTAACGGCCGTCATCTGGTTAGCGGTGCCCAAGGCGTTGAGAACTATACCAGCATTCTACAGCAATTGGCTGAGATGCCAGACTAAACGTGGCTTTTAGCTATAGTTAATGCTAAATAAAATCATGATGCCTGCGCTTCTTTTCTATTAAAAAACAAACAAGAAGAGCAAGCAATTTTTTGTGTAATAGCAGGGTATATTTTTAAAGCAATGCTATTTGTTATCACTCAATGAGATAAATCTAAGCGTTATTTTTTTCAGTTTATCTTGAACGACCGTTCAAAAACAACTATACTGCGTCGATCCTAATTACTTGACGTATCGCCATGATCCTATTTTGATGACCCATCACGCAAAAAACTCATGACTTAATTTAGATTTGTACAGTTACCTAGCAACCCATAATCGTAGCTAACAACACTCACTTCATTGTTTAGAATAAGCAATAAAAAATTTAAAAGGCGCATTGCATGCCAAAACACTTACCCCTCTCACTGTTATTGCTTCGACTGGGTATTTTCGTCGTTTTCTTGTTCTGGACTCTCGATAAGTTCATTAATCCCGAACACACCGCAGGGGTCTTTTCTAAATTTTACGACCTCGGAAATTTGGGGAACATGGTCATCTATGTGCTGGGTAGCGTCCAATTGATTCTTATCGTACTGTTTGTCACAGGACTGTTTAAGACGTGGACCTACGGTGCCGCTTTATTACTTCATGCGGCCTCGACTTTTTCAACCTTTGGTCTATATCTCAACCCTTTTGATAATTTGCTGTTTTTTGCTGCGTGGCCGATGCTAGCCGCGTGTATAGCACTGTTTTTGATGAGAGACTGGGATACACTCACCCTAGGTAAAAAAACCGCGACAACGTAAAGCTATTAAATATCACCCTGATTTTGAACCTTGCAGTGCTGCTTAAACGGACCTTTTATGATTAAGAAAATATTTTTATTATTGATTGCAGCACTTGCTATAGGTCTGTTCTTTTATTTTGACTTAAATCAATTACTGACCCTTGATGGTTTAAAAGGCTCAATGGAACAGTTCAGCCAATACCAAGCGCAGTCTCCGTTATTGGTTGTTGGTGGATTCTTTTTACTTTATGTATTGGTAACGGCGCTCTCGTTACCGGGCGCAGCTATTTTAACGCTAGCAGCAGGCGCATTATTTGGCTTGTTCGAAGGACTCCTTGTTGCTTCATTTGCCTCAACGATTGGCGCAACGCTTGCCTTTTTAGTATCCCGTTACTTGCTACGCGATACGATTAAAAAGCGTTTTCCTGAGCGCCTAACGGCGATAGATGCAGGCGTGGAAAAAGAAGGGGGTTTTTATTTATTCACCCTCCGCTTAGTGCCAATATTTCCGTTCTTTTTGATCAATTTGCTCATGGGTGTTACCGCCATTAAGGCGCGAACCTTTTACTGGGTCAGCCAAATCGGTATGTTGGCAGGTACTTTTGTGTTTGTTAATGCCGGTACGCAACTGGCTCAAGTTGAAAGTTTATCGGGTATTTTATCGTTTAACTTGATTTTATCGTTCGCTTTGTTAGGCTTCTTCCCGCTTATTGCTAAAGGAATCTTAAACGTGTTTAAAAAACGTCGGGTCTATAAAAACTATACTCAACCTAAAAAATTCGACCGCAATATGATCGTCATTGGTGCGGGTGCGGGTGGTCTGGTAACGAGCTACATTGCCGCTGCCGTAAAAGCAAAAGTGACCTTAGTTGAGGCCGGTGAGATGGGCGGTGACTGTTTAAATTATGGTTGTGTACCCAGTAAGTCCGTCATTAAAAGCGCCAAAGTTGCTGAGCAAATTCGTAACGGTGAGCGTTACGGCTTAGATAATATGACCCCGCAATTTTCATTCAAAACAGTAATGGCGCGTGTGCATCAGGTGATTGCCGACATTGCCCCGCATGACAGTGTTGAGCGTTACACCGATTTGGGGGTAGAAGTCCTAAAAGGCTACGGTAAATTAATCGACCCGTGGACGGTAGAGATTGAACTTAACGATGGCGGTACACAAACACTCACGGCACGTACCATTGTTATTGCGACTGGCGCACGCCCCTTTGTACCACCACTACCGGGCATTGAAGAGACTGGCTATGTGACTAGCGATACCATATGGGACAAGTTTGCTCAGTTTGAGAATGCGCCAAAAAAGCTAGTCGTACTTGGCGGTGGCCCTATTGGGTCTGAGCTGGCACAAAGTTTTGCTCGACTCGGCTCAAGCGTCACGCAAATTGAAATGGGCGATCGCATTATGAGTAAAGAGGATACTGAGGTATCAAGCTTTGCTCATAATGCGCTAACAGCAAGCGGTGTTGATATTTTGACATCGCACCAAGCCATGCGCTGCAAGGTACTTGATGGCAAAAAATATATTGTGGTTAAGCACAACGAGTCAGAAATTGATATTGAATACGATGAGCTACTGTGTGCCGTTGGCCGCAGTGCACGCCTGACAGGCTATGGCCTTGAAGAACTGGGCATAGAAACTGACCGTACCGTCGTGACCAATGAATACTTAGAGACTTTATATCCAAATATCTATGCCGCAGGCGATATTGTTGGGCCGTATCAATTTACCCATGTTGCCGCCCATCAAGGCTGGTACGCTGCTGTAAACGGTCTATTTGGTCATTTCAAGAAATTCAAAGTGGACTATCGAGTGATACCGTGGACGACCTTTATTGATCCAGAAGTCGCTCGCGTTGGGTTAAATGAGCAAGAAGCAATAGACAAAGGTATCGACTTTGAGATTACCCGCTTTGAATTTAAAGAGCTAGATCGTGCCATTACTGAGGGCGCGACCAAAGGCTTTATAAAGGTAATTACGCCTAAGGGCAAAGACAAAATACTTGGGGTCACGATCGTATCTGAGCATGCAGGCGACTTGTTGGCTGAGTTTGTACTGGCCATGAAACACGGTTTGGGACTTAACAAAATACTAGGCACCATTCATAGTTACCCCACTTGGGCTGAAGGCAACAAGTCGGTAGCCGGTGAATGGAAACGTAATAATGCACCACAAACCGTATTAAGCTGGCTTGGCAAATATCATACTTGGCGCAGAGGATAGAGCCGTTAAATATATATAAAAAGCGTTTACAGCCGTCGTTAAAAAATTGTTTTTTTGTATAACTTTGCTTGATAAAAAAGGTATTCTTAACAATAACGATATAAAATTAATCTTAGGTGACATTAATTTTAAACAACAATTGGAATTTAGATGCCTGTTATTAAGTCTTGGCCAACACTGACGCGCTACCGCTCTTACTGGGTAGCGCTTTTTGTTTTTTTGGGTATCTGTGTGGGTATCTCTTCAAGCACAGCGGTTACCAATACAGTAGCCAGTACTGATGAGGATCAATCCTACTGGCAGCAGATGGAAACACATGGTAAAAATCAAGATGTCTATTTTTATGCGTGGGGCGGCGATGCGCAAATAAATGCCTATATACAATGGGCAGCCGAGCAAATTAAGTCTCAGTACAATATTAACTTAGTACATGTAAAATTCAGTGATACCAGCGAAGCCGTAAGCCGCGTATTAGCTGAAAAATCAGCCAATAATAATAGCCAAGGTAGCGTGGACTTAGTGTGGATAAACGGCGCTAATTTTGCCACTATGAGTGAGCACTCGCTGCTGCTAAAACACTGGTCAAATAAGCTGCCAAATTTTGCACTCACTGACCCTGACAATAACCCTGCGGTTACTTTTGATTTTGGTATTCCCACTGAAGGAATGGAAGCACCATGGGGACAAGCATCGCTTACTTTTTATTATGACAACCTTGCTATTGATGGTTCAGCGACTAACAGACCGCCAACCACGTTGAACGAGATACTGAGCTGGAGCGCCCAACATCCCGGACGCTTCAGCTACCCAAAGCCGCCTGATTTTTTAGGAATGAGCTTTTTAAAGTATGCTTTAGTGACGCTACATCAAAACAGCCCTGAAAATATAAAATCACAGCTGAACCAGCCAGCGACTGACCAAAACACAGCGCTGGTACTCACTCCTTTATGGGATTTTTTGGACAAGCTACACCCAACACTATGGCGTAAGGGCGAGCACTTTATGCAAAATGGTGCGCAAATGCGGCGCTTAGTTGATGATACTGAGCTGAGCTTAGCATTTACTTTTTCAGCACCTGAAGTACCTGCAGCGGTACAACGTTATGATTTTCCAGAAAGTATTCGCAGTTATGCCATGGATGATGGAAGTTTGAGTAATACCCATTTTGTGGCAATTCCTTACAACGCCAGTCACCCCCAAAGCGCGCAACTGGTCGCTAATTTCTTACTCAGCCCAACAGCGCAGGCGCATAAACAAAAAGCGAGCGTATGGGGAGACAAAACCGTACTTATTCAATCAACGCTAAATAACGACCAGCAAGCGTTGTTCAAAACGAGTGAACCACACCCAAGCGCACTCCCCTTTAACAGTATTAAACGCACGTTGAGTGAGCCGCATCCCAGCTGGGTCGACGCTATTATGCAAGGTTGGGAGATGCGTTACGGGGTCAGCCAATGAGTGCCCTGTCTAAGGATAAAACAGCAAGCTCTGCACGGGCAGCTCATCACAAAACAGATCGGTTTACACGCCTTGTCAAATACAGTCCGCGATTTTTACTTGCCTTACTTATATTACCCGTACTCGGTGGTTTATTAAGCGTACTCTTGCCAGCTTTTGGTTGGGCGCCAGCACTTGAACAGACAACGATTGGCTTGCAAGGCTTTAAGGCCCTTTGGCAAACACCCGGCATCACGCAAATGGCCACGTTGAGTGTGGCTACTGGTTTAATAAGCACGTTACTCGCTTTTTTAATGACCTTAATGATTTTGGCAGCTTTTTTTAACAGCCTTTGGCTTAATCGTATTGAACGTTTGCTCAGCCCTATTTTAGTCATTCCCCATGCAGCAGCCGCCATTGCGGTTGGTTTCTTAATTGCGCCTTCAGGTATGTTTTCTCGATTGGTATCACCGTGGTTAACTGGCTGGGAGCTGGCACCCCATGGCATATTTCCACACGATCCATACGGTATCAGTATCATTTTAGGACTAACGTTAAAAGAGCTGCCATTTTTATTGTTGATGGCACTGGGTGTGTTGGCTCAGCCTGAATTGGGTAAAAAACTACGTCAGCAGCATAAAGTAGCGCTTAATTTAGGCTACCGCCCAATGACCGCCTTTTTTAAAGTAGTCTTACCAAATCTTTATCCCTTGTTGCGCTTGCCTATTTTTGCCGTACTCGCTTATGCCAGTGCCAGTGTCGAGATGCCGCTCATACTCGGCCCCAATACCCCGCCAACATTAGCCGTTGCTATTATGAACTGGTTCAATGACGTTGATTTAAACCTACGCATAAAAGCCTCTGCTGGTGCGGTATTACAGCTCGCACTTACGGGTAGCTTACTGGCACTATGGCTAGCTTGCGAAAAAACCATAAAAACATTATGTAGTGATTTACTCACCAATGGTCAGCGCGACTATGGCGGTGATTTTTGGCACAAAGTCATTATAGTGCTCACGACCTTAGTTATTGGCTTCATATTACTGGCATTAATGGGTCTAGTGATGTGGTCGGTTGCTGGGTTTTGGCGCTTTCCAGCAGCGCTCCCCGAACAGTTGGTGTTATTGCATTTTCAAAGTGCACTAATGCAAATGGGCAGCCCACTATTTAATACCCTTACTATTGGTCTAGTGACTACTATCTTTGCGGTTGTCCTCACTTTACTCTGTTTGGAATCCGAGCAGCTAACGGCCAAACCACTGTCTCGCTTTACCAGTTTGATTATTTACTTACCGTTATTGGTACCCAGTATTGCCTTTTTGTTTGGTTTGGTATGGTTGCAGCAATTGATAAATAACCAAACCGCGTTTTTTAATGTGGCCTTTACCCATTTATTATTTGTATTGCCTTATGTGTTTTTGTCGCTGTCGAGTAGCTATCGACGCTTAGACCCTCGTTTTTCTAATGTTGCAGCAAGCCTTGGCGCCACGCCCTGTAAGGTATTTTTACAAGTTAAGCTACCGCAGTTATTTGCCCCGATTTTGATTGCAGCCGCACTTGGGCTCGCTATTAGTTTTGGTCAATATCTACCGACGCTTTTAGCAGGTGGCGGACGTATAGCCACTATAACCACTGAAGCCGTTACCCTCGCTAATGGTGCAAGCAGACGCACCAGTGCCGTTTATGCCATTATGCAAATAGCACTCCCTCTCATTGGGTTTATACTGGCGTGGGTATTACCTAAGTGTTTCTTTAAAAGTGCGCGCCGCTAAAAGCACTTATCATTGAAGGTTTTTTGATGCAATCCTCTTTACAAATAAAAAATTTACAGATTTTTCGTCAAGACCAGCTGTTACTCAGCTTAGACGAGCATGTCAATGGCGGCGAAATACTCACTGTTATGGGCCCGTCAGGCAGTGGTAAATCAAGCTTATTAAATTGGCTGACGGGCACCCTTTCTAGCAGTTTTACCGCCACTGGTGAAGTCTGGCTTAACGGACAGAATGTTGGTAACCTGCCAACGCATTTGCGCCATATTGGGGTGTTATATCAAGATGCCTTGCTGTTTTCACACTTAACAGTAGCCAGTAATATTGCCTTTGCCATGCCTAAAGGTAATAAAAAGCAACGACTTGCAAAAGTAGAGGAGGCACTTGAGCAAGTTGGCTTACAAGGTATGGCCAACCGTCATCCCGATAATCTGTCGGGCGGGCAACAAGCGCGAGTCGCTTTATTACGGACGCTATTAAGCGAGCCTAAAGCCATTTTACTTGATGAGCCGTTTAGTAAACTTGACACCCAGCTAAGGGTCGATACGCGCCAACTGGTGTTTGATCAAATTCGTAATCGTAAACTACCCACCATTATGGTCACGCACGACCATAGCGATGCTGAAGCGGCAAAGGGTAAAGTTATCCATTTACAAGCCATTAATTTATAAGTTATCGACTCAGCACGATAGCTGTAGAGTCACAAGTTTAAACCCATAGGGCAATTAGCATGCTAGACAAATATATTACTCCCATTATAAAACCCCTGTTAACCCCAGTGGTAAAACTATTGCATAAGCGTGCTATAACGGCTGACCAGTTGACTGTGACGGGGTTTTTAATCGGGGTGTTAGCAGTACCATTACTCGCCTTAGAGTATTGGTATGCGGCACTAGCGGCTATTGCTCTAAACCGGATTTTAGATGGGCTTGACGGTGCGCTGGCTAGATATGCCAATCAAAGCTCAAGCGCTGGTGGCTATTTAGATATTACCCTCGACTTTTTGTTTTATGCGGCAATTCCGTTTGGGTTTATTATTGCCAATCCTGAGCAAAATGCTATCGCTGGCTCATTATTGTTAGCCACTTTTATTGGTACCGGTTCAAGCTTTTTAGCCTTTGCGATCGCTGCTGAAAAGTTCGATATTGAAAAACCACAGTTTAAATACAAAAGCTTTTACTACTTAAATGGTTTAACCGAAGGCACTGAAACGATTGCGCTGTTTGTAGCGTTTTGCATTTGGCCGCAGTACTTTGCCCTGCTAGCTACCCTATTTGCGATTGCGTGCATAATTACTATTTTTACTCGTATATATGGTGGTTATCATACACTTAAACAGCAAGAAGCCGAAAGGAGTGGAGCAATCAATGACTAACGAGATATGGTGGCGACTTGGCTTCTTCTTTAGCATTTTAGTGATAATGATGCTGCTTGAGTGGCAGAAACCCGCGCGCAAATCGCCCATTAAGAGTAGCACGCGTTGGTTCACTAATTTTGGATTGGTCGTTTTGTCTTCAGTTATAGCCCGCTTAGCAGTGCCAATTGGTCTCACTGCGGTGGCGCTTTATACCCAGCAGCACGGTATTGGTTTGTTTAATATAATAGCCCTGCCAAACGTTATAGCGATTGTACTGAGTTTAATTTTGCTCGATATTTTAATTTATTGGCAGCATAGACTGTTTCACAAAGTGCCTGCGTTATGGCGTTTGCACCGCGTCCATCATGCGGATGCCCATGTTGACACCAGTACCGGACTTAGGTTTCACCCAATTGAAATAGTATTCAGTATTGTGGTAAAACTGGTCGCCGTTGTTGTTTTGGGCGTCCCTGCTATAGCGATACTGATATTTGAGATAGCCTTAAATGGCTTGGCATTATTTAATCATGCCAATATTCGCCTGCCATCGGCCATTGAAAAACCATTGCGCCTCATATTAATGACCCAAATTTTACATCGTATTCACCATAGTCAAGTCGTGTCTGAGACCAACTCAAACTATGGTTTTAGCGTTATTTGGTGGGACAAACTGTTCGGTAGCTATAAAAGCGTCGCAAAAAAAACCGATAATGACCTTGATATCGGTTTGATTGAATATCCTACTGCCAAGCAAAACGCGTCGCTGTGGAGTTTATCGATGATGCCATTTAAGAGTAAATGAGCGACTCAACTTATCATTCATTAATCTGAACATTTAAGCAAAATTGCGTGAATTATTAATTCGTTTCTGCTACGCCCTCTATATACAGCGCTTCCCAAGATAACGCCATATCTTCCGCAATGTCATGCACAGCACCGCTATCAACATCCCTCTGGGCAAAGGCGCGCAGCCCCATAACTTCGGCTTGCAATCGCCGACCAAGGCGTACAGGATCTAGCTGATCGTCTAATTCTCCAAGCCGCTGGGACTCAGTAAAGCTATTTGTAAAGTGAGTCTCCATACCTGCCAGCATGCCCTCGACTTTATGCAACGCCGACTGCTCGCGTTCGCCCAGCTCCAATAAGCTTTTGACTAACATACAAGCGCGACTTGGCAACTCTTTATCACGTAGTCCGCCAAGCAGACGTAAGTAAGCTGCCAGTCCTAGCAGCGGAGAGCTGTGGGCATTCAAGGTGCGTTCTAGCTCAACCATAGCATTACGAGCATAGTAATCGAGTGCTTCTTGAAACAATCCATCTTTGCTACCAAAAGCGGCGTAAATACTACCGGGGCGCATATCGAGCGCTTTTTCTATATCTTTTAGTGATGTAGCATGAAAACCCTTTTGCCAAAACAGCTGTAACGCTCGATCCAGAGATTCTTGCCGATTGTGAAGTGTTGCACGAGCCATAATTTATTCCAGTTTTTTCAAGCCGTGGACTTATATAATAGACATATAATAAAAAAACACGACCCTACAATTTGAGTGACTGCTCAATTTTATCTTGAATAGTCTTTACAGTCCAGTTAAAGTTAAGTATCAAAGCTATAGTGCGTCCCTTATCTTATCGACTGTACAAAAAAGGATATCTCATGTCTCAGAATAAATTTCCCTCTATTATCGTATTTGACGTCAATGAAACTCTGCTCGATATCACTACCCTTGAGCCTCTGTTTGAGCGCGTATTCGGTGACCCAACCATTATGCGAGAATGGTTCGCGCAGCTGGTACTGTATTCACAGACCATGACTCTATCCGGTCTTTATGTCTCCTTTGGTGATCTTGGTGTTGGGGCATTAAAAATGGTTGCTACTATTCATGACGTAGACATTGCAGACAGTGACGTTGCAGAGCTAAAAGAGCGCCTAAGCAGCATGCCAGCTCATCCCGATGTTATCCCCGCACTCACCCGTTTGCGCGATGCAGGCTTTCGGTTAGTTACTCTGACTAACTCACCGAATAGCACGTCCCCCACTCCATTAGAAAAAGCAGGCTTGAGCCAGTTTTTTGAGCATACCTTTAGCATCGAGACCGTCAGTAAGTTCAAACCTGCTCCTGAAACCTATCACATGGTTGCCAAGGAGTTATCCGTTGAGGTTTCAGATCTATGTCTCGTCGCCTGTCACCTTTGGGACACTATAGGGGCGCAAGCAGCTGGCTGCCGTGGTGCACTTCTCACACGACCACACAATGCTATTATTTCAGCACCTGGCGTACCGTTACCAGATTTGGTCGCATCAGAGCTAACTGCTCTCGTTGATCAAATCATCCTTCATAAGGAAATATAACTTAATGGTATTAACCTGCTAATCACTTCTTACTAAAACCATTATTATGCTATAACTAATTATAAATACTAAACAACAGGTGAACTTATGATTAAAATTATTCCCATTGTCACTCTAGCTTTGCTAGCCTCCTCTTGTGCAAGCGTTGGACAGAACAGGCACACACCTAACGATAACCATTTAGTCAAAGACACCATTGTTTATACCAATCCTAGTGATGGATTGGTCACACTTGAGAGTGATTACTCAGTCAAAGAAACTGCTGATAGATTCGAATCTATCATCAAAAGCAAAGGCTTAACGCTATTTACTAGAATTAATCACCAAAAAAATGCCGAAGGTGTCAATTTAAAATTGCGCCCAACGGAAGTCATTATCTTCGGTAATCCGAAAGCTGGAACCAAGTTAATGCAGTGTGCTCAAAACGTGGCGATTGACTTACCGCAAAAGGTACTCATTAGTGAAGACGCAGAGAAGAAAGTTTTTCTTTCATACAATAACCCAGAATATCTCAAAGTACGCCATAACATCCAAGGTTGCGATAAAGTTATGAACGATATCTCAACGCTTCTTGGTAAATTAGGCACTGAAGCAACATCAAAGTAAGCGGCTAATTAAATAACCAACGGGACATGTGTTGAAAATATCATAGACCTAATGTGGTAAATAGGCCTTTCGTACTTTCAAATGGTGTCCAGCTCCAAAAATACGGGCGATAATCATTTTGTGACTACATTAGCACTTAGCACTGTGACGTGGTTTAATGGATTCACACACCCCAGTTAAGACATAATAAGCTTAATTGGAGAAATAGAATGACAACACGTAAAAAATATTCAAAAGAATTTAAATTAGATGCAATATCGCTCGTTAATGAGCAAGGCTACAACAAAGCGGAAGCAGCTAGAAACCTTGGTGTTA
>Ga0307487_1000715_pt1 | contig 25176 bp, 26 predicted proteins | sample CBIW12metaG_FD_203665 | JGI IMG/M metagenome (GOLD analysis project Ga0307487, IMG submission 203665) | Sea-ice brine microbial communities from Beaufort Sea near Barrow, Alaska, United States - CBIW 1.2 | ecosystem: Environmental > Aquatic > Marine > Coastal | place: USA: Alaska | collected... | reverse complement strand
AAGAACGGCACCCAGCAGCAGGCTCTGGCCGGCAGCATCGCGCTCTTCGCCACCCACCTCGTCGCCAACCCTGACACCATCCCCGAGGTCATGCTTTCCCGCATCGCTCACAAGCACGTGTCGCTGGGCATTCGTCCGGAGCAGTACGACATCGTCTACAAGTACCTCTTCGAGGCCATCGCCGATGAACTCAGCGATGTCATCACCGCCGACATTGCTGCCGCGTGGACCGACGTCTACTGGCTCATGGCGCACGCCCTGATCAAGCTGGAAAACCACCTCTACGCCGGTCTCGCGAGCGACAAGCCGCTCGCTCCCTGGACCGTCGTGAGCAAGGTGGCCGCCGGCACCGACGCCATGACCTTCACCCTGGTACCCGCCGATGACACTCCCGTTTCAGCTTCCCGCCCCGGCCAGTACGTCGGCGTCACGGTGAAGATGCCCGATGGGATCCACCAGGTTCGTCAGTATTCGCTCTCGGCCGGTACCGGAACAGACACCCGGGTATTCACGACCAAGCTCGACGCCGACGGCGAGGTCTCCCCCGCGCTGCACCGTGGCGTCGAGGTCGGCGACCAGCTCATTCTCTCGAACCCGTGCGGTGACGTCACGCTTGCGGTGGGGGACGGACCCCTCATACTCGCCTCGGCCGGCATCGGCTGCACACCGAGCGCATCGATTCTTCGCTCGCTCGCCGAGTCGAACTCCACGCGTGAGGTGCTCGTACTGCACGCCGAGAGCACGCTCGAGCGTTGGGCGCTGCGCGACCAGATGCGGGAAGACGTCGCTGAGCTGGAAGCGGCCGAGCTCGAATTGTGGCTGGAGACGCCGTCAGCCGGCGACGGAATCCACGACGGATTCATGTCGCTGGACAACGTGACCATCCCCGATGACGCATCGGTCTATCTCTGCGGCCCGCTGCCGTTCATGCGCTCGATCCGCTCGCAGGCGCTGGCCTCCGGCGTTCCGGCCGACCGTATCCACTACGAGGTTTTCGGCCCCGACCTGTGGCTCGCCAACGCCTGAGAGTCGAGTCGCGCTAGGCTGAATCGTGGATGCTAACGGTGGTATTGAAATAGAACGCAAGTTTGATGTCGACGAGCTGGCCCTGCTGCCGAGGTTGAATGAGCTGCCGGGTGTGCAGGCCATCGCTGAGCCGGTGACGCACGATCTCGAAGCCGTCTATTTTGATACGGACGCGCTGGCACTCAGCAGCGCCCACATCACTCTGCGCCGACGTACCGGCGGCGACGACCCCGGGTGGCACCTGAAACTGCCACTCGACGCGGGTCATCGGCGCGAGATCCATGCTCCAGTCGGCAGACACGTCGAAGGCGAAACCGATACCGTACCCGAGTCGCTCACGCAGCTCGTGCGGGTCTATTCGCGCGACGCACCGCTCGTTCCCGTGGCACGGCTGTGCACCACCCGTGTGGTGCACGCCCTGATCGGTTCGGGCGGCGAAACCCTCGCCGTGCTCTGCGACGATCATGTGCAGGCCGAACGGCTCATTCACGAACCGGCCACCGCAGCCTGGCGGGAATGGGAGATCGAGCTCGTCGACGGGCCGGAGGGCCTGCTCGACTCCGGGCAATCCGTGCTCGCGGCGAGCGGCATCCTGTTGTCGCTGAATGCCTCGAAGCTTGCACGAGCGCTCGGCGACCGGTTGCCAGCGGAATCGGCGGCGAAACGGCGGCGCCCCACTCCGGGCGGCCCCGCCGGAAACGTTCTGTTGGCCAGCCTGAGTGAACAGATCAGCGTTATTCGCCGGGAAGACCCCCGGATCCGTCAGCACAGCGCCGGCTCGGTGCACGCCATGCGCGTGGCCACCCGCCGACTGCGCTCAGTGCTGGCCACCTACCGGTCCCTCGTCGACTCGACGGTCGTGCTCCACCTCCGCACCGAACTCGGCTGGCTCGCAACCGTGCTCGGTGGCTCCCGCGACGAAGAGGTTCTGCAGCGGCGCCTCGCCGATCTGCTCGACCGCGAGAATCCGGGTCTGCTGCTCGGCCCCATCCGCGAGCGCCTCGAGACCCGGTCCGAAACGAACGCCGACACCGCGCAGCATTCGCTCGCCACGGCCGTCGACTCGCACCGCTACTTTCGACTCCTCGATGCTCTCGATGCCCTCGTCGCCGCACCGCCATTCACGGCCGTGGCCAGTCAGGACGCCCGCGTGGTTGTTCCCGTCCTGGTCACGAAGGAGTGGAAGAGGCTGCGCCGAGCCGTTCGCCACGCCACCAACACCGTGCCGGGCTCCGAGCGCGACCTCGCCCTGCACTCGGTGCGCAAGCGGGCCAAGCGGCTGCGCTACGCCGCCGAGACGGCGCTTCCCCTGAGCCGGAAACGCGCCGCCCGGGTGAGTCGATTCGCCCAGAAATTGCAGACCATTCTCGGAAACCAGCATGACAGTGTCATCGCCCGCGATCGCCTGCTGCGTCGGGGGGCGGTCGACGCCTACCTGCACGGCGAGAACACCTTCAGCTACGGCCGTTTGCACGCGCTGGAACAGCAGAAGGCAGCCGAAGCGGAGGCGCGCTTCTGGCGCACCTGGCGCCGCCGCCCGTAGCCACAAATTCCTGCCCGACGGCAGATTGAAGATTGACAGGCTGTAGGCCGGGGAGCAAGCTGAGCCTCGACAGTGTCGCGCAACGATGCGTGGTGCCATGGAAACTTCTCAGTGAGGAGAAGCCCGTGCAGATTCCGGCTCCGTTTGATTATGTTCGCGCCAGTTCGGTCGACAATGCCCTCGCCCTGCTCGATCGCTACGGTGCCGAATCCCGGGTCGTCGCCGGTGGACACAGTCTGCTTCCCATGATGAAGCTGCGCCTCGCGCGACCGGAGTGGCTCATCGACATCAACGACCTGTTCGAGCTCGACTATATGCTCGTCGACGGCCAGGTTTTGCGCATCGGCGCCATGACCCGGCACACGGCCCTGCTCGAGTCCGACGACGTGCAGCGTCTCTTTCCCATCATCACCGATGCCGAACGGGTCATCGCCGACCCGATCGTGCGCAACCGTGGCACCATCGGCGGCTCGCTCTGTCAGGCAGACCCGGCTGAGGATCTCTCCACGGTGTGCCACGTGCTCGAAGCTGTGGCCGTAGTGCGCGGTCCGGCCGGTGAGCGGATGCTGTCCATGACCGAATTCCATCGCGGCCCGTACGAGACGGCCGTCGGCCAAAACGAACTGCTCATCGAGGTGCGTATTCCTATCCGGACCCGTTCCGGCAGCGCCTACGAAAAGGTGGAACGCCGGGTTGGAGACTGGGCGGTCGCCGCGGCGGGCGCGAGCGTTTCACTGGCGGCCGATGGCACGATCAGCCACGCCGCAGTCGGGCTGACTGCGGTCGGACTTGACCGCAACGTGTCCGAGGTCGACCCCGTGCTCCTGGGCCAGGTTCCCGCCGAGCAACTCTTCGTCGAGGCGGGTCGCCTGGCCGGCCTGGCCTGTGATCCCCTGGCCGACCAGCGCGGACCGGTCGACTACAAGCGCCACCTCGCCGACGAACTGACCCGGCGGGTGCTGCGGGTCGCCTGCAGCCGCGCCGCGACATCCGCTGCACACACGACGACCGATACGACCCAGGAAGGCTGAGCCCGATGCAGATCAGCATGACCATCAACGGCACCGATGTCACCCGCGAGATCGAACCCCGCGTGTTGCTGGTGCACTTCATTCGCGACGACCTACGGCTCACCGGAACGCACTGGGGCTGCGACACCACCAATTGCGGAACCTGCGTCGTTCTCATGGACGGCCAGCCGGTGAAATCATGCACCGTCCTCGCCGCCATGGCCGATGGGCACGCCATCACGACGGTGGAGGGGCTCGCCGACGGCGCCACCCTCGACCCGGTGCAACAGGGTTTCATGGAGGAGCACGGCCTGCAGTGCGGCTTCTGCACTCCCGGCATGATGCTCACCGCCCGCGCCCTGCTCGACCACAACCCGCACCCGGAACCGCTCGAAATTCGCGAAGCCATCTCGGGCCAGATCTGCCGCTGCACCGGCTACGCCACGATCGTGCGCTCGATTCAGTGGGCCGCCGAGCATCCCGCAGGCTCTGCGAAAACAAACCCTGAGGCCGACGCGGAGGCAACCCCAGAAGCAACCGAAGAAGAGGTGACAGCATGACCATCCTCGAGGACCGCCCGTCGAACCCGGCAGCGGGCGACCACGATCGGCCGATCGGACACGGCCGCATGCAGCGCAAGGAGGACCCCCGCTTCGTGCGCGGCAAGGGTCATTATGTCGACGACATCGTGCTGCCCGGAATGTTGCACGGTGCCATTTTGCGCGCACCGGTCGCCCACGCGCGGCTCGTCTCCATCGACACGACCGAAGCGCTCGCCCACCCGGGGGTTGTCGCCGTCATCACCGGCACCGATCTGCAGGCACTCGGTCTGGCTTGGGCGCCCACGCTCTCGATGGATGTGCAGGCCGTGCTCGTCACCGACAAGGTGCGCTTCCAGGGTCAGGAAGTGGCCTTCGTCGTCGCCGACGACCGCTACGCCGCCCGCGACGCCCTCGAACTGATCCAGGTCGAATACGATGTGCTGCCACCGGTCGTCGACGCTCGCAAAGCGATGGATGCCGACGCGCCGGTCATCCGCGACGATCTGGAGGGCCGAACCGACAACCACATCTTTGATTGGGAAGCCGGCAACAAGGCCGAAACCGATGCTGTCTTCGACAGCGCCGACGTCGTCGTCTCGCAGGAGCTCGTCTACCCACGCGTGCACCCGGCGCCGATGGAAACCTGCGGCGCCGTCGCCGACTTCGATCCCATCGACGGCCGCCTCACCCTCTACGAAACGACGCAGGCGCCGCACGCCCACCGCACCCTGTTCGCGATGGTTTCGGGCATCCCTGAACACAAGATACGCGTCGTCTCCCCCGACATCGGCGGCGGTTTCGGCAACAAGGTGGGCATCTATCCGGGATATATTCTCGCCGTGGTCGGGTCCATCGTCACCGGCAAACCGGTGAAATGGGTCGAGGACCGCTCCGAGAACCTCATGTCGACCTCATTCGCCCGCGACTATATCATGCAGGGCGAGATCGCGGCGACCAAGGACGGCAAGATTTTGGGCTTGCGCACGAGCGTGCTCGCCGATCACGGGGCCTTCAACGCCACCGCTCAGCCGACCAAGTATCCGGCCGGGTTCTTTCACATCTTCACCGGCAGCTACGACCTTGTCGCCGCCCACTGCACCGTCACCGGCGTGTACACCAACAAGGCCCCGGGAGGAGTGGCCTATGCCTGCTCGTTCCGGGTCACCGAGGCGGTCTACCTGGTCGAGCGGATGGTCGATATCCTGGCTCGCAAGCTCGACATGGATCCGGTTGAGCTGCGGCTGAAGAACTTCATCAAGAAGGAACAGTTTCCCTACGCCAACAAAACCGGCTGGGAATACGACTCCGGCGACTACGAGCCAACCATGCGCCTGTCGATGAAGATGGCCGGCTACGACGAGCTGCGCCGCGAACAGAAGGAGAAGCGCGAACGCGGCGAGCTCATGGGCATCGGCATCTCGTTCTTCACAGAGACTGTCGGTGCCGGTCCGCGCAAGGACATGGATATTCTTGGGCTCGGCATGGCGGACGGCGCAGAACTGCGCATCCATCCCACCGGCAAGGCCGTCGTGCGCATCTCGGCACAGAGCCAGGGCCAGGGCCACGAAACGACGTTCGCGCAGATCGTGGCTGAAGAGATCGGCATCCCGCCGGAAGACATCGACGTCGTTCACGGTGACACCGACCAGACGCCGTTCGGCCTCGGCACCTACGGCAGCCGGTCAACCCCGGTCAGCGGAGCCGCCGTCGCCATCGTTGCACGCAAGGTTCGGGAGAAGGCCCGGTTCATCGCCGCGGCCATGCTGGAGACCCGGCCGGAAGACCTCGAATGGGAGAAGGGTCGCTGGTTTGTGAAGGGCGACCCGAGCGTCGGCAAGACGATGGCTGAGATCGCAATGGGCGCCCACGGTACGGTCGCGCTGCCCGAGGGAATCGACGGCAACCTCGACGCCGAGATCACCTACGACCCACCCAACCTCACCTTTCCCTTCGGCGCCTATATCTGCGTCGTCGACGTCGACCCGGGCACCGGGCACGTCAAGGTGCGCCGTTTCATCGCCGTCGATGACTGCGGCACCCGCATCAACCCGATGATCATCGAGGGTCAGATTCACGGCGGCCTCACCGACGGCGTCGGCATGGCGCTGATGGAGATCATTGAGTTCGACCAGGAAGGCAACTGCCTCGGCGGTTCCTTCATGGACTACCTCATCCCGACCGCCATGGAGGTGCCTGACTGGGAAACCGGCTTCACCGTGACCCCGTCGCCGCACCACCCGATCGGCGCGAAGGGTGTCGGTGAATCGGCCACGGTCGGCTCTCCCCCGGCCGTCGTCAACGCCGTCGTTGACGCCCTCGCCCCGTTCGGTGTCGTGCACATGGACATGCCCTGCACGCCCGCCCGAGTCTGGGAGGCCATGCAGGGCCGCACGAGACCGCCGGTCTAGCATGCCCGTTGTGCAATCGGTACTGGAACAAGAGCTCGAGGCGCGCCGCGAGCCGTTCGTGCACGCGACCGTGGTGCACGCGGTGCGTCCGACGAGCGCGCATGCCGGAGACACGGCGCTCGTGCGCGCCACCGGCGAAATCGATGGGTTCGTCGGGGGAACGTGTGTGGAGGCATCCGTTCGCCTGTACAGCCTGCAGGTTCTCGCCAGCCACGAGCCGCTGTTACTGAAGGTTGTCGCCGGAGTGCCCTCGAGCACAGTGCAGGACGGTGCCGTCGAGGTCTCCAACCCCTGCGTGAGCGGCGGGGCGATCGAGATCTTTTTGGAACCCCGTTTTCCCCTGCCGCGACTGATCGTCGTGGGGTCGACGCCCGACGCTGAGGCGCTAGCCGCCCTGGCGCCAGTGGTCGGGTTCGAACTCGTGCAGGCGGATGGTGCCTCCGCCTCCCCGCAGGCCGGCGACGCCGCCCTGATCGTCGCGTCCCACGGGCGCGACGAGGAACCCGCGTTGCTGGCCGCCCTCGCCGCCGGGGTGCCCTATGTTGCGCTCGTGGCCAGTCCTAAGCGTGGCGCGGCGGTTCTCGCGTCGCTCGATGTGTCGCCCGAGCAGCGCGCCCGGGTATTCAGCCCGGCGGGACTCGACCTCGGGGCGCGCACCCCGGGAGAGATTGCAGTGTCGATTCTGGCTCAGCTGGTGCAGGAGCGTGCCGGGCGCGGGCATCCGCTTGATGCCGGAGGGACGGCGGCTGAAGTGGCAAACCCAACGGCAGAGGACGCCGCCGCGATCGACCCGGTCTGCGGCATGTCGGTGGCCGCGCTGCCCGCATCGCTGCAGACCGAGTACCACGGCGAAACCGTATATTTCTGTTCCGCGGGGTGCCGCACGGCATTTCTCGCGCAGCCGGAGCAGTATGCGACTGCGCGCTAGATCGTCCGACTGTCGATGGGGGTGCAACCGATGAATGCCGACGCCCTGGCCGACCTGGTGCCCGACGTGGCCGCCCTGCAGCGCGGCCTCGACGCCGAGGACTACCTGGCCGATGACGGTCTCGCAACCGCCGTGTTCCTCGCCCTGCGCATGCGGCAGCCGCTGCTGCTGGAGGGCGAACCCGGCGTCGGTAAAACGGAGATCGCCAAGGCGCTCGCCCGACTGCTGCAGACCGAGCTGTTTCGGTTGCAGTGCTACGAGGGGATCTCGGCCGGAGAGGCGCTCTACGAGTGGAACTACCCACGGCAGCTGCTCGGCGTGCGGCTGGCCGAGGCACGCGGCGTTGAACTGACCGAGACGGAGCTGTTCGGGCGCGACTACCTGCTGCGCCGCCCCCTGCTACAGGCGATCGAGCATGCCGGTCCCAGGCCGGCCGTTCTCTTGCTCGACGAGATCGACCGGGCCGACGCCGAGTTCGAGGCCTTCACCTTTGAGCTGCTGGCCGAGGCGGCGGTCACCATTCCCGAGCTCGGAACCGTGCGGGCCACCCAGCCCCCGATCGTTATTCTCACCAGCAATCGCACGCGCGACCTGCACGACGCCCTCACCCGGCGCTGTCTCTATCACTGGATCGACTACCCAGGGCCGGAGCGAATCGCTCAGATCGTGCGCCGCCGGGTCCCCGCCAGCTCCCAGACCATCGCAACCGAGGCCGCGGCCGCCATCACCCGGCTGCGTTCTCTCGACCTCGTGAAGCCTCCCGGGATCGCCGAGGCCATCGATTGGGTCACCGCCTTGACCGTGCTCGGTGTCGAGCAGCTCGGCGCTCGCGCGGTGGAGCAGACCTGGGGTTCGGTGCTTAAGAACCGGGACGACCTTGAGGTCGCGACCATCCGCGGCGGCGCCTGGGTTGCGGAGGGCGCCGGTGTCTGAGCGCGCACCCGGTCTCCACCCGCCGATCGAGGCCGCAGCCCTCGCCGCCGGATTCAGCACGGCTCTGCACCGAGCGGGGCTCCCGGCATCGCCCGACCGGGCGGCGCGTCTGGCTGAGGCGCTGCGACTCGTACCGCCGACCGACCGCGCCGCCCTGTACTGGACCTGCCGGATCGTGTTCGTCTCACAGCAGCAGCATCTTGCCCGTTTCGACGCGGTGTTCAGCGCCGTCTTCGACGGTCAACTCGACCCTGCCGAGAGCCGCGGAGACCCGAATGCTCCTGGGGCTATCGGCTCAGAAACGCGTGTTCTGCCCGCGCCGCCGAGCAATCGTTCGGTAGACGATCCAGAGCCGTCTCCTCCGGATCGGCCCCCGGCCCCGCTTCCCGGCGCCGACGATTCCGGGCAGGACGATGGTCCGGAGCGGGACGCCATCCTCGCGATGGCTTCTCACGACGAACATTTGCACGAGATGGCATTCGCCGATCTCGCCCCCGAGGAACTGGACCGGCTACGCCAACTCGTCGCCCGCATCGTGCTGTCGACGCCGACCCGCCTTAGCCGCCGCACGCATCCGTCGTCGCACAGCCGCGACCGGCTCGATATCGCCAGGACGGTGCGTGCCGCACATCGCACCGGGGGCGACCCGATCAACCTGCACTACGCCCGTCGCCGTCCGAAGCCGCGTCGGCTCGTGCTGCTCTGCGACGTGTCAGGCTCGATGGAGCCCTACACCCGGGTGTTCCTGTCGCTACTGCAGGGGGCGGCCTCCGGAGCCCGCGCCGAGGCCTTCGTCTTCTCCACTCGCCTCACCCGGCTGACCAGGCAACTCGCCGTGCGCAACCCCGACCAGGCGCTGGCGCAGGCGGCCGCGACGGCCACTGACTGGGCCGGCGGCACTCGGCTGGCCGAGAGCATTCGTCGTTTCATTGACGATTTCGGGCGTCGCGGACTGGCTCGCGGCGCGGTGATAGTTGTGTTCTCCGACGGGTGGGCGCAGGATGACCCGGCCGATGTCGATGCCCAGATGGCTCGCCTGCGCCGGCTCGCCCACCGCATTGTGTGGGTGAATCCCCGCAAAATCGCCGCCGGGTACCGGCCGCTCGTCGGCGGGATGGCGGCCGCCCTCCCCTACTGCGATGCCTTCGTCAGCGGGCACAGCTACGTGGCCCTCGCCGAGGTCGCGGCCGCTATTCGCGGTGATCCGTCGGCACCCGAGCGGCAGAGTCATGCCAGTCATCTTCAATCCGCAACCAGCCCGCCCACGACCCAGCAGAGGACCCCCTGATGCAACTCGACAGCTCTTTCACCGTCATCGCCCCCGTCGACACTGTGTGGAACACAGTAATGGACTTCGATCGCGTCGCGAGTTGCGTGCCGGGCGCGCAAATTCTCAACAAGCTCTCCGACGACAACTACCAGGTCGGTATGAAGGTCAAACTCGGCCCTGTCACCATGCAATACCGCGGGCAGATGAACGTCGACGAACGCGACGCCGAGGCACACCGCGCCGTGTTTTCCGGCAAGGCGCAGGAAATCCGTGGCCAGGGAACGGCTCAGGCCACGGTCACGCTCGTGCTGGTCGAAACCGACGGTGTGACCGAAGGCACCGTCAGCGCCGACCTGTCACTCTCCGGCAAGGCAGCCGCGATGGGCAAAAGCGTCATCAGCAGCGTCACCGAACAGATGATGAGACTGTTCGCCGACAACCTGCAGGAGCTGATCGCGGGTGGTCCAGCATCTGAGCCAGACGGTGAAGCGGATGCCGCCACGCCCGTCGGCGATCACGTCGACGACCCGGCCGCCCTCGCCCAGGCCGCCCCTCGGGCGGTTGCCGACCTGACGGACATTCCGCCAGGGGACGCCCCGGCCGCCGACACCCTGCCGGACGTCACTGCGGAGGCCCCGTCCCGGCCCGGTCTGCCGCCGCGCCCGGTTCCACCCCGTGCCGCATCATCCGCCGGGCACCGGTCAGCCCCCGCCGCCACGCCGAGCCTCGATGCGATGAGCCTCGTCAAGGGTGTCATCGCCGACCAACTGAGCAACCCGGTGAAGCTTCTGGGCCTGCTGGCGACGGTAGCCTTTATCGCCTACCGAATCGGTCGGCGCGCCTCGGGTCGCTAGGGTCAACCGAGGGAAGGGAAAACTATATGCGCGAGGTTCTGGACACCCTCATGACCGGCTGGCAAAAAGGTGCCACCGCTGGCCTGGCCACGGTCGTGCGTACCTTTCAGTCCGCGCCGCGTCCGGCCGGCGCCTCCATGCTGGTCAGCGCTGACGGTACCGTCACCGGTTCGGTTTCTGGCGGCTGCGTCGAGGGTGCCGTCTATGACCTGGCCACCCAGGTGACGCAAGACGGCGTGCCGGTGCTCGTGCGCTACGGCATCAGCGACGACGACGCCTTCGCCGTGGGATTGACCTGCGGCGGCATACTCGACGTCTTCATCGAGCCCGTCTCCCGCGACACCTTCGCCCTGCTCGAGGGCGTACACCACAACGTGGACACCGGCCTCCCGGTGGGCGTGGCCACGGTGATCGAGCATCCGGATTCCGGTTGGCTCGGCCGCCACCTCGTGGTGCGCCCGCAGGGGTTCGAGGGCGACCTGGGGTCGGAGCAGGCCAACCATGCCGTCGGTGACGACACGCAGGGCTTGCTCGCCGCCGGGCGCAACACCACGCTGACCTATGGTCCCAACGGCGAGCGGCGGGGCGAAGGAATGCGGGTGTTCTTCGCGAGTTATGCGCCCAGACCACGACTGCTCGTCTTCGGTGCGATCGACTTCGCCACCGCCCTGGCCAGGCTCGGCACCTTTCTGGGATACCGCGTGACGGTCTGCGACGCCCGCGGCGTGTTCGCCACCGCCGCGCGCTTTCCCGGAGTCGATGAAGTCGTGGTGAGCTGGCCCGACCGTTACCTGCGCGAGCAGATTGCCGGCGGACACATCGACCCGCGCACCGTCATCTGCGTACTCACCCACGACCCGAAATTCGACGTTCCCCTCCTCGAAGCCGCCCTGCACGGCCCACCCGTGGCCTATATCGGTGCCATGGGCTCGCGTCGCACCCACCTCGACCGGCTGGAACGTTTGCGCTCACGCGGTGTCACCGACACCGAGCTGGCCCGCTTGCGCAGCCCGATCGGCCTGGACCTCGGCTCGCGCACACCCGAGGAGACCGCCGTCTCGATCGCCGCCGAAATCATCTCGCTTCAGTGGGGCGGTAGCGGCCAGCCGCTGCACAGCCTCGCCGAATCCATCCACCACGACGATCTCGTCGACCCCGATCCGCCATCGAGCCCGAATGCGGGCGGCCACAGCGCGGGCACCACGACGGTTGGCGCCAGCAAGAGTGCGAATACAGCATCCCCCGACCGGACCACGCTGCGTCACTAGTCAGCTGCACTGGCCTCAGGCCGCCCCTGCACGAGACGAGGACCTGCTCGCGACCGCACAGGTGCGGTGCCGGCGATATGCTCGACGGATGGCACTCGCATCCGCTCTGTTCTCGATCGGTTTGCGGAACGCGGACCGATTCCGAGCACGATGAGCATTCTCGACTCGGTCACGTCTGTGCTGCTTGTACACGCGCACCCCGATGACGAAACCATCAGCACCGGCGGACTCATCGCCTATCTGACCAGCCGCGGCACGCGCATCGGCCTGGTCACTGCCACGCGCGGTGAGCGTGGAGAAGTCGTTGCCGGGCCGCTTTCGGCACTCGTCGGCAGCCCGGCCCTGGCAGAGGAGCGCGAACGCGAACTCGAGCGCGCCGCACGCACCCTCGGCGTCAACGAGGGTTTCTGGCTGGGCGAAGGTCCAGCCCGCACGGCCGGCCTTCCCCCACGCCGCTACCGGGACTCCGGCATGGAGTGGATACGCCCGGGTCTGGCCGGACCGGCACCCGACAGCGACACGGATGCCCTTGCCCTGGCACCGGTCGCCGAGGTCACCGCAGACCTCCTTGCCGTTCTGCAGCACGTCCAACCCGACCTCGTCATCAGCTATGACCAAACCGGCGGCTATGGGCACCCCGACCACGTGCGTGTGCACGACGCCGCGCTCGCAGCCAGCCGCACTCTCACGATCCCCTACGCAGAGGTCGTCGAAACCCGCGATACGGCTGCTGAATGGTTCGATCTCGAGCCCTATCGCGACACCGTCACCGCTGCCCTGCGCTGCCACGCCAGCCAGCTCAGTGTCGACGGCGAATATATCGTGCACTCCGGCGGCCAGCGTGAGCCCATTCGCACCGCGGTCGGGCTGCGTCTGCGCGAGCCGGGAACGACCGGCGCCAACCGGGAGCAACCATGAAACAGCTCAGGCCGCCCCGAAGGACGGCCTGAGCGAGCGGATGCTCAACAGCGTGTGACAGAACCGATTGTGGAGATGCGGGGAATTGAACCCCGGTCCACTGCTGTGGTCATATGTCTTCTACGGGCGTATCCAGTGAAATCGCTTTCTCGGCCCCGGAATTTGCCACTGGCATCTACTCCGACAGGCCCAGCCTTCGTTTAAGTCCCTCTACACCCCGTGGCTCAATGTAGAAGCAATCTCCCTAGCTGACGTCAGGATCCGGGTAGAGAGAATTCCCAGTCTGGCGGACTTCCTTAGTGCTTTCGCTTAGGCAGCGAGAGCGAAGTCAGTGCGGTTTGAATTAGCACTTATTGTTTTGCAGAGATCGTTAACGAGTTAACCCTGCATCCTCGACCCGCTTCTCACAATTGCGCAAACAATGTCGAAACCGATCATCCCCATGTTCATGGCAAGCCAACTGGCTCGCGATGGGTTCGTGTCACACGCTATTGAGTTACCAAACCACACCTTTCGGTGCAGCCTTTTATCCTACAGCACCAGCGCGCAACCGGCTAGTCGCCGAGATTCCGTCGCGCCGACATGGCGCGGTCGGACTCGCGTTTGTCAGTGCGCTCTCGCAGGGTCTGGCGCTTGTCGTACTCTTTCTTGCCCTTGGCGACCGCGATCTCCACCTTGGCCTTCCCATCGGCGAAGTAGATACGCAGCGGAACGAGCGTGTAGCCGCCCTCTTTGGTCTTCTGGCTCATCTTCACGATCTCCTTCTTATGCAGAAGGAGCTTGCGCTTGCGGCGCGGGGGGTGATTGGTCCACGAACCGCCGGAATACTCCGGAATGTGCACCGCGTCCAGCCAGGCTTCCCCGCCCTCGATGAAGGCGTAGCCGTCGACCAGGGTCGCCCGTCCGGCGCGCAGTGATTTGACCTCGGTGCCGCTCAAGACCATCCCGGCCTCGTAAATGTCGCTGATGAGGTAGTCATGTCGCGCCTTGCGGTTGGTCGCCACGACCTTTTCGCCACGTTCCTTGGGCATGTACCTCACCTCATTCCTTCTCTACAGGCGGATGCCGCCAGTCGAGCAGGCAGAAAGCCCGCTCAGCAGCCCACCAGTCTAGCCGCACTGGGAGCCATGCGGCCCCCGGCATCCGCTTTCGCTAGACCTTGAGGTAGCGGGTGATCGCGAAATTGGCGGAAAACGCTGCGAGCACCGCGCCAACGACCAACAGGATGGGCACCACGACGAACGCATCGTCCATCCCGACCAGGGCAAAGCCCGTCAGTCTCGAACCCAGATAACCCTGCACGAAGAAGTACACGAGTGCCACGATCGCACCACCGGCCAGCAGCGAGCCCAGGAGCGCGGCGAACACGCCTTCCAGAATGAATGGCGTCTGAATGAACCGGTTGCTTGCACCCACCAATCGCATAATGCCGAGTTCTCTTCGTCGTGAGAACGCCGACAGACGAATGGTCGTGGCAATCAGCAGCGCCGCCGCAATGAGCATCAGCCCGGCGATACCGATCGCCGTGTAGCTGGCCACGTTGAGCACGGAGAAGATCTGGTCGAGATATTTTCGCTGGTCAGCGACATTTTCGACACCAGCGACCCCCGATAAGCTTTCCACGAGCACCGCGGATTGGGACGGATCTTTCAGGTTGACCCAAAACGTCTGGTTGAGCTGGTCGGCCGTGACGTAGTCGGCGACCGGGTTGCCGGCGAACTGCTTTTTGAAGTTCTCGAAGGCCTGCTCGTGCGTTTCGAAATAGTAGTTGTCGATGAACGGCGCGAGAGTCGGCGATTTCAGTTGTTCCTCAATCGCGTCGATCTGCTCCGGTGAGGCGTCACCGCCGGTGCAGGTGTCGCCCGGGGAGATGTCGGAGCACATGTAGATGCCGACCTGCGCTTTGTCGTACCAGAAATTCTTCATCTGGCCGATCTGCATCTGCATAAGAACGGCTGCGCCGACGAAGGTCAGCGAGATGAACGTCACGAGCACGACGGAGACAACCATCGAGGCGTTTCGCCGCAAGCCGTTCGCGGCTTCGGAGAGAACGAGACCGACCCTCATCGGTTCGGCCCCACGTTCTGCTCGCCGGTTTGGTCCGGTTTCTCTCCCGGCGCCCGCAATCCGAGTTTCTCGGCGAGAGTGAGCTGTTCCGGGTCATCAATTTGGGCAACCGGCAACACCGGGCGCGTCATCGACGGTGCCGATGCTCCGGGCGGCATTTTCGACTCCGTTTCAGCGGCTGGCGTTTCAGCGGAGTCCTCGGCTGCCGCATCGACGTCCGGCGTCACGTCCGGTATCACCGGCGGCGTCACGGGCGGCGTCACTGGCGCGGCAACGGCGGCTGCCGCGACCTGATGCGACGACACTGACGTCTCGGGAACCGGTGCCGAGGGGTGGGTCAGCGCTGGGTGAGTCAGCGCTGGGTGAGTCAGCGCTGGGTGAGGTGCCGGGTCGGTGACGGCTGGCGTGGCGGGCGCATCTGCTGCCGCAGCGGGCAGAACGGTCGGGATGGACGCCGTGGCGTACCCACCCTGACGCTCGTCACGTACGATCTCGCCGTTGACGAGTTCAATCACGCGGCGCTGCATCTGGTCGACGATGCCGGCCTCATGGGTGGCCATGATCACGGTGGTGCCACTCGCGTTGATGCTCGCGAGCAGCGACATGATCTCGGCGCTCGTGGTGGGGTCGAGGTTTCCGGTCGGCTCATCGGCGAGCAGGATCTGCGGCTTGTTCACGATCGCGCGGGCGATGGCCACGCGCTGCTGTTCACCACCGGAGAGTTCGTGCGGCAGACGCAAAGATTTTTCAGCCAGGCCGACCATCTGGAGGGTGTCGGGCACGGCTTCCTGAATGAATCCGCGGCTCTTGCCGATGACCTGCAGGCTGAATGCAACGTTGTCGAACACGTTCTTGTTCGGCAGCAGTCGAAAGTCTTGAAAGACAACGCCCATATTGCGGCGAAAATAGGGCACCTTGCGGTTGGAAATGGACCGCAGGTTTTGCCCGAGCACGTGAATGCTGCCGCTGGTCGGCTTTTCCTCCTTGAGCACGAGCCGCAGGCAGCTCGATTTTCCCGATCCGGAGGCGCCGACCAGAAAGACGAATTCGCCTCGCAAAATCTCGACGTCGATCGAGTTCAATGCCGGCCGAGTGGTGCCGGGATACTTCTTGGTTATGTGATCAAAACGGATCATAGCTCTTAGAGCCTAGGCACCCGCAGGCGTTTTCCCAACAGCGACATACCCCGGGGCGACAAGCCTCAGCAAGCTTTAGTCTTCGGGTGCTTTTTTACGCCAGCGGATGCCCGCCGAAATGAATCCGTCGAGGTCACCGTCGAACACATTGCTGGGGTTGTTCACCTCGTATTCGGTGCGCAGATCCTTGACCATTTGGTACGGCGCGAGCACGTAGCTTCGCATCTGGTCACCCCAGCTCGCGGTGATGTTGCCGGCGAGTTCCTTCTTGGTCGCGGCCTCTTTCTCGCGCTCCAGCAGCAACAATCGGGACTGAAGTACGCGCATGGCGGCGGCACGGTTCTGGATCTGGCTTTTCTCGTTCTGGCAGCTCACCACAGTGCCCGTGGGCAGGTGGGTGATGCGCACCGCGGAGTCGGTGGTGTTGACGGACTGGCCGCCGGGACCGCTCGACCGGAACACGTCGACCCGAATGTCACCGTCGGGCACCTCGATCGATTCGGTCTGCTCGATCAGCGGCACGACCTCGACCGCGGCGAATGACGTCTGGCGTTTGCCCGCCGAGTTGAACGGGCTCATGCGCACCAGGCGGTGGGTGCCGGCCTCGACGCTGAGAGTACCGAAGGCGTAGGAGGCATCAATTTCGACGGTTGCGCTCTTGATACCGGCTTCTTCGGCGTAGCTGATGTCGAGCACGCTGGTACGCCAGTTGTGCTGCTCGGCATAACGCAGGTACATGCGCAGGAGCATTTCGGCGAAGTCGGCGGCATCCACTCCTCCCGCGCCGGCGCGAATGGTCATGACAGCGTTGCGTTCATCGAATTCGCCATTGAGCAGCGTTTGCACCTCAAGGTCACCGAGAAGCTTCTGCAGGCTCGTCAGCTCGACGGCGGCTTCATCGGCTAGTTCCCGGTCGCCCTGGCCGTCGTTCGCCAGGTCTACGAGCATCTCGAGGTCATCGAGCCGCGTCGCGATGCTCTCAATGCGCGCCAGCTGCGACTGCCGGTGGCTGAGGTCGCTCGTCACCTTCTGCGCGCGGGCGACATCGTCCCACAAATCGGGCATTCCGGCCTCGCCGCTGAGGTCGTCGATGTCCGCGCGCAGTCGATCAATGTCGATCACCGAACGGATGTTGCCAAAGGTGGTCCGCAGCGCGGCGATCTGTACTGTGAAATCCAAGTCAATCATGTTCTGTTCAGCCTACCCGGCTGGCGTAGCATCGACTCTGATGAGCTATGCCCAGCGCCCCCTCAACTTGCGTTCAATCGCCCTGACGGCTTTTCTGCCGACCCTGCTGTTTTCTGTCGGTGAGGGCGCGATCATTCCGCTGATTCCGCTGGTTGCCAGTGATCTGGGCGCCACACTCGCCATCGCAGGGGTGGTCGCCGCCATGATCATGCTCGGCGAACTCGTCGGCGACATTCCGAGCGGCTGGGTCGTAGCCCGCATCGGAGAACGCAACTCGATGATCTGGGCATCCATCGTGACCATCGGCGGCGTGATCATCTGCCTGCTGGCACCCAACCCGCTCGTGCTCGGCATCGGAATCTTTCTGGTCGGTATCGCAACGGCCGTCTTCGCACTCGCCCGGCACGCCTTCATGACGAGCTACGTGCCCCTGGCTTACCGCGCCCGCGCCCTGTCGACGCTCGGCGGCGTATTTCGAGCCGGCTGGTTCGTGGGCCCGTTCGTCTCGGCTGCGCTCATCCATCTCACCGGCAGCACCCACGCGGCGTTTTGGGTGTTCATCATCTGCTGCGTGCTCGCGGTTACGATGCTACTGACCCTGCCCGATCCCACCCGCGACCTCATTGCCCCCACGAATTCTGGGCCGGTGAAGTCGGCTTCGTCCGTCCCCGCGCAGGGAATATTCCAGACCATTCGCACCCACGGCAGCGTGCTCGCGCGACTCGGCACCGGCGCAGCACTCGTCGGCGCGATGCGCGCCAGCCGTATCGTCCTGCTGCCGCTTTGGGCGGTCAGCATCGGTGTCAGCGCTCCTGACACGGCCCTCATCATCGGCATCGCCGGCGGCATCGACTTTCTTTTGTTCTACGTGAGCGGCCAGATCATGGATCGATTCGGTCGCATCTGGAGCGCAGTGCCCTCAATGATCGGCCTCGGCCTCGGCCACGTCGCCCTCGCGTTCACGCACGACCTGCCGAGCAATGTGGGGTGGTTCATCGGCGTCGCGATGTTTCTCGCCCTGGCCAACGGCATCGGCAGCGGCCTGCTCATGACGCTCGGCGCCGACCTCGCCCCGCAAGGGCATCCGGCGCCGTTCCTCGGGGCCTGGCGATTCACCAACGACTTCGGCAGCGCCGCCGCCCCGCTCGCGGTGGCCGGCATCACCGCGCTCGCGTCGCTGTCGATCGCGAGCGGCATCATGGGCCTATTCGGTCTGTTCGGCGCCGTATTATTGCGCCGCTATATTCCCCGGTTCGCCCCTGACCGCCCGCGCAGCCGGCTCTAGCCGCACTGAGCCGCTTGCAAGCCGCCCCTCTCCCCGCTCCCCCGCGCTCATTCCCGCGCTCATTCCCGCGCATAACTCCTGCAATTTCTTCGCGAGCAATATTTCTGCGCCGGGTTGGCGGGCATCCGCTTCTGGAGGTTCACAAATTGCAGGAGTTATGCGCCGATCCGCTCGGAGTCGGTGCGGCTCGGAATGTTTTTGACGGGCCGCGCGTTGGTGCGTACATGCCCCTCATCGGAGAATACGAACCAAGCACCGCCCAGTGGGTGCGCGATCAGGTCGACCAGTACGAAAAGTCCGGCGGTATAGAAGGCACGACCCTGCGCGGCATGCCCGTCATCGTGCTCACGACGCTCGGCGTGAAGTCCGGCAAGCTGCGCAAGGCCCCGCTGATGCGGGTTGAGCACGACGGTCACTACGCCGTTGTAGCCTCACTCGGCGGCAGCCCGAAAAATCCGGTTTGGTACGCCAACGTCGTGGCGCACCCCGACGTTGAGTTGCAGGACGGTACGCAGAAATGGGACATGCGCGCCCGCGAGGTCACTGGTGACGAAAAAGCCTTGTGGTGGGAGCGCGCCGTGGCGGCCTACCCTGACTACGCCGACTATCAGGTCAAAACGGACCGGGAGATTCCCGTTTTCGTGCTCGAACCCCTGGCCTAGAAGTGGCGAGGACAACCACTCGCCAAGCGTCGATCGACCGCATCACGCTGCCCGACCTCACGGACGATGACGGCGAACTCCTGCGCTCCGGCGACGGACGTGAGGCCGAGCGGTACACGGGTGTCGACCTGGGCGGCCGTGACCTCACCGGCATTTCGTTTGACGAGTGTGTATTCATCAAGGTCTCACTGCATGAGGCCACACTGCGCGGAGCATCATTTGCGGAGTGTCTCGCCGTCGAGCTGCACGCTCCGGTGCTCAGCGCGCCGCGTTCCAGCTGGCGTGACGTTCGCATCGAGCATGCCCGGCTGGGCTCGGTCGAAGCCTACGAGGCCACGATGCGTTCGGTACACATCGACGGGTCGAAGCTGGATTTTGTGAATTTGCGCAACGCCACCCTGACCGACGTGCTCCTCAGTAACTGCATCATCGAGGAGCTCGACCTCGGTAATGCCACCGTGCAGCGCCTGGAATTGCAGAACTGCCGCATCGGGACGCTCGATATCGGCGGTGCCAAGTTGAAAGACGTAGACCTGCGCGGCGGCGAGTTGTCGGCCATTCACGGCCTCGAAGGGCTCCGCGGTGCCACGATTGACGACGCCCAACTGAGCCTGCTCGCGCCGTTGCTGGCCGCCCACCTCGGCCTGCGAGTCGAGTAGGCCCCTCCGCCCCGTCCCGCGACCCCCGGCCCCGTGCACTGAGAGGATGCCCGGCGTCGCCGCGCGGAATCGTCTGGGCTACGGTATCGCGGCCGCGGTCAGCTCGAGGTCGGACGGCGCACGCGCACGGTCGCGCTGGGTCGCGATCGCCGCCCCGGCCGCCACACAGACCACGATGATCGCCATCTGCTGCAGCAGCGTGAACGTTTCGCCGAGTACGAGCGCGCCGAAACCGGCCGCGATCACGGGCCCGAAGCTCGTAATGATCGCGTAGAGGCGCGGGCTGATCCGCCGCAAAATGTAGGTGTCGAGCGTGTACGGAAAGGCGGACGAGACAACACCGACCAGCAGAAGCAACCCGACGACGCCCCAGGTGAACACCGACAGGTCAAGGGTGAACAGGGCGATCGGAACCACGATCACAAGGCTCACCACGCTCGCGATCGAGATGCCCTCGAGGCCGGCGAATTCGGTCGCCACCCGGCGGGTCAACAAGATGTAGCAGAACCAGGAGGCCGCCGCGGTCAGAGCGAGCACGATGCCGAGCACGTCGAGCGTGCCGTCAGACCAGGTCAGTAGAAACACTCCACCGGCGGCGGTCGCGGCGTACACGAAGTCCAGGATGCGGCGGCTGGTGACCAGGGCGAGGGCGAACGGTCCGAGAAACTCGATCGTCGCCGCGATCCCCAGTCCGAGCATGCTGACAGCCTGGTAAAAGGTGAGGTTCATCACGGCGAGGACAATGCCGAGAGCCAGTGGCGGCCAGATTCGGCCCCAGGTCAGGTTCTTCAGCTTGGGTCGGGCCAACGGCAGAACGACGATGACCATGACAATCTGTCGGGCCGCAACGACGATGGGCGAGCCGACAACCGGAATGAGCAGCCCGGCCAGTGACGATCCAAAATTAATGCTGATTTCAGTGGCTACCTGAGCTCCCGCGCCGCTCAGTTGGTCTCGCTTGGTACGCACACTGCTCCTGTCGGCGCCGTCAGGGCGCCTACCGAGAGTACCGGTTGCGGCGTCCCCTCACAGCTGCGCGGCGAGCGGCCTACTACAACTGCAGCGGAACGAACTGGTATTCGCTCGTCAGGTGCTCATGCTCGCAGGCGCCACAGTACAGCGCGCCGGAAACACGCATGGCGTCAACTCTGGAGGAACACTGGATCACCTTGGGGCCACAGCACGGTGAAATCACCATGTACTCGCCCGATTCGGCCGGATCATGACCGCTCAATCCGCGATCGTGATGCACCCCCTCGCAGGGCAGCAGCGAGTCGAAGTCGAGGTGCTCCATAACCTGCTCGTCGAGTAATGCATCCATGATTTCACAGCCGTTCTTGATGGTTCCCAGCCGCCATGCGGGGCCACGTCAACCGGCGGCGACCAACCCGGATGAACGACGACCCAAAATCGCCGGCACTACCAACCGGGACCAGGGCTGGAACGAGCGTCGACCGCGACAAGCACGAAACCTCTGTCGAGGCATGAGACGGCCAAGTCGACTGCTTATCTGTGCATAATACGCTTCAATCCTGAAAATACCAGTGTGATTTTGCGGGGGTTCCGGACGCATGCCCCCGTCCCGAAACCACTTCCGAACCGGCCTCTCCGCCCGCGCTAGTGAAACACTGCTCGGGATACCGCCGTCACCTCGAGAGGAACGCCGTCGGGAACCACGAGGGTGAGAACGGGCGGCCGCCACCACGATCGCAGCGTCACTGACGCGCTTTGCCCGTCGGCGGAGGCCGCGCTCGTCACGGTCAGAGCGTCGAACGAGTCGTGCGGAACGAGGCGCAGGTACTCGTCGACCGCCGCTGACACAACACTCGACTGCAGTTGCGGCCGCGGTCCGGCCACACCGAGCTGCACTGCATTGAGGGTGAACGCCTCGGACCCGGCGAGCGCGGCCCCGTCGGCAAGGCTCAACAACCGTTTGTGCTCAAGATAAAGCGATGTCGCGGACAAGGCCACGAGCACGAGGCTCAGGGCCAGAAAGCCATAAAAGATGATCAGCAGCAGCGTGGACCCGTCATCGTTTGACGCGTGTGGCAGTCGTCTCATCAGCCCAGTCCGCCAAACCGGGACACGATCTGCGTCGATGCTGCTGTCATGGGAACACTCGCGCTATGCCTCAAGGCGAGCAGATCGGGAACCAGCGGCAATGTGATGCCGATGCGCACGGTCACCGTCACGAGGCTCTGGCGCTTTAGGCACTGGCCCACGCACTCAATCTGGACCTCGGCATCGCCCGGATCAAGGCCGTAGTCCTCAAGCGCGAATGCGACGGCGCGCCGAGCCCGGTCGGTTGCCGTTGCCGGATCGGGAGATTGCACATAGACCCGGGCCGCTTGCCGTGCGGCACCTTCTACGGCTAGCGCACCACCCTGCAGGGCCGATAATGCAAGCACCAGATAGACCAGGGGAATCAGCAGAATCATGCCCGCTGTGATGAACTCGAGCGACGCCGACCCAGTCTCCCTGCCGCCAGCACCGGCCCGAGCATAGCCGCTAATCGAGCGATTCGACCGCAGCATGCGCGACCACCTCCAGCCCGCGTGGCGCCCCGAGCAATCCCATGAGCGGCAGCGGTGCGATCACCCGCACTTCGACGGTGGGGTACCCGGCACCTTCACCGTACCGGGCCACGACATCGATGGCGTATCGTGCCCCGATGGCCGTCGTGATCAGATCGCGCGTGCGTTGGGCCCCCGCGGGGAGGCTGCTGTCGGCGAGAGTGGCATAGCGGGCACCCTCGGCGGCGGCGTCGAGCACGGTATTGCGAATGTGCAGCGCGAGGGCCAGCTGCATGACCATGAGCGTCAAAAAGGTCAGCAGCGACACCACCATCACGAACTCGGCCACGGCAGACCCCGCCTCGCCCCTGCGCACACGACGGCGCAACGAGTCGAGGCGTCGCATCCGCTGACCGAGCTCGTCCATGCCGCTCGGTCAGAAACTGCTGACGCGGTCCATGGCCTGTTGGAACACCCCGCTGAGGGCGGGACCGGCGAGTCCCCAGATGATCAGCACCAGCCCGGCCGTCATCAGAGTGATCAGTACCCACCCGGGCACGTCACCCCTGTCGTCGCGAACCAGACCGTGGAGGCGGAGCATGAAGCGGTTCATGGCATTCTCTTTTCTCGTGAGCGTGGACGGTGCAGGGGCGGTTATGCAGCGGAAAGTCAGAACCCGGATTGAAGCACGACCAGTCCGGGAAAAACAGCGAACAGTACGGTCATCGGCAGAATCAAGAAAACCAACGGAACCAGCATCGCGACTTCCTTCTTGCCGGCCATCTCGAGCAGCGTGCGCTTGGTCTGATCTCGGGAATCCTGCGCCTGCGCCCGCAATACCTCGGCCAGTGGCGACCCTCGATCCAGTGCGCCGGTGACCTGGTCGACAAAGCGGGTCACCTCCGGCAACTGGATGCTCCGCGACAGCGACTGCAAGGCCGTCCCGATCGGGACCCCGGTATGCACGTCGCCGACAACCCCGGCGAATTCTCGCGACAATTCCCCCGAACTCGTGCGTGACACGCGTCGGATCGAATCCAGGATGCCTTCCCCGGCCGACAGCGACAGGGTGAGGAATTCGAGAATGGTCGGCAGTTCGCTGCGCATGCGCACGAGTCGCGCGGTGGCTGCCCGCTGGAGCAGCCAATCCCGCAACACCGCACCGCCGACGGCGGCCATGAAGGGCACGACCAGACGGGCCGGCAGCACGAGCTCTGGGAGCGCAACGATCGTGATCACAGTTCCGGCAGCGAAGGCCAGGAGCGCCCAGACGAGTTGAACGGATCGAAACTCTTCAACCGTCTTGCTCGATCCCGATTGATGCAGACGCCGCGCCACGGTGTCGCTGCCGCCGAGAAGACTCGATAGTGCGCGAGTGAGTGCGCCAAACAGCGGTGCAAACAGGCTGCCCAGTACGGGTATCGGGTTCACCGTTCGCCGGGCAACGATTCGGCGCGCTTCGGGCGAAATATCGAGGATGTAGGGCACTACCCGGTCGATCAAACGGGGTCTGGTCAGCCGCGGGGTCAGGCTCACCAGAGACCACAGGCCGACGCCGAGTCCGCTTCCGCACAGCACTGCCCAGCCCAGCGCGGCGCTCATCGGTTGCACCCTGGCGGGGTGTCTCGTGGAGTCATGCCTGAATAGTGCCGCATACCGACGAAGCGCGTCAGAGTTATCCACAGGCCGACGTTTAGGAGAACCATCGGCGCTCCTCCGGCAAACGTCCGAGGGCGATCATGATCCGATAGGCGATGACCGACAGGGCGAGCCCGCTCGCGATCACGACGACGCCCGCCGGAGAGTTGTAGGCGAGCGCCGCTTCCGGACGGGAGGCGAGCAAAATCAGGATGATCCACGGCGCCGCGACTCCCAGCCGGGCGGCGTTCACCACCCACGACTGACGGGCTTCCACCTCGAGACGCACCGCGGCATCCTGTCGCAGCCAGGCCGCGAGGCTGCGCAGCACAATCGTGAGGTCGCTGCCGCCGACTTCGCGCGCCATGCGCAGGGTTTCCAGAATACGATCGGCCACCGGGTCGGCGAGGGAACGTTTGAGCTCATCAACGCAATAGCTGAAATTGCCGGTCGCCCGGTATTCACGTTCGAACTGTGCGAAGGCGGCGCGGGTTGCAAGCGGTCCGGCCTGCGCGAGGCTGCTCACGCTGTCCGGCAACGCCAGGCCGGAGCGAAGCGCCGAAACTAGATGGTCAACGACGTCGGGCCACACTGTGCGATTGGCCCGACGCCGCGCTTTCGCCCGCCACGATACGATCAGCCACGGCAACAGCACCCCGGTCAGGCCAGCCACAGCGCTGAGGGGCAGAACCGCGAAGATTCCATGCACGAACGCAGCGGATGCCACGCCCACGATCGCCGACAACGCCAGAAATGCGGGTACCGGCACCCCACGCAAGCCGCCCTGCACGAGGCGCACGCGCATCCGATCCCCCGCCCCCACCCGTTTGGACGAACCGGCCGGCCAGAGGAACGGTGAAAGAACCAGCACGAGTCCGCTGCCAAGCAGGCACCCCAGCACGAGAGTCATGCCGCCCCCTGCCGCAACACCGGAACCGGGTCGACACCGGCAGCACGAAATTTGGTGAGCTTGGTGGGGTGCGATCCGGTCGGTTCGAGGTACCCATGCGGGGACAGGAACAGAGGGCTGGCCTCGATGGTCGAGCCCGCCAACTGGCCGCTCAACGCAATGATCTCGGTGACCCGGCGGCGGCCGTGCCGATCGATCTCGCAGTGCACGACGATGTCGATACAGCCCGCAACTGTCGGCAGCACAAATGAGGAGTCGATATTGCGGCCGGCCAGCAAAGGCAGGGTCGACAGTTTCGCGAGCGCGTCCCTGGCACTGTTGGCATGAATCGAGCACATGCCTGGCAGCCCGCTATTCAGGGCGATCAGCAGATCGAGACTTTCCGCCTCGCGCACCTCGCCGACGACGAGCCGGTCGG
>Ga0307487_1000714_pt1 | contig 25177 bp, 15 predicted proteins | sample CBIW12metaG_FD_203665 | JGI IMG/M metagenome (GOLD analysis project Ga0307487, IMG submission 203665) | Sea-ice brine microbial communities from Beaufort Sea near Barrow, Alaska, United States - CBIW 1.2 | ecosystem: Environmental > Aquatic > Marine > Coastal | place: USA: Alaska | collected... | reverse complement strand
CGCTTTTCTCTGGGGTTTAGGCTGTATAATTTATACCGTTTCCACGGGTATTGGAACCTGGGGACTCAACAAAACCGTGGGCTGGGCCTGGGATATCACCAACTTTGTTTGGTGGGTAGGTATCGGGCATGCAGGAACGCTTATTTCAGCGGTATTGCTGTTGTTCCGCCAAAAATGGAGAATGGCGATCAACCGGTCTGCAGAGGCTATGACCATCTTCTCTGTAATCCAGGCTGGATTGTTTCCAATTATCCACATGGGGCGCCCCTGGTTAGCTTATTGGGTACTTCCTATTCCCAATCAATTTGGATCCCTTTGGGTGAATTTCAACTCGCCACTGCTTTGGGACGTATTTGCAATTTCTACATATTTATCAGTTTCCCTTGTGTTTTGGTGGACAGGTTTACTTCCCGATTTGGCGATGATCCGCGATAGGGCAGCGAAACCTTTTCAGAAAAAGATCTACGGAATTTTAAGTTTTGGATGGAGCGGAAGGGCCAAGGACTGGCAACGTATGGAGGAAGTTTCATTGGTATTGGCCGGTTTGGCAACTCCTCTTGTACTTTCTGTGCACACTATTGTATCCTTTGACTTTGCTACCGCCGTTATCCCGGGATGGCATTCTACCATTTTTCCTCCCTACTTTGTTGCGGGAGCGGTATTTTCCGGATTTGCGATGGTGAATACTCTTCTTATAATTTTGCGGAAGGTTTCCAATCTGGAAAACTACATTACCATTCAACATATTGAATTGATGAACATTGTAATTATGATCACCGGTTCCATAGTGGGATGTGCTTATATTACAGAACTGTTTGTATCCTGGTACTCCGGGGTGGAATATGAACAATATGCATTTTTGAACAGGGCAACCGGACCCTATTGGTGGGCTTACTGGTCGATGATGACCTGTAACGTTTTCTCTCCTCAGTTCATGTGGTTTAAGAAATTGCGTACCAGCATTATGTTCTCTTTCTTTATATCGGTTATAGTAAATATAGGAATGTGGTTTGAGCGATTTGTTATTATAGTAACCTCATTGCACCGAGATTATTTGCCTTCTTCCTGGACAATGTTTTCCCCTACTTTTGTAGAAATAGGAATATTTATTGGAACAGTAGGATTCTTCTTTGTACTGTTCTTGTTATATTCCAGGACATTCCCTGTAATTGCACAAGCTGAAATAAAAACGATCTTAAAAGGATCTGGCGCAGGATATAAACAGTTACGGGCAGAAAAAGGTGATGATGTAGATCACCGTAATAAATTTTAATAATAATATAAACAAGGATGGCATCAAAAGTTATACACGCTATTTATACCGATGACGATTTGCTGTTGCAAGCGGTAAGACAAGTTCGTGAGGCCCGTTATCATATTGCTGAAATTTACACACCATTTCCTGTACACGGGTTGGACAAAGCAATGGGATTGGCTCCCACAAGGATCGCAATAGCCTCTTTCCTTTATGGAGTGGTGGGATTAGGAGTCGCTATCTGGATGATGGATTATATGATGATTTCAGATTGGCCTCGGAATATTGGGGGAAAGCCCAGTTTCAGTTTTCTTCAAAACCTGCCTGCATTTGTGCCAATTATTTTTGAATTAACTGTGTTTTTTGCCGCTCACTTAATGGTGATCACTTTTTATTTAAGAAGTAAATTATGGCCCTTTAAAACCGCAGAAAATCCTGATGTAAGGACTACAGACGATCATTTCCTGATGGAAATAGATGTAGCAAACCACGATTTAGATAGCCTTACCAGCTTCTTGAAAGAAACTGGCGCCCTCGAGATCAATTTAATAGATATTAAATAAAAAGAATGAAAAGTCTATTTTATAAATCCATAGTATTACTGCTTGTTGCATTTTCCACTACAGCTTGCTTTAATAAGACCAGTCCGAATTATCAATATTTTCCGGATATGTATTTCCCTGTATCCTATCAAGCTTTTGGGCAATATGATGTATTTGTTAATGAACAGGAAGCCAGATTGCCGGTAGAAGGTACTATCCCTCGCGGCTGGAAACCCTATGAATTTGAAGATTCAGTTGAAGGTTATCAAATGGCCAAGGCTCAATTGACAAATCCTTTACCATATACTGAAAAAAACCTTGACAATGGAAAACAGTTATTCACTATATATTGTTCTGTTTGCCATGGAGAGAAGGGCGATGGAAAAGGAATATTGGTGGAAAGGGAAAAGATTTTGGGAGTGCCTCGCTATGATGATATAGGAAGGGCTATTACCGAAGGTAGTATTTATCACGTGATGTATAATGGTTTAAATACTATGGGTTCTTATGCCTCACAAACCAGTATTAAGGAACGTTGGCAAATTGACCACTATGTTATGAAACTTAAAGGTGAATTGGAAGGTAAACCGGAACGGGAATTTGTAAATAAAACTGATACCATAAACGGTTCAGAAGTGAAGGTTGAAGCCAAAAAAGAACTTGTTTCTGCAAATAGTGCAGGACCATCGTCTAATGTTCAGGAATAATACATTTTCCGGAAATAAGTTGAAGAACGTACAAACTAAAAGTAACTGTATTTAGATATATATATATATGTACACGCTATCCAGTAAATTAAAATTAACGGCAATTATTTTTATGATTGTTGGTGCTTTAGGCCTTATTTATGGTTTTATTGCCTCCCCTTCCACAATTGAAGATGTGAAAGAAATGATGGCCTCAGAAGGAGGACACCATGAATCGGCTGATACCAAAATTGTCGAAGGTACTACGCATTCTGCAAATCCTGAACAGGTTGAAGTTGAGAATGGTACCACATCATCTGCCCAGGCAGAAGATCATGGGGATGAACATTATGAACATAAGCTTCATCAACTGCAAAATAAACCTTGGGCAGCCTTGTACGTTGCCGCATTTTTCTTCTTTATGATCTCTTTGGGAGTATTGGCTTTTTACGCCATACAATATGCTTCCACGGCTGGATGGTCTCCTGTATTGTTCAGGGTTATGGAAAGCATCACCGCATATTTGTTGCCGGGAGGGATTATCATGTTTGTGATCTTACTCCTTTCAGGGCTTCATTTCAATCATTTGTTTAGCTGGATGGATCCGGAAATAGTTGCTAAAGATGAAATTATTCAAAATAAATCTGGATATCTAAATCTGCCTTTTTTCTTAATTCGTACGGCTGTTTATCTTATTGGCTGGAATGTCTTCAGGTATTTGTTGAGAAGAAACTCCTTGCGAATGGATGAAGCTACAGATAACAGGTGGTATAAACAAAATTTCAAACTGTCAGCAGGATTCCTGGTGTTCTTTTTAGTTTCCGAATCAATGATGTCCTGGGACTGGATTATGAGTTTTGATCCACACTGGTTTAGTACCTTGTTTGGCTGGTATGTTTTTGCTAGTTTAATTGTTTCTGGGATAACCGTTATTGTCTTGATAACTATATATCTTAAATCCAGGGGATATTTAGAAAATGTAAATGATTCGCACATTCATGATCTCGCAAAATATATGTTTGGATTTAGTATCTTTTGGACCTACTTGTGGTTCTCACAATTTATGCTAATTTGGTATGCGAATATTCCGGAAGAGGTCACATATTTTGTGACCAGGATACAGGATTATAATTTGCCATTTTTCGGAATGCTAGTAATGAATTTTGTATTTCCAATTCTCATTCTTATGAACAGTGATTTTAAACGCAAAAATTTGTTTGTAATTATGGGCGGAATTATTATTTTACTTGGCCATTATTTAGATATTTTTGTAATGGTAATGCCAGCCACAGTTGGAGATTCATGGTTTATAGGTATTTCCGAAATAAGCGCAATGCTATTGTTTGCCGGGTTATTTATTTTTGTAGTATTCAGTGCCCTAACCAAAGCACCCTTGCTGCCTAAAGGAAACCCCTATATTAAAGAGAGCAAACATTTTCATTATTAAAAGATTGTTTAAAGAAGAAATAAAAAAATGACTGTATTTTTAGTAATAATAGTAATAGCCCTTTTTGCCGTAACTGTATGGCAAATGTCCAAGATTTTCCAGTTATCAAAGGACAATAGTGGAGATGCGTCTCAAATTGCAAACGATAAGGACAACAAAATCCAGGGGTACCTTTTGCTTGGTTTCGCGGTTTTTTTCTATCTGTTAATGATCTACTGTTTCTGGTTCTACAGCAAATTATATCTGCCTGAAGCAGCATCCGAGCACGGTAGTGAGGTGGATACCTTATTGTACATCTCTATCGGGGTTATTATGTTTGTGCAGGTTATTACACAGGCACTTCTCTTCTGGTTTTCATATAAATATAAAGGTGTAAAAGGATATAAAGCCCTTTTTTATGCCGATAACGATAAACTTGAATTTATCTGGACTATAATTCCCGTAATTGTGTTATCGGGCTTAATAATTTATGGATTGTTTACCTGGTCTGATATTATGAATATCAATGAAGATGAGGATCCTATGGTAATTGAAATTTATGCCAAACAGTTCAGTTGGACAACAAGATACGCCGGGGCCGATAATACGTTGGGTTCAGCAAACGTTCGTTTTATTGAAGGTATAAATCAACTTGGAGTAGATGAAAGTGATCCCTATGCAGGGGATGATGTTATAACAACCGAACTTCACCTTCCGGTAGGAAAGGCGGTATTGTTTAAATTCAGGTCTCAGGATGTGTTGCATTCTGCTTTCTTCCCACATTTCAGGGCTCAAATGAACGTGGTGCCAGGAATGATCACCCAGTTTGGGTTTACTCCTTCAATTACTACTGAAGAGATGAGGGCGAGTGAATATATGATCGATAAAGTAAAAACCATAAACGGTATCAGGAAGGAAAAATCAAAAGAGCTCGTTGCAAATGGGGAAGTTGCTTTAGACACCTATGAATTTGATTATTTTTTGTTATGTAATAAGATTTGCGGTCAGGCACACTATAATATGCAAATGAAAATTATAGTAGAAAGCGAAGCTGATTATAAAGCCTGGCTTGAAGGACAACAAACTTTTGGAAAAACAATGGCAGCTCAAAAGTAGTTTGAAATTATTACTCCACTTTGATAAGTGGAAATTGCATCAGTTGAAAAAGAGGAAAATTTAAAGTTAAAGATTTAAAAATATGTCAGCAGTAGGACACGCAATTTTAGATGATGCACATGAGGATCATGCACATCATCATAAACAACCTTTTATTGAGAAGTACATTTTTAGTACAGATCATAAAATGATTTCCAAGCAATACTTGATCACTGGTTTGCTAATGGGGATTATAGGAATTTTAATGTCCGTACTTTTTCGGATGCAATTGGCATGGCCGGAGCAATCCTTTGCTATGTTTGAATTTCTTTTGGGTAAATGGGCACCTGATGGTGTTATGTCCCCTGAAGTTTATTTGGCCCTGGTAACAATTCACGGTACCATCATGGTGTTTTTTGTGTTGACAGCCGGACTAAGCGGAACTTTTAGTAACCTGTTAATTCCATTGCAAATAGGAGCAAGGGATATGGCATCAGGATTTTTGAACATGATCTCCTACTGGTTGTTCTTTCTCTCCTGCGTAATTATGTTGAGCTCTTTATTTATTGAATCAGGTCCCGCCTCTGCCGGATGGACTATTTATCCTCCATTAAGTGCCTTGCCACAGGCTATAGGAGGTTCAGGATTGGGAATGACGCTTTGGTTAACCGCTATGGCTATCTTTATTGCTTCTTCCTTGATGGGATCCCTTAACTACATTGTAACAGTTATAAATTTAAGGACCAAAGGGATGTCAATGACAAGGCTTCCGTTGACCATATGGGCATTCTTTGTGACTGCCATTATTGGAGTTGTAACCTTTCCGGTATTGCTTTCCGCTGCATTACTGCTTATTATGGACAGAAGTTTTGGCACCTCTTTCTTCCTGAGCGATATTTTTATTCAGGGCGAAGTATTAAATCATCAGGGAGGTTCTCCCGTACTTTTTGAACACCTCTTCTGGTTTCTGGGTCATCCGGAGGTATATATTGTAATTCTTCCCGCAATGGGAATAGTTTCCGAAGTTATGGCCACAAATGCCAGGAAGCCAATTTTTGGATACAGGGCGATGATTGCGTCTATTTTGGCGATCGCTTTTCTTTCAACCCTTGTCTGGGGACACCATATGTTCGTTTCAGGGATGAATCCATTTTTAGGTTCGGTATTTACTTTTACCACACTTTTAATCGCAATTCCTTCTGCGGTAAAAGCATTTAACTGGATAACCACCTTATGGAAAGGAAACCTGCAAATGAATCCCGCGATGTTATTTTCCATTGGTTTTGTTTCTACCTTTATTACAGGTGGGTTAACCGGAATTATTCTTGGAGACAGCACATTGGATATCAACGTTCACGATACCTATTTTGTAATTGCTCACTTCCACCTTGTAATGGGTATTTCTGCACTTTACGGACTATTGGCAGGGATTTACCACTGGTTCCCTAAAATGTACGGTAGGATGATGAACAAGAATTTGGGATATATTCACTTTTGGGTCACTGCAATTGGTGCCTATGGAGTATTTTTCCCAATGCATTTTATAGGTATGGCAGGACTTCCAAGACGTTATTATACCAACACGGCTTTCCCATATTTTGATGATTTAGCCAATGTAAACGTGATAATTACAGTTTTTGCATTGATTACCGCTGGAATTCAGTTGGTATTTTTATATAACTTCTTTCATTCAATTTTCTTCGGAAAAAAAGCTGTTCAAAACCCATGGAGTGCGAATTCTCTGGAATGGACCACTCCCGTAGAACACCTTCACGGAAACTGGCCAGGCGAAATTCCTTCGGTTTACCGTTGGCCTTACGATTACAGTAAAACTAATGAGGACGGTGAATATGTTATAAAGGGACAGGATTTTATTCCTCAAAATGTTCCTCTTCAGGAAAATGAAGAAGAAATGAGTCATTAAAGAATAATTATCATTTTTATAAAAAAGCCTTTTCTTCCGTGACATTCGGAATGAAAAGGCTTTTTTATTTTATCTTTGTTTCTATAAATACACCTAATATGAACGAGTACCTGGATCCAACCGGCGATAATTTATCTTCAGAAGAATTGGAGGTGGATAAAGCCTTACGCCCTCTCTCCTTTGATGATTTTGCCGGACAGGATCAAATCCTGGAAAATTTAAAGGTGTTTGTAAAAGCCGCTAATCAGCGTGGCGAAGCCCTGGATCACACCCTCTTTCATGGCCCCCCCGGACTTGGGAAAACGACGCTAGCCTATATTTTGGCCAATGAGTTGAATGTGGGCATAAAAGTCACTTCTGGCCCCGTTGTTGATAAACCAGGTGATTTGGCAGGATTACTTACCAATCTGGAAGAACGCGATGTCCTTTTTATAGATGAAATTCACAGGTTGAGCCCAATTGTGGAAGAGTATTTGTATTCGGCGATGGAGGATTATAAGATTGATATCATGATTGAATCCGGTCCCAACGCACGTACGGTTCAAATAAATCTGAATCCGTTTACCCTTATTGGAGCAACAACCCGTTCTGGCTTGCTAACTGCGCCGATGAGGGCGAGATTTGGTATTTCCAGCAGGCTTCAATATTATTCTACAGAACTACTTTCAACCATAGTTCAACGCAGTTCCGATATTTTGAGAGTCCCAATATCTTTAGATGCCGCCATAGAAATTGCCGGCAGGAGCAGGGGCACACCGCGTATTGCCAATGCGCTGTTAAGACGTGTCCGCGATTTTGCCCAAATTAAAGGGAACGGTAAAATTGACATGGAAATCGCTAAATTCAGTCTTCAGGCACTTAATGTGGATGCTCATGGGTTGGACGAAATGGACAATAAAATCCTCACCACGATCATCGATAAATTTAAAGGTGGTCCCGTAGGGATTTCTACCCTTGCTACTGCGGTAAGCGAAAGCGCCGAAACTATCGAGGAGGTTTATGAGCCTTTTTTAATTCAACAAGGATTTATTTACAGAACCCCTCGCGGGCGTGAAGTTACAGATGCCGCCTATAAACATTTGGGCAGGATCAGGGGAAATCTTCAGGGAGGATTGTTTTAAATTAAAATATTACAAACCTAACAGGTTTCAAAAAACCTGTTAGGTTTAGTTGAAAAATCGGGTTTTAATCCTAACCTGTTCTACATCTTGGTGATATACTTCTGAAGTAAACAGACAAAATTTTATGGCTAAAATGAAATTTCCCACAGTTTCCATGTTTCGGTTTTATACCAATTCAGGTGGGATACTAAAAAATCCCCTGCCCTTTCACCATGAGAATTTTGAAAAACTTGGTGATAGCTTTCGGCTTAACATAGGATTTGGGAAATCGGTTATATTTTCACGCGATGCCGGATTTGCCCAATATGCACTTCAGAAAAATCAAAAGAATTATAAAAAGTCCACAATTCAGACTGTTGACCTTGCGAAATATGTTGGGAAAGGTTTGTTGACTTCAGAAGGTGAACATTGGCGCAAACAGCGTAAACTTATCCAGCCGGCTTTTCATAAGAAGCAACTTGTGTTATTGCTTGACACAATTCAGGTCGCAATTTTAACCGAATTGAATAAAATTGAGATCGGGAGCGCAATGGATATTTTTCCCATTTTTAACGATCTTGCTTTCCAAACTGTTGTGAAATCCCTGTTTAGCAGCGCTGTTGGAGAAAAAGAGATCTCCCGACTTCAATATATTACCGAAGCCGCGCAAAAAATGCTGGTTAAGGAATTGCGACAACCTTATTTGGGATGGTGGTTTCATCTTAGCGGAAGCCTAAAACATCATATAGAATTGACCCAGGAGTCCAGGGAAATTTTGAGGGTGCTTGTCGCAAAACGGAAAAATAGTGGCGTTCGGGAAGGTGATCTTCTGGATATGCTTTTGGATGCAAGGTATGAGGATGGGAACGCGATGGAAGAAGCGCAACTTATAGATGAGATCCTGATCCTTTTTACCGCAGGACATGAAACCACCTCAAACGCTCTAACTTTTACTGCGGAACTTCTGGCAAGAGATCCCGATTCTCAGGATAAAATTGCTGATGAAGTTGAAAAAGCTACTCAGAAATCCAATGGGTTATTCGAATTTATCCAGGCTTGTCCGTTTACAAAAAGTGTGATTGAAGAGTCGATGCGGCTTTATCCCCCTGCTTATTTTATAGACAGGGTGAATATGGAAGACGATGAATATAATGGAATGTTTATTCCGAAGAATTCCAATTTGTTGTTTTCCATGTACGAGATCCACCGACATCCTGATTTGTGGAAAGAACCGGAGCGTTTTATGCCTGAGCGATTTTCCGAGGGAAATGCTCAAAAACATTCCGCTCATTATTTTCCATTTGGTGCAGGACCCCGGATGTGCATCGGGAATAATTTTGCGATGTACGAAATGATCCTGGCAATTACAGCCTTGATAAAAAAATACAGGATTTCGGCTGGATCAGAAAAAATAGCTATACATCCGTTAATTACTTTAAAACCTAAAAATGCTTTTCTGGAGTTTAAAATTAGATAGATTTTGTTGAATATTCCATCAAAATATACGCAACTCATAAAAACCGAAGCCAAACGCCTGGGTTTTATGTCCTGTGGAATCTCCAAAGCAGGATTTCTTGAAAAAGAAGCCCCAAGGCTGGAGAATTGGCTGAATAAAAATATGCACGGCGAAATGCTGTATATGGAGAATCATTTCGATAAACGTCTGGATCCCACAAAACTGGTAGAAGGTTCAAAAAGTGTAATTTCTCTTCTACTGAACTATTTCCCCCACGAATTTCAGCGGGAAGATTCTTATAAAATAAGTAAATACGCCTATGGCACCGATTATCATTTTGTGATCAAGGACAAGCTGAAGCAACTTCTTCAGTTCATGCAGTATGAAATTGGGGAAATTGACGGACGTGCATTTGTAGATTCGGCTCCGGTATTGGACAAAGCCTGGGCGGCAAAAAGCGGATTAGGCTGGATTGGCAAGAATTCCAATTTGCTCACCAAACAAGCAGGTTCTTTTTATTTTATTGCTGAATTAATTGTGGATCTTGAACCTGAATATGATGCTCCGGTCACCGATCACTGCGGAAGTTGTACTGCCTGTATGGATGCCTGTCCCACTCAAGCAATTGTAGAACCCTATAAAGTAGATGGCAGCAAATGTATTTCTTATTTCACCATTGAATTGAAAGACGCATTACCAACCTCCGTAAAGGGTCAATTTGAGGACTGGATGTTTGGATGCGATATCTGTCAGGATGTGTGCCCCTGGAACAAATTTTCAAAACCGCATAACGAGCCTTTGTTCAATCCGCATCCGGAATTACTGGAAATGGATAAAAAAGACTGGGAAGAGCTCACAAAGGAAACCTTTGATAAGATTTTTAAAAAATCGGCTGTAAAACGAACCAAATTTGAAGGATTAAATCGAAATATCAGGTTTTTAAAAGATTAAATTGTCCTGATAATAACTTCAAACCGCATTATTGTTTTCATCATCGCGGGTTTTTCAATGTCCAGTGTTCTCAAAAAATGGGTAATTCCCTTTTAATTTCACCCTCAATTGACGACAAATCCAGAAATAATATTCATAGGTTGAAATAATATCAAAAACCAGATTTAATCTTAAACCCCAGATGGGACTTTATTTTTTATAGAATGATTTTAAATTAAGCTATTATTTTATTTTTCCTCTACTATACACCTGTTTTAAGCTTCTTTTTTGCAGATAAAGTACCTTCATGCACTGCATCTTGTTATCTTTGTTATTCAGTTAAAAAAAATAACACATGAGCACGGAAAGCGAAAGAAGAGAAGCTTTAGAATATCACGAAAAACCAAAACCGGGTAAAATAGAAGTTATCCCGACTAAAAAATATTCAACTCAAAGGGATCTATCCCTTGCATATTCCCCGGGAGTTGCGATTCCCTGTCTCGAAATTGAAAAGGATAAAGAAAATGCATATAAATATACAGCCAAGGGAAATTTGGTTGCGGTAATTTCAAATGGAACAGCGGTTTTAGGTTTGGGGGATATAGGTCCCGAAGCCTCCAAACCGGTAATGGAAGGAAAAGGCCTTTTGTTTAAAATATTTGCAGATATCGATGTTTTTGATATCGAGGTGGATACCAAGGATGTAGAGGCTTTTATAAGCACCGTAAAAAATATCGCTCCTACTTTTGGTGGGATCAACCTTGAAGATATCAAATCTCCAGAGGCTTTTGAAATTGAACGTAGGTTAAAGGAAGAATTGGATATTCCGGTGATGCATGATGATCAGCATGGTACCGCTATTATTTCATCGGCAGCGTTGCTCAATGCACTGGAAGTTGCAAATAAGAAAATTGGAAAAGTAAAAATTGTGGTAAGTGGAGCAGGTGCAGCAGCGGTTTCCTGTGCAAGATTGTATAAAGTTTGTGGCGCGAAAGCAGAAAATATCGTCATGCTGGATAGCAAAGGGGTTATTAGAGTTGACAGGCCAAACCTTTCTGTTGAAAAACTGGAATTTGCCACAAAAAGAAAAATAGATACCCTGGCCGAAGCCATGAAGGACGCCGATATGTTTTTGGGCGTTTCAGTAGCCAATATCGTAACTCCGGATATGTTGCTAAGTATGGCCAAAAGGCCTATTGTTTTTGCTATGGCCAATCCGGATCCGGAAATAGAGTATAACCTTGCTGTTTCAACCAGGAAAGATCTGATCATGGCCACAGGACGGAGCGATCATCCTAACCAGGTCAATAATTTATTGGGATTTCCGTTTATTTTCCGGGGAGCCCTGGATGTTCGTGCCACAAAAATTAATGAAGAGATGAAAATGGCGGCCGTATTGGCTTTGGCACAACTCGCAAAAGAACCGGTACCCGAACAGGTGAACATCGCTTATGGGGAAACAAGATTGAATTTTGGCCCTGAATATATTCTTCCCAAACCCTTTGACCCAAGGTTGATAGCAAAGGTGCCGCCGGCAGTAGCAAAGGCTGCTATGGATAGCGGGGTTGCAAGAAAGCCTATTACCGATTGGCAGGCTTATGAAGACGAATTGATGGAAAGAATGGGGAACGATAATAAAGTTTCCCGTCTATTGATGAACCGCGCCAAAACTAATCCGAAACGAATTGTATTTGCGGAAGCAGATCATTTGGATGTGTTGAAAGCTGCGCAGATTGTATTTGAAGAAGGTATTGCAATCCCTATTTTATTGGGAAGGGAAGATATCATTAAAGAACTGATGAGTGAAATTGATTTCGATCACGATCACGATAAAATTATTATCATCGATACAAAATCCGATGAACAGGAGGAACCCCGAAATGGCTATGCCGAAGTGTATTGGCGAGCGCGCTACCGCAATGGGGTTACCAAATACGACGCTCAAAAATTGATGCGGGAACGAAATTACTTTGGAGCCATGATGGTAAATGTGGGTGATGCCGATGGCATGCTGTCCGGTTATTCCAGGTCCTATCCAACCGTGGTTAAGCCAATCTTGGAAGTTGTTGGTATGGGAAAAGGGGTAGACAGGGTAGCTGCCACGAATTTAATGAACACCTCGCGTGGCCCTTTGTTTATTAGTGATACTTCCATTAATATTGATCCTTCTGCCAAGGATCTGGCCAAGATCGCGCTTATGACAGCAAAAACCGTTAGGCTTTTTGGAATGGAACCTGTAATAGCAATGATTTCTTACGCAAATTTTGGGTCTTCAAAACACGAACATGCACTTAAGGTGAAAGATGCGGTTGCCTATTTGCATAGGTATCATCCGGATCTATGTGTTGATGGCGCTTTGCAAATTGATTTTGCATTGAATCAGGAAATGCTGAAAAGCAAATTCCCATTTTCAAAATTGGTGGGTAAAAAGGTCAATACCTTGATCTATCCAAATCTGGAATCTGCCAACGGCACTTATAAACTCATTAAGGAACTCAATAAAAGCGATTCAATAGGCCCAATTTTGATGGGTATGAACAAACCAGTGCATATTTTGCAATTGGGGGCAAGCGTGAATGAAATGGTGAACATGGCAGCGATTTCCGTGGTAGATGCACAGGAAAAAGAACGATTGAGCAAGCTGGAAAAATAGCCTTTTACAGGAAGTTTGTTTATCGTTTGAGGCTCTATTTTATTTTAGTACATTTGGTTACTAAACATTCATTTTATCCATGATCTATCATTTAAAGGGGCAATTAATAGAAAAAAATCCTACTCATGTTGTAATTGATTGCAACGGGGTAGGATATTTTGTTCATATATCCTTACATACCTTTTCGCTTTTAAACAACAATTCAGAAGCGATACACTTATATACCCATTTGCAGGTGAAGGAAGATTCCCATACCTTATATGGCTTTAAGGAAAAATCGGAACGGGAGTTGTTCCGATTATTGATTTCTGTTTCAGGAGTTGGCTCCAGTACCGCGCGTACTATGCTGTCTTCCCTGGAACCTAAACAAATTATGGAAGCGATCGCCTCGGGTGATGCGGCAACCATTCAAAAAATTAAAGGAATCGGAACCAAAACTGCTCAAAGGGTGATTTTGGATTTAAAAGATAAAATTTTAAAAGTGTTCGGTGTTGATGAGGTTTTTGTTTCCCAAAACAATACAAATCGGGAAGAAGCGTTATCTGCACTGGAAACCCTAGGGTTTTTACGTAAACCGGCCGAAAAAGTTGTTGACCGAATTATGAAAGAAACCACCGACCCCACAGTTGAAACTATTATTAAGCTGGCTTTAAAGAATTTGTAATTTTATTATCATCAACTTTTGAGAAATATTAACTATAAATTGGGTCGATTATTTTTGGTTGGTATCTTTTGGTTTATTGCTTTTCCCAACAATTTATTTGCGCAGGAACCGCCCGTAACCCAGGATTCTACCCGAACAGGTCATGCTATTGGGGAGATTTCATTGCCAAATCCAAATAACATAAAAATGGGTTATGAATATGACCCAATATTGAACAGGTATGTTTATACTGAAAAACTAGGTAGTTATAATCTTTCCATCCCCCTTATTTTAACCCCCGACGAATATCAACAGCTTGTAATTCAAGAAGAAATTCGAAATTATTTTAAGCAAAAGAACAATGCCATTGCCCAAAACAGGGAAGGGGACCCTGAAGCCCAAAAGGATCTATTGCCAAGTTATTATGTGAATTCCGGCTTTTTTGAAAATGTATTCGGTGGGAAGGAAATAGAAGTAGTCCCCCAGGGAAGCGTTGCCATGGATTTGGGGTTGCTTTATACAAAACAAGATAATCCGGCTTTCTCACCAAGGAACCGGAGCAATTTAACCTTCGATTTCGATCAGCGCATTCAACTTAGCTTATTGGGCCAGATTGGAACCCGGTTGAAGGTGATCGCCAATTATGATACCGAATCAACTTTCGATTTTCAAAATCAACTGAAGTTGGAATACACCCCGAATGAGGATGATATTGTGCAGAAAATTGAAGTAGGAAATGTGAGCATGCCGCTAAATAGTGCCCTTATTCAGGGTGCACAGAGCTTATTTGGAGTTAAAACCGAATTGCAATTCGGAAAAACGCGTATCACCGGGGTTTTTTCAGAACAAAAATCAGAAAGAAGGACGGTAAATGTTGAAGGTGGCGCCACAATTGAAGAATTCGAACGATTTGCGATAGATTATGATCAGGACAGGCATTTCTTTTTAGCGCATTATTTCAGGGATCACTACAATGAATCGCTTCTAAATTACCCTTTTATAAACAGCAATGTCCAGATCCAGCGTATCCAGGTTTGGGTAACCAACCGATCCAATAATGTCCAGAGCCTGAATGATACCCGAAATATTGTTGGGATCCAGGATTTGGGGGAAACCAATATTCCCGGGAATATTGGTTTGGATAATCCACCCGCAGGTTTTTTTAACCAGCCTCCCGGTGCTTTCCCGGACAACGCCAACAACGAATTTGACCCCTTTGGGATCACGGGCGCCCGCGAATCTATCTTGACCCCCGCTATTCGCGATATAGCTACCGTACAAAATGGTTTTGGCGGTTTGCCTGTATCCCAGGGCACAGATTTTGACAAACTTGAAAATGCCCGGCAGCTGCAACCCAAAGAATACACACTTAATACGCGTTTAGGATATATCACCCTTAACCAACGTTTGAGCAATGATGAGATATTGGCTGTTGCATACCAGTACACCTTGAACGGCCAGGTTTACCAAGTAGGTGAATTTGCAAATGACGGAGTAGACGCTAATGTCCAGGGTGCTAACGATGGTTTACGTGTCAATCAAAACCTAGTTGTCAAATTGCTAAAAAGTACGGTAACAAATGTCAACGAACCTATTTGGGATTTGATGATGAAGAATATTTACAGCCTTGGAGCTTTTCAGTTGGAAAAAGATGATTTCAGGTTAAATATTTTATACACAAATCCACAACCCCAAAACTTTATTTCACCGGCTGAAGGTTCCAATCTGCCCTTGCCCGAAGGTGTAGCGGAAACTACTTTACTAAGGGTATTTAACCTTGATAAATTAGATTCGAATAATGATCCCGTGGGTGGTGGAGACGGTTTCTTTGATTATGTTCCCGGCCTTACCATCGATCCGCAAAACGGGTTGGTCATATTCACAACGGTGGAACCTTTTGGAGAGCATTTATTCGAAAAACTGGACAATACTCCAAACGGTGGCGGGGAAGATTATAATTTTCCCCAAACCTACAATGCCAACCAGGAAAAATATGTTTTCCGTGCCTTGTACAAAACCACAAAAATACAAGCCGAGCAGGAGCAAGCCGATAAAAATAAATTTCAACTTAAAGGACGTTATAAATCATCACAGGTAGAGGGAATTCCTATTGGGTTTAACCTGCCTCAGGGCTCGGTCACGGTAACAGCAGGAGGCAGGGTTTTACAGGAAGGAGTGGATTATGTAGTGAATTACCAACTTGGACGGGTTCAAATAATAGATGATGCTTTATTGGCTTCCAACATTCCTATTCAAATTTCAACAGAAAACAATGCCCTTTTCGGACAACAATCCAAGAGGTTCACCGGGATAAATATTGAACATCAATTCAATGAAAAATTATTGATTGGCGGTACTTATTTAAATTTAAGTGAACGCCCATTGACCCAAAAGGCAAATTACAGCTTTGAACCGGTGAGCAATTCTATTTATGGACTTAATGCAATTTATAGCACCGAGGTACCATTTTTAACCCGATTGGTGAATAAATTACCCAATATTGATACCGATGTTGCTTCCAATATTTCTTTAAGGGGTGAGTTTGCTTATTTGCAACCCGGAGCGCCTAAGGTGAATGATTTCAATCAAAAAGCGACCGTTTATATAGACGATTTTGAAGCTTCACAAACCTCTATTTCAATTAGCAATCCGTTGAGCTGGGAACTTTCAAGCGTCCCTTTGGGATATGGTGGTGAACTTGCTAACGGGGATCTCGCATCTGGTTATAAGCGGGCGAAATTGGCTTGGTATACTGTAGATCCAATATTTTACAGTAGTCTTAGACCGAATGGAATTACAGATGCCGATCTCTCTAGCTTCGCTTCAAGGAGAGTTTTTTTAGATGAAATATTTCCAAATACCGATGTGATCCAGGGCCAGCCACAGGTGATTTTTACAATGGACCTGGCATATTATCCTGGGGAGAGAGGTCCCTATAATTTCAATACGACGGCTGCCGGAGGAAATAATTTAAATAATCCGAAGGAAAATTTTGGGGGGATTTCCAGGGCACTAAGCTCCACAAACTTTGAACAATCCAATGTGGAATTTATCGAATTCTGGATGATGGATCCTTTTATTTATCCTGAAAATGCCAATAACAAAGGTGGTACCCTAACTTTCAATTTAGGTAATATTTCCGAAGATGTTTTAAAGGATGGCAGGAAACAATTTGAAAATGGGCTTCCCCGGGATGTAGTTGACCAAAACTTCATAAATACTGCATTTGGAAGGGTGCCGGCAAACCAATCTTTAATTTACGCCTTTGATTCTCAAGGGCAGGAACGCACAAATCAGGATGTTGGATTTGATGGGTTAAGCGATGCAGAGGAAGCCGTTCAATTTGCCAATTTCGCCAATTTAGAAGATCCCTCAGCCGATAATTATGAGTATTTTTTAAACCCAACCGGATCAATTGTAGATCGCTACAGAAATTATAATGGCACCAACGGAAATTCCCCATCTGGAATTGACAATAATAACAGGGGGAATTCGACCCTTCCAACTACCGAAGATTTGAACCGCGACAATACCATGAATACCATCAACAGTTACTTTGAGTATGATGTGCATATTTTCCCGGGAATGAATATAGACAATAACCCTTATATAGCCGATGTAAAGGAAATTACGGCTCCACTACCAAATGGACAGCAAATTCCTGCGCGATGGGTACAGTTTAAGATCCCGATTTTTGAGCCTACCGACTCAAAAGGAGGCATAGCCGATTTTAGATCGATTCGGTTTATGAGATTGTTCTTAAATGATTTTGAAGAAAAAACCATTCTTAGATTTGGAACTATGGATTTGGTAAGGGGAGACTACAGGAGGTTCAATCAAAGTTTAAATCCAAAAAATCCGGGCCAGCCATTGGATAATGGGACCTTCTTTGAAGTTTCATCGGTAAATATCGAAGAAAATGAGAAAAGGGAGCCAATACCTTATGTGCTTCCTCCGGGGGTAGTGCGCGAAGAATTGTTTAACAGCAATACCACAATAAGGCAAAATGAGCAATCCCTTTCCCTGAAAGTATGCGGATTAGAGCCTCAGGATGCTCGTGCTGTGTACAAAAATTTTCAGGTGGATATGCGTCAATATAAAAACCTGGAAATGTTTTTGCACGCAGAATCTTTTGTGAATGAAGTTCCGCTTAAAGATGGGCAGTTGGTGGCTTTTATAAGATTAGGGACCGATTTTACCGAAAACTATTATCAAATTGAGATTCCCCTTACCGCAACTGCCTTTGGTGCGGTATCAGGGGATGAGATCTGGCCGGAATCCAATAGATTGTCGTTATCCATGGAGTTGTTGCAACGGGTTAAGACAAAGGTATTGGGCGATCCTTCGTTATTGTCTTCAGAAGTAAATTATTTTGATGAAGAATTGAATTTGACCAATGCCGAAGATCCATACCAGATTGGGGAATTACGGGTAGGTATTAAGGGAAATCCAAGTTTTGGAAATGTGCGTTTGTTTATGCTGGGAATTAAAAACGGTATGCCCAATACCAGTGCTTCTGATATTTGCGGGGAGGTGTGGTTTAATGAGTTGCGAATGTCTGATCTGGACAATGACAGCGGATGGGCCGCAATTCTAAATATGGACGCCAATTTTGCTGATTTTGCAACCCTTTCGGCTACAGGAAGAAGGAGTACCGTGGGTTTTGGGACCATTGAACAAGGCCCTAATCAACGCAGCAGGGAAGACCTTCAGCAATACGATATGGTAACCAATTTGAACGTAGGGCAGTTGTTGCCTCATAAATGGGGAATTAAGATCCCGTTCAATTACAGCCGGGGCGAAGAATTAATTACCCCAAAATACGATCAGGAATTTTTAGATCTGAAACTTGAAACCCGATTGAGCGAGATCACGGATCCTGCAGAAAGGAATAGGGTTAAGGAACAGTCTGAAGTATATACCAAAAGGCAAAGCATTAATGTTATAGGGCTTCGAAAAGAGCGCACTTCTGAAAGAAAACCTATGCCTTACGATATCGAAAACTTTGCGGTCTCAACCTCCTACAACCAGGTAGATTATCGTGATTTTGAAATTAAAGACGCCTTAAGTCAGAATGTTCGGGTTGGTGCTACATACGATTATAGTTTTGCCCCGCTTAACTTAGAGCCGTTTAAAAATATTAAAGCCCTGGATAGCAGTGACTACTATTCTTTGGTAAAGGATTTTAATTTTAATCTTTTACCAAGCAACATAACCATGGGATCGAATATTGTCAGGCAATATAATGAACAACAATTCAGGGAGACAAGTTTAACTGAGAACGATATAGAGATCCCAACCCTATATCAGCGCAATTTTATATATGATTGGCAGTATCGTGTAAATTATAACCTCACAAAATCCCTGCAATTTAGTTTCAATGCCACCAATAATCGGATCATTAGAAATTATATAAATGAAGAAAATTTCGCCGATAATAGTATTGGTATCTGGGATGGATTTTTTGAAATTGGTACGCCTAATCAGCATTTTCAGTCCTTACAACTAAATTATGAATTGCCATTCAGTAAAATTCCAATTCTTAAATTTATTAAAACCACTTATTCCTATACCGGGGATTTCCAATGGCAGCGTGGTTCAGAAATTTTTGCAAGTCTGGAAGGGGTTCCTGATTTAGGTAATTCTGTTCAAAATTCCAGTATTCATCAGGTCAATGCCAATATGGATATGCAAAACCTTTATGATTATTTAGGTTTAAAAACAAGAAAATCAACCCCTGAGACTATAAAGGAACGAAGCGCGGGAGTGCCTACGCTTGATCCAAATAAGCCTAAAGTGCCTGTGAAAGCTGAGAAGGAGAAGTCGGGTGATAAAACTTACAACGCGTTTATTGGTTTGATTACAGGAGTAAAAAGAATTCAGGCTACTTACAGGATGAATCAGGGAATATTTTTGCCCGGATATACAAACAGCATTGGTTTTATGGGAACCTTAAGGCCTACCGCCGGATTCACCCTAGGCAGCCAGGCAGATGTGCGTTACCTTGCGGCCCGAAATGGCTGGTTGACCTTGTACCAGGAATTTAACCAGCAGTATACTTCGGTCAATAATAAGCAATTGGATCTTCAGGCCTCTTTGAGCCTGCTTCCAGATTTGACAATAGACCTGAGTGCAGGAAGGATCTATTCAGAAACCTTTTCAGAAAACTACCGGGTTAGCCCAACTGATCTGCAATATCAACCCTTAAATCCCTATAATTTCGGAAATTTCAACATCTCGACAATCTTAATTAAAACTGCTTTCGATAAAAACAACTCGGTATTTTCCGAAACCTTTCAAAATTTCAGGAAAAATAGGTTGGATATCGCACAAAGACTGGCGGCCTTAAATGGAGGGGACCCTAATGATGTCGATGAAGAAGGTTACCCTATCGGTTACGGGAAAAGCAACCAGGCAGTCCTATTGCCGGCCTTTTTAGCTGCCTATACGGGCCAGGATCCCGCTTCGGTGAAATTGGGCGCTTTTAGGAATGTGCCTTTGCCGAACTGGGATATAAAATATACCGGGTTAATGAGAATTGATTGGTTTAAAAAGAATTTCAGAAGATTTTCCCTAAGCCATGGATATCGTGCGGGTTATACTATTAATCAATTTCAAACAAATCTGGAATTTGATCCTGAAGATGCTTTCAAAGTTGACCAGTCAAATAATTTTATAAATAAGTTGCTGCTTTCAAATATCAACTTAACCGAAATGTTCAGCCCTTTAATAAGGATCGATCTGGAAACCAAGGATGCAATCAGGGTACTGGCAGAAATAAAAAAGGACCGGGCTTTGTCACTTAGTTTCGACAATAATTTATTGACAGAAGTGAAAGGGAATGAGTATGTGCTGGGCTTGGGCTACAGAATTAAGGATTTAAAAGTCGTTACCAATTTTGGCGGTAGGAGCAAAGTTTTGAGCAGTGACCTCAATTTTAAACTGGATGTGGCTTACCGAAAAAACATCAATATCATTAGGTATTTAGATTTGGATAATAGCCAAATAATAGCGGGACAGGATTTATGGGCGATCAATTTTACAGCAGATTATGCCCTATCCAAAAACTTGACAGCCTTGATTTATTACGATCACACTTTTTCTGAATATGCTGTTTCCACGGCATTTCCGCAAACAACTATTAGGTCGGGAATTACATTGAGATATAATTTTGGAAATTAATTAAATGTTAGGTGACCAAAACGAATAAAAAATTAACTTTGTGCTCTTATAAAACAAATTTTATGAATATTCCACAAGAATTAAAATATACCAAAGATCACGAATGGGTGAGAATTGAAGGTGACGTGGCTACCGTTGGAGTCACAGATTTTGCACAAGGAGAACTTGGCGACATTGTTTATGTTGAGGTAGAAACCTTAGGAGAAACTTTAGATCGCGAAGAAGTTTTTGGAACTGTTGAAGCTGTAAAAACCGTTTCAGATTTATTTTTGCCGCTTGCCGGTGAGATCCTGGAATTCAACGACGGCCTGGAGAACACCCCAGAAAAAGTAAATTCCGATCCTTATGGAGAAGGATGGATGATAAAACTTAAAATTTCTGACCAATCCCAGGTATCCGATTTATTGAGTGCTGAAGAATACGAAGATATAATTGGCAGTTAGGCTATTTTTAATAATAGCCGTTGTTTATACCCTTATAGTGTCAACATTATCCCTTGTTCCATTGGGGAAAATATCGATAGGGGGGTTTAACCCTACCGATAAAATGTTGCACGGGCTTGCTTATTTTATTTTAACTTTGTTATGGCTTTTTTATTATTTGATGAAAAAGTCCGGAAATCTTAATCATAAACAGAAGTTTTTTAACATTTCGGTCCTTGTAATTGTTTTTGGTATGTTAATTGAGGTCCTACAAGGAACCCTAACCAATTATCGTCAGCCGGATTGGGCTGATGTTCTGGCCAATAGCATTGGTGTTTTTGTTGCTTTTCTCTTTTGTATTGTTTTTTTGAATTTCTTAAAACGCATAAAACAAAAGATTAATTTATTTTTATGAATTTTTTTTTTACATTAGCCACCCTTATTAATCAGTAACGAATTATGGAACCCAAGAAAAATCCAAAAGCCGATCTAACCAAAAGAAGTATCCTCTTTCTCCAGATGGGTCTAATCTTAGTCCTTTTAATATCCTACGTGGCCATAGAATGGAAAACATATGAGAGAACAGCATATGATGCCGGACAACTAAATTTAGGTGAACTGGAAGATGAAGAAATCCCAATTACCGAAATATTAAATACACCACCACCACCACCACCACCACCACCGGCACCGGAAGTTATTGAAATAGTTGAAGATGAAGCGGAAGTGGAAGAAACAATTATTGAATCTACAGAGACAAATCAGGAGGAAATTATTGAAGTACGTGAAGTTGTGGAAGCTCCCAAAGAAGAAATAATTGCCGATGTACCTTTTGCTGTTATTGAAAATGTGCCAATTTATCCGGGTTGTGAGAGCATGAAAAACAACGATCAGCGTAAAAAATGCATGAGTGAAAAAATTCAGGAGTTTGTACAAAAGAAATTTAATACAGATTTGGGAAGCCAACTTGGCTTAACAGGAGTAAACAGGGTAATAGTCCAGTTTAAGATCGATAGAAACGGAAATGTTACCGATGTTCGATCCCGTGCACCACATCCAAGATTGGAAGAGGAAGCAGCAAGGGTTATTAATTCCCTGCCAAAAATGCAACCGGGCAGACAGCGCGGGCAACCGGTAGGGGTAATGTATTCCTTGCCAATTGTATTCCAGGTACAAGATTAAAGAACCTGTTTAGATCATAATTTAAATTCCCAAACTGCAGTGCAGTTTGGGAATTTTTCTTTTATTGCCATTATCTTGGAACAACAAAAAAATTGGTATCTTTCGGGTGTCTCAACCAATCACTTTTCCCCCTTTATGAAGTATTTTGGATTCCTGTTTTTCTTTTCCCTTTCCTTGACCGTTTTGGCGCAGGGTCATTTTTCGGATATTGAGACCTATCCTGTTTTTTCCGAATGTCAGGGTTCGGTTCATAGTCAGCAAGAAACATGTTTTAAGAATACCCTAAAACAATTTGTAACCGATAATTTCATCTTACCTAAAAAAGTTTCAGAAGAAAAGTATACCGGGGAAATGTTGGTGCTTTTTGAAGTGACCCGTGAAGGTGATTTTAAAGTATTGTACACCGATGCCATTTACTCTGAAATAAAAGACGAGATAAACCGCGTTTTTAATGAATTGCCCCGAATAGCGCCCGCAACTTTTAACGGAAAACCAACCTACGTCCAGTTTAGGATGCCTTTAAAGATCCCAATGGATCTTAGTGAACCAATTCCTGTTGAAATTGAAACAATTGCTATAAAAGACACAATTCAGGAAATCCCGAATGTGCTGGAAGAATATGAGAAAATCGTTTCCAAGCCATTTAAAATAAGAGAAACTAACAGTAATTTGAATATTCCGCTTTCTCATGAAAGATATAGCAGGTTTGATGCTGAAATGAATAGGATAGGGACAAATAGCCATACCGCATCCAAACCATATTTATATAGTGAGGCTTCCAAATATTACGATTTTGACCTGGAACGGGAGCAAATGTCAAAAAACACGTCTACCTGGTTAGGGAAAAAATTATGGAATGAACACTTGGTGACATATCAGGGCGAAAATTACTGGTTTACAGGCGATGTTGTTTTGGATTTACAATTGGGAAAGGACTTTCAAAGTGACTTTGATTTCACTTATAACAATACCCGGGGGGCAATTTTTCAAGGCGGACTGGGCAAGAATTTAAACTTTTATACCGTTGTTTTTGAAAGCCAGGGAAGGTTTGCCGATTATTTTAACCGATATGCCGAAAGTATAAAGCCTTATGGGGGAAATCCGGCCATAATTCCCGGCAGGGGAGTTGCAAAGGAATTTATGGATAATGGGTTTGATTATCCTGTGGCTGAAGGATACATTTCTTATAAGCCTTCAGAATTTTTCGACATTCAATTTGGCCACGGCAACAATTTTATAGGAGATGGATACCGCTCCCTGCTTTTAAGTGATAGTGCGAGTCCACACCCTTATTTAAAATTCAACACCACCTTTTGGAAATTAAAATATACAAATACCTGGATGTCATTAAGAGATGTGCGTGAAGATGTGACAGACGGGGAGTCTTACCGAACCAAATATATGGCAAATCATTACCTGAGCCTGAACCTTTCCAAACGCTTAAATATTGGGCTTTTCGAATCGGTTATCTGGCAAAATGATAATGGCCGTGGTTTTGACGTGAATTTTCTCAATCCGGTGATCTTTTATAGGTCTATCGAGTTTTCTACAGGTGCAAGGGGAGGAAATGCAATTATGGGTTTGACCGGAAAATATAAATGGAGCAACCAGGTTAATTTGTATGGGCAGTTTGTTATAGATGAATTTTCCACCTCGAAAATATTTGGCGGCGAACAAAGTTGGAAAAACAAGCTTGGTTTCCAACTTGGAATTAAATATTTTAACGCCTTTAATGTGCCAAATCTCTATTTACAGGCAGAATACAATCAGGTTCGGCCTTATACCTATTCTCATAATTCGGTAGTGTTAAATTACGGTCATGCCAATCAATCCATGGCGCACCCTTGGGGGGCAAATTTCAGGGAATTCATAGCAATCGCGAGATACCGGCAAGACAGGATCTTTGGGAGCGCTAAGATTATTTTTGGAAAACGCGGATTTGATTTTAACAACGGAAAAGATGATGCCTATTACGGGGGGGATATTTACCGGAGCGAAAGGGAAAGGGTATTGGAAAATGGGGTCAAAATAGGCCAGGGAAATACTACGGCCTCAGTTTATTCTGAAATAGAAGCCGGATATATTGTAAACCCTGCCACAAACCTAAAATTATTCGGCAGTTTGATCTATCGAAATTTTGATCCGAAAGTAAATACCGCTCAGAATTTCGATAATAATACAGTGTGGTTAAATATTGGTCTTCGAACCGATATTTTTAACTGGTATTTTGATTATTAAAGTATTGGTAATTCATCAGTTCATGAAATTTCGTGTGACTAAAACGCCTAGAGAAAAGTAATCCTCAATTTTACATGTGAACGGAAATTTATTTCCTAATTTTTTTATCCGCTATAAAAAAACAATGTTTGTATAATTTCTTTAAGATATTATGTAGGAAGCTCTTTTAATCTTCATTGAAAATCATTTTGGGCTGGGATTCTATCATTTTCATGTTTTTAATTCCTAAAATTTAACTAATTGGCGCTCTTGTGAAAACATAATTAAGGAGTATCTTCGCGCCAATAAAAAAATTGCTTTTTTGAGTAATACACAATTACATACCCCTTCAGTATCAATTCTTTCAGATTTTAAAGAGATCACCAAAATGCGTTTGGCAATAAGCGTGGTTTTTTCATCGGTGGCAGGTTATTTTCTTGGAGCCGAAACTATAGATTTTGTGA
>Ga0307487_1000705_pt1 | contig 25335 bp, 19 predicted proteins | sample CBIW12metaG_FD_203665 | JGI IMG/M metagenome (GOLD analysis project Ga0307487, IMG submission 203665) | Sea-ice brine microbial communities from Beaufort Sea near Barrow, Alaska, United States - CBIW 1.2 | ecosystem: Environmental > Aquatic > Marine > Coastal | place: USA: Alaska | collected... | reverse complement strand
CACCTTTACAAATAAAGATGTGATCAATTATGTCAATAAACATTTTTATGCGGTAAAATTTGATGCCGAAGGGACTGAAGAAGTTATGTACAAAGATTTTAATTACACAAACCCAAATTTTGATCCTACCCGAAATGGCCGTAATAGTCAGCATTTTTTTGCCGACGCATTGAAAGTTACAGGATATCCGAGTCTGATATTTTTTGATGAAGAATCGGAGATAATCGCCCCTATTGCCGGTTACAAAACTCCCGAACAATTGGAAATTTTTTTAAAAATGATCGCGAACAACGATTATAAAGAACTGACTTCTGCGGAAGCCTGGCAGAAATATGAAGCAAATTTTAAGGGGACGTTTAAAAACTAAATTTTAGTTTTCGCTTTTTAAATTCCCTGAATTATGCAATACAAAAGCTCCCTTTTCGCTTGTCGCGTGAAAAGGGGTTTTTTTATTTAATCCGGTAGCTTTCCAATTCAAAATATAACTTCGGTAATTGCTGCCATCAGCAATGATCATTTCAGGATTAAATTTTTCGATAATCCTGTCCAAATTTACTTTTGGAGAATTTGTCAAAATAATTAAATCCGGTTTAAATCCGGGAATATCATAAACTCCGCTGCTATCAATAATCAACACTAATTTTCCCGAAAGTTGGAACACATTTTTCAAACTGCTTTCTTCAAGACTTCTTATATTCATATTTGTTTTGTAATCCCTGATAAAAGTTTGGGCAGAAGCAATGGTGTCCAGATTGTGATAAAGTAGTAAATTTTGTCTTTTTTTAACCCCGATTACCGTATTTCGACTTTTATTAAAAATCACGATTTCTTCAAATTCCCCTGAAGTTTTTTCATAAATCAGGACTATTTGTATGAAAATTAAAGTCAGAAGAAAAAAAGAGAGGTTTTTAATATTTATATTTCGAAAAAGAAAAATAATCGCGAGAATCAAGAGATAAAAAGTAATACAAAGCAATATCGAAAAATAAATATCCTGAAAGATAAAATCCTCCTTTGATGCCACATAGGCGACAAAATTATTAAGGAAAGAGATCATCCCGCCGTATAATGAAGCCAAAATTGAAGGCAATAAACCGGAAAGTGCTAACAGCATCACCAGTATTCCCAGTCCTAAAATAATTCCAAGAAATGGCAAGATCACCAGGTTTGATATAAAAAACAATCCGGGAAACTGATGGAAATAAAACAAACTTAAGGGTAAAATGCCTATTTGTGCGGCTATGGTCACGGTAAAAACTTTCCATAAATATTTAAGGGCCTTGAATTTTGGAGTAAATAACCGGAATAAATAGGGTTGAATAAGCACGATAGTAAATACCGCAGCGTAACTCAGTTGAAACCCAACCTGGAAAATAAAATCGGGGTTCACTAATAAAAGGAACAATAGCGATATGAATAAGGTATTTAGTGCGCTGCTTCGCCTGTTAAACTGTATTCCTATAGCAAAAAAGGAAAACATGCTTACAGCGCGAACCACAGATGGGGATAAACCTGCCAAAATAGCAAATCCCCAAAGCAAAGCCAGCAGCAGCAAGGTTTTGAGGAATTTCCCTCTTGGAAGTCGTTCCACAGGTTTTAAAACCCAGTTTAAAAGCAGCAAGATGATTCCTACGTGTAATCCGGAAACCGCCAAAATATGGATTACCCCGGCCGCGGAATAATTGCTATAGGTTTCAGGGGAAATATCCTGCCGCTGTCCTAAAAGCAGCGCCTGGATTATCGCGAGTTCTTCGGGTTTGAAATTGAATTGTTTGAGCTCAAATACAATTTTACCGCGCAGCTTTCCGGCTAAAGCCATTAATCCGAAATTGTCTGATTTAAGTTGTAATATTTGGTTTGAACTGCTGTTTATCTGTCTTAGCACACCCAAATTTTCCAGATAGTTTCGGTAATTGAACTGATGAGGGTTCATGGGAGCGTTTATTTCTATGAATTTAACCGGAAGCACAAGATTGTCGCCTATCTCATATTGCCTGTTTTCAGGGTCCTTAGAAACGTTTAAAAGCACTTTGCCTTCTGCTGGTTGGCTGTTGTAAAATTTGGCTTTTATGATGTATTTCTCCTGATAAAGTCCGGGTTTTAGTTTTTCGGTTACTTCAGCTATTAAAAGTTGATTTTGTTCGGAGGCAGCTTCGGCTAAAAGGTTTAAATAATGATTTGGCCGGTTTTGAGGCAAATGTATTGAAGTAGAAAATATCCCGATAAAAAGGAACATCACAAAACAACTGATCCCGAAGAATATATCCTGAAAAAACAGCTTTTTTGCCCTGAAATAACTGAAGGTAAAAATAATAAGGCACGCGGCACCCCAAGGTAATAAACTTCCTACAGGGAGTTTTAAATAAAACCCGAGAATTATTCCCATCATAAGGGAAAGGGAAAGTTTTATAATGGTAAAATTGAGCAAGGTTTTATTTTGATGGATTCCCCATCAAGATACCAAAAAAATCAGATCAACCTGCGGGCCATCACAAAATGCTCAAACCAGTATCCATCAGCCAGGGACGAAATAATTACGCCGCGGGAGGTGGTGGAATGAATAAAAAAGATATGTCCCGGCTGGATTTCTATTACCAGGCCAACATGATTGATCACTTTTTTATTCTTATTGGTTTCAAAAAACAACAAATCCCCAATGTTCACTTCGGCCAATTTCAGGCGGTCACCTTCCAGGGACATCGCCCTCGAGGTACGGGGCAGAGAAATATTTTCCTGTAAATAAGAAGTAAAAATAAGGCCGGAGCAGTCCATTCCATCTTTGCTGGTGCCGCCATATTTATAACGTGTTCCCTTTTGATCCAATGCAAAGGAAGTGATATTGTAAACTCGTTTATCTTCGGGTAATTCTTCAGGAGATGCAGTATTTATTTTGGTTAGCGGGGGAGTGGTGGGAATTAATTTTCCGGAGGTAAGCCGGGATTCGTGTTCTGTCTGAAGTCTTGATTTTGATGCACTACATGAAGCAAACAGAGCCATTAATACAAATAACAAACCAAATTGATAAAAATATTTTCTCATTAAATATTATGGTTTAATGGCATTATAGATCAAAGTAGCCGTTTTTTGACTTGCACCCGGACCACCCAGTTCTTTCTCTAACTCATAATAAGCTTCAAATATTGTTTCCCGGTTATCGGGATTTAAGATTTTGTTCAATTCTTTTTTCAGGGACTTCTTATTGAAATCGTTTTGGATCAATTCTTTTACGACCTCTTTTTTCAAAATCAAATTCACCAGTGAAATATAATCCAATTTAATTATACGCTTTGCAATCTGGTAAGAAATACTGCTTCCCTTGTAACAAACTACTTCCGGCACCTTTAGTAAAGCCGTTTCCAGAGTGGCCGTTCCCGAGGTTACCAGCGCTGCTGTTGACAAGGTCAAAACATCGTAGGTTTTGTTCATCACCAGATGAACGTTTTTCTTCTTGATAAAAGTTTTGTAAAATTCGGGTTCCTGGCTGGGAGCACCTGCAATTATAAATTGATATCCCTTAAAATCTTCGGTAATGCTGAGCATAGTTTGCAGCATTTTGGAGATTTCCTGTTTCCTGCTCCCCGGAAGCAGTGCAATTATAGGACGGGAATCCAGGTTGTGAGATTTCCTAAATTCATTTGCATCTACCAATTCCCTGTTTGAGATAGCATCAAGTAAGGGATGACCAACAAAATGAACCGGAAACTGATGTTTTTTCTCATAAAACTCCTTTTCAAAAGGAAGAATAACATACATCTGGTCTATATCCCGCTTGATATCGGAGATCCTGTTTTCCTTCCAGGCCCAGATTTGGGGGGAAATATAGTAATGGGTTGCGTAGCCCTGTTCCTTCGCCCATTTGGCGACCCTTAGGTTAAATCCCGGATAGTCCACAAATATGATCACATCGGGTTGATATTCTGCAATATCTTTTTTGCAAAATGATATGTTTTTTACAATAGTCCGTAAATTAAATAAGACCTCGACAAATCCCATAAAGGCGAGTTCCTTATAATGCTTTACCTGGGTGCCACCTGACTCCTGCATTAAATCCCCTCCCCAAAATCTAAAATTGGCTCCGGCATCAATTTTTTTCAGGGCCTTCATGAGGTTGGAGGCGTGAAGATCTCCTGAGGCTTCTCCTGCGATAAGGTAATATTTCATAAGTTATCCTATTTTCTTGTCCCCAAAAGCATATGGGATGAGCAACCATATAATCGATTCCCTGGGTAAAAACCTGCTCATGGATATTTCAATTAAATTAAAGGACCATTGATATTGCAATGAGTATAGCAGCCAACACAGTTGCCAAAACTACTCCCCGGGCATGATAAATTTGATTTTTTTTTAAAAATACGAAAAATGGAAAGAAATTCAAGAGGGCTCCCAAAGCTATAATTTTGCCCAAATAACCGTTTCTTACGGCATGCTTCAGCGTAGGTCCCAGATCCATTTCAGAAAAAAAAGTAATGTACAGAAAGATACCCGCGGCATTGGCCAAAATTCCAACAAGAAATCCGATCGCTATTTTTTTTCTAAGCATTGAGGTCCCAGTTATTTAGATCCTGTATAAAATGATGAGCAGTCAGATCAAATTGTACCGGGACTACTGAAATATATCCATTTTCCAGAGCCCATTCATCGGTATCCTGCCCGGTATCTTCATTCACGAATTTTCCGGTAAGCCAGTAATAATCCCTTCCTTGCGGATTGGTGCGTTTGTCAAATTCTTCTTCCCAATAAGCCTTGGCTTGTCGGCATATTTTGATCCCTTTAATATCCGCTTCTTTTAATTTTGGAATGTTCACGTTTAAAACAACTCCCTTAGGAAGTCCGTTTTTCAATACATTCCTTGTGATGGATTTCACAAATTTTTTGGCTGGTTCAAAATCGGCATTCAGGGAATAATCTGTCAATGAAAATCCAATTGCGGGAATTCCTTCAATTCCGGCTTCAACAGCCGCGCTCATTGTACCGGAATAAATTACATTGATGGAAGAATTAGAGCCATGGTTAATCCCACTCACGCACAAATCGGGTTTGCGATACAAGATTTCCTGGGTTGCAATTTTGACGCAATCTGCCGGAGTCCCGGAACAACTGAATTCTTTATGATTGTAGATCTCCTTTATTATAACGGGATCGCAATACAAAGTGTCATTAATGGTGATGGCATGTCCCATGGCACTTTGAGGACTATCCGGTGCCACCACTACCACATCACCCAGTTCTTTCATTACCTCGATCAAGGCGCGAATTCCAGGAGCTGTAATCCCATCGTCATTGGTCACTAAAATGAGTGGTCTCTTTTTGGGCATAGATATTTTTTTATATTGCTAAAATAATAATTTCCAAAGGAAAGCTTATCTTAGGCGTCTTACAAATTAATTGTGGGATTCGTTACACTTGGCACAATTTTTAATGCTATTAGACTGAAAATTAATGACGAAAACAATGCGATTTATGAAAAGGAATTCTAAAATTTTGGTGTTGGTGTTACTTATGGCAGCGGCATCATGCAGTTTTACAACAAAATCATCCGATGATCCTGATAAAGACAAACTTTTAATCGATTTGATCACTTATGTCCTTCAACGTGGGCATTATGATGCTAAGGCTATAGATGATAGTTTTTCTAAGGAGGTTTATAACGACTATCTGAACTCCTTAGATCCGTTAAAAAGGTTTTTTTATGCCGAAGATATAAAAGAATTTTCAGCGTATGAAGACAAAATAGACGATCAGATCAAAAACAAAAATCTCAGCTTTTTTGACCTGACCCATAGCAGGCTGCAGCAACGAATGACTGAGGTTAGGGATATTTATAAAGAAATTTTGGCTGAACCCTTTGATTTTTCTGTAAAAGAAGATATCAATACCAATTATGAAGAAATTGAATATGTTAATTCCAGGGAAGAACTGAAGGAGCGTTGGAGAAAACAATTAAAATTCAGTGCTCTTGGTAATTATTACGATAAAAAACAGGATCAAATTTCCAATAAAACTTCTCAAACGGGGATTACTGATGAGGACGGAAACCTAATAGATCCGCTTTCTCCACATGGGCCTGTTTCAGCTAGCACAGCTTCAGAAGAAAATGATTCCATACAAAAATTCAAGACTGATGCTGAATTGGAAAAGGAAGCAAGGGAAAGTTTATTGACTTCCATGGATGAGTATTTTGACTTTAGTGAGGAATTGGAACGCAAGGATTATTTCACCGTTTATATCAATGCCATCGTAGAGGAATTTGACCCGCATACCTCCTACTTTGCACCACAGGATAAAGACAGGTTTGATATTGCTATGTCCGGAAAACTGGAAGGAATAGGTGCAAGATTGCAAAAGAAAGGAGACAACATCACTATAATGGAGGTTATCTCCGGCGGTCCGGCCTGGTTAAGCGATGAACTTGGCGAAGGCGATATCATTTTAAAGGTAAAACAAGAAGATGAGGAAAATGCGACAAGCATTTTGGGAATGAGGCTTGATGATGCAGTAAACCTTATTAAGGGTCCTAAAGGTACCAAGGTTACCTTAACAGTTAAGAAAAAAGTTCTTGGAAATACAGAAGATATCACCATTACCCGGGATGTGGTAGAGTTGGAAGAAACCTATGCTAAATCTGCACTTGTAGAAAAGGATGATAGGGTATATGGTTTGATCAACCTTCCAAAGTTTTACTTCAATATGGAAGACTACAATGAGCGCAATGCCGCTTCAGATGTGAAGCAGGAAATTATCCGCCTTAAAAAGAAAGGAATGGAAGGATTGGTTTTGGATTTGAGAAATAACGGGGGAGGCTCACTTAAAACAGTGGTGGATATCGCGGGTTTATTTATTGAAAAAGGGCCAATTGTTCAAATAAAATCCAAACAGGACGGAAGGGAAATATTGGAGGACACAGATTCCAGCATTTTATGGGACGGGCCTTTGGTGATATTGGTCAATGAGCTTTCTGCTTCGGCTTCGGAGATTTTGGCAGCTGCAATGCAGGATTATAAACGAGCCATTATTATTGGAAGCAAACAAACCTATGGGAAGGGAACTGTGCAAAATGTAATAGACCTGAACAAAACTGTTAGAAGCAATGAATATGGGGATTTAGGCGCACTTAAACTTACCACCCAAAAATTTTACAGGGTGAATGGCGGTTCCACACAGTTGGAAGGAGTTAAAAGTGACGTTGTAGTGCCAGACAGATATAGCTTTATAGATATTGGGGAAAGAGATAATGAAAACCCATTGCCCTGGGATCAAATAGAGGCTGCCAAATATAAGATTTGGGACGGTTATATAGATTATAACAATACCATTGAAAACAGTAAGAAGAGAATGGCAAACAGCGAACAATTAAACCTGATTTCGGAAAATGCCAAATGGGTTAAGGAAAAAAGCGATGAAGATATCTATCCATTGAGTTATGAAGGATATAATAACCAACGTGCTATTTCTGAAGAAGAAGCCAAACGCTTTGAAGCTATTTCAGATTACACCACTAATTTGACATATGAATCTTTGCCCTATGAGCTTGATTTGTATGTAAAAGATACTATTCTAAAAGAAAAACGCACACGTTGGCACAAAAGCCTGAGCAGTGATGTGTATGTGGAGGAAGCTATCAATGTTTTGGAAGATATAAAAGTGAATAATATCAAAAAAGCGAAAGTGGCTAATATCAAAGACTAAAAATTTTAAATTAAATTTTTAAACGCTTCAAAAAGTAAATATCATTTTTTGAAGCGTTTATTTTTTGCGAAAATTTAAAGAAAGTTTGCCAGTGTTCAGATCCAGTTGCGGTTTTGCCAATGCAATAACTCTGGTGAAGAGAATAAAGTGAAGGGTGAAGAGAGGAATGGAAAAGCTATGAAATAAGCATAACGGAAACTCGATGCAAACACCAATCAATCTCCCTTTCGGCAGGCAGGGATATGCGAATTACATCCCGAATTATCGGGACAAGTTATGACCAATTAAAACAATAAATTTCTACATATGAAAAGAAAATATGTGTATCCCGTGATTATTCTTGTGGTAGCCTTGATCCTGGTGATGGTGGAACGTTGTTCCTAAATCAATGAATTACCAAAAGGGAATTACTTTACCCCCTATTTATTTAAAAATGACAGGTCTGGGTTTTCCAAAACCAAAATCTTGAAAACCAAAATCTGATGTTTCAAAAGAATTGGTTTTAAAAATGTTTTTCCCCTGACCGGGAATAGTTGGATAAAAGGAAAAAGAAAATTGAAATGAATTAAAGACCAAATAGTCATTATTGATCAATACTCCAATTCCAAAAGAAGAATACAATTTGCTTTTTGTAAGTCCGGCATCTTCATCTCCAAGCAGTGCAGCCGAGAAATTAAAAAATGGGTTTAGTCTAAACCCAATTATATTTCTGGGGGAATAGAATTGTGATTGTATAGAAAGAACAATTTTCTCTGTACCAGAAACAGCACTGTCAAATCCCCGGATTCCCGCACTATTAAGCCCTTGAATACCTGCTCCATTGATACCCTGAAAAATAGAACTTTCATTTATTGTCAATTTGTCCCCAATTGATTCCAGCCTGTTGGCTCCTATAATTACTTGTGGTTTTATAAATTGTCTCATCTTCCACCTTCCAATTTCCACCAAGTTTGTAAAATAAATTGCCTGGAATGAAAAAGCAGATTGCTCGGTTTTTTTATCCCTGAAAAATGTTCCATATTCAAAATTAGTGCTCAAATAGCCCCACTTAAAATAGTTTCCAAAGGAGGCTCTGGCTCCAAGGTAGACTCTTCCCTGATTGTTTTTTAATTGATAACCTCCGGTTATTCCGTAAATTTTACCAACCGGAACATCTTCAATAATGCCATAATGGAATAAATACTGGTCTTCAACAAACTGTCGGGATGTAATTCCAATTCCACCTAAATAAAAAGTTTCATCGGAAAAAAAATTGATCCTGTCGTATTCAACTGTAGGACTTTCTTTGTACTTAACAAATAATGATCTTGCTGAAAATATCAGGTTGCTGGTTCTTTCCCTTACGGTTTTTCCATTAAAAATGGGGAAGGAATAACCACCCCAAAAATCCTGGGAATTGAATTTGAAATTTTGAGGGTTGTATTGTAATTGTTCGTTTTGAAGGGAATCAATTCGAAATTGTTCGTCAACATAAACACCTCCGGCCCAACGTGTTAACGGTGAATAAAAGATGCGTTCAATATTCAAACTTTTTACATAGTTATTATCCAGATCAATTTGATATCCAACAGATGTTTTAATATATGTGTTTTTGATATTGGGAATCTCATAGTTCATTCTGTATGCGTTCTTTCCATCGGTTAAACGCTTCGTGAATTTGTTTTCAAAATCATGACCTGTTCCAAAAAAGTTTCTTTCGTGGAAACCAACTGCTGTTCTTGAGGATGAGATTGAACCTTTAGGTATCAAACTCCAGGAATCTAAAACCCTTATGTAAATGTCAACCGAATCGGCATTTTGTGGTATTGGTTCTGTTGTGATCGACACTTCCCGTACAAAGCGTTGCTGTCTTATTAAACGTTCCGATTCTTTTACTGCAAGAGGATCTAATGGTTTGTTCCTTCTAAACAGCAAAAGATTTTTTATTGCCAATTCACGTGTCTTGATATGGATTTGATTTCCAAATCGTTTACCCCAATTATCTGCTTCTTTTGTAGTATCTGAAACAGAATAACCAAAGGGATCCAGAGTTTGGATGTTAATATTCCGGATAATCTTACCTTCATGTTTTGTGTAAATTTTTGGCTTTCTCTTTCTAATAGGGTTAGAGGTTTTTATTTTTGAGGGTTCAAAAATTAACTTGTGAAGAAATGTTGTAAACTTGCTTTTCTTTGAATAGGCTTCAATTTTTTTATATACCTGGGTTGTATCCTGTTCTATTGATTTTTCTTGAGAAAATCCTATATTCAGGCATAAGATGGTAGCCAAAAAGAAATAAAATTTGAAATTGAATTTCATTTTATAATTACTAAAATAAGAGGGGATGGGGATTTTATTGTCAAAAGGAAATTACAACATTTTTCTCAATATTTTAATTATCAGGAGTTCCAAAAATACAACTAAACCATTGAAAAAAAGCCTTAAATTTTAACCAGTCCCATTATGAATTCTCAAGGTAATAATCGTGTTCAGATGGCGATTAATTATGAGCTAAAGAAAAAAATCTGATCCTGTAATTATTTTTGTATTGGCCTGGATATTACTATTGGAAAAGGGTTGTTCTTAAATCCCGGCTTATCAGTAGGACATTCTTTCGGAATCAAGTTTTATAAATATAAATAGGAGGATGGTAAAACTCCATAATCCGGAACCGCCATAGCTAAAAAATGGCAATGGGATACCTACTGTGGGAAAAATACCTATTACCATCGCTATATTTACTAGAAAGTGCAGAAAAATAATGCCAACTACACTATATCCATATACCCGATGAAACATGGATTTCTGTCTTTCTGCGAGAAATAGAAGTCTGAACATCAGCAAAACAAAAAAAAGTATCACCAGGGAAGTTCCAAGAAATCCCCATTCTTCTCCAACGGTACTAAAAATATAATCGGTGTGTTGTTCCGGTACAAACTGGCCTTTTGTTTGGGTTCCTTCAGTCCATCCTTTTCCCAGCCAGCCACCACTTCCGATAGCAATTTCACTTTGATTGGTATTATAACCTATTCCCCTGGGATCAACTTCCTGTCCCAAAACTATATTAAAACGGTCTCTGTGCCTTTGTTCAAATACGTTTTCAAAAATGTAATCTACCGAGTAGGAGTAACCTATGGCCGTAAATATTCCAATAAATAGAAACAGGAAATGTGGGCGGTTTCTTCTTTTTTGAAACAAGATCAACAGCGCGATAATCCCAGCTGCTATGGCAACGTAAAGAGGTCCGAACAATAATGTAAATACAAATATTGCGATCGCGGCAAATCCAATACCCAGATATATTCCAGATAAACCTTCCCTGTATAAAGGAAAAAGAAAGGCCGAATATACCATTGCGCTTCCTGCATCGGGTTGAGGTAAAATAATGAGTGCCGGAAGGGCTATAATAAGAAAGGCCTTGATTTGATTAGAAAAATCCTTGATATTGGTTTGAATATCCCCCAGATATTTGGCCAGGGCAAGTGCAGTGGCTACTTTGGCAAATTCGGCGGGTTGAACGCTTATTCCCCCAATTACATACCAGGAAGTTGCCCCGTTGATGGTTTTTCCGAAGGCAAAGAGCCCTAAAATTGAAATTAGGGAAATTATATAAATTACGCTGGAAAACCGCACATAAAACCGGGCTTCTATGGAGAGAAGCACCACGATCATGGCAAAGCTTAAAAGTATCCAAAGGGCTTGTTTCCCATAAACTTCAGAAAAATCAAAAATGGAAGAAGGATTGTCGCCCAGGGAAGCCGAATAGATATTTATCCATCCAAAACTTACGAGTATGAGATAAATCATAATTGTAATCCAATCAAAACCAACAGAGCTCTTTAACATTATTGATTTATTCTAAAGGGTTCGCCGCTATAAGGTTTTTTATATTCCTCCTCCAAACTGTGGGTTAAAATCCAGGTTTCCATATCGGTCCTTGTAATGGTGCCTTTCAGGTATTGTTCTATCATTAATCCTGCAATCCTTCCTGCATAACGACCTCCCCAATATCCATTTTCAACAAAAACAGCTATGGCGATTTTAGGATTGTCTACAGGAGCAAAAGCGATAAAAATGGAATGATCTGTCAATTGGACGCGTTTTTCGCCAATTTTTATAAAATTCTCTGCAGTTCCCGTTTTTCCGGCAATTTCAATTCCGGGAATCCCCAAACTAGATGCTGTCCCACTTTTATAAACCTGATGCATGCCTTCAATTACAGGCTCAAAATTTTTAGCATCTATTGTGGTGTATTTTTTTTCGGTGTATTCTTTATCCTTTATTTTTTGTCCTTCTATTTCCTTCAGGATATGGGGAGTATAAAACCAACCTTTGTTGGAAATTGCAGCGGTCATATTTGCCAGTTGGATAGGAGTCATTAAAACTTCTCCCTGGCCTATAGCATTGGACAAAGTAGCTGTTGAATACCATTTATAGGTAGGGTAATCATAGATTTTATTATAATAATCGGCGGTGGGTATTTTACCTGATTTACCTGTTGGAAGATCTGTACCTAGAAATTCTCCCAAGCCAAAACTTTTTACATGATTTGCCCATGCATCTATTCCTTGTTGCGGAGAAGGATATTTTTCAATTATCCTTCGGTAAACGTTTGCAAAATATGCATTGCAGGATTGTGCGATTCCCGGAATCATGGACAAGGGCGTAGGATGCTGGTGACAACCCATTTTTCTTCCTCTTCCGTAACTATAGCCCTGATAACAATAAAATTTGTCCTCTGTGGTTACAACCCCTTCCTGAAGAGCTATCAGTGCATTCATGGTTTTAAAAGGTGATCCAGGCGGATATTCCGCCAACAAACCGCGGTCATATAGGGGTCGGGAAATAGTATCATAATATAATTTGGTGAAGTTGGCAGACCTTTGTCGGCCTACCAATAATGCGGGGTCGTATGATGGCGCGGTAACCAGGGATAATATTTCCCCGGTTGCCGGTTCAATCGCAACAATTCCTCCCCATTTATGTTCCATCAATTTTTCACCATAGGCCTGCAAAACTGCGTCTATAGTTAAGGTTATATCTTTTCCCTTTTTTGGCAGGGTATCATAAATCCCTCCCTTAAAGGCACCAATGTCACGGTTAAACCTGTCTTTTTGAATATATTTAACGCCTTTTACTCCACGCAATAATTTTTCATATTGACCCTCTATACCTTGTTTTCCAATTAAATCCCCGGAAATATAATAAGGATTATTATCTATAATTTTTTTGTTTACCTCAGCTATATAGCCTAAAACATTTGATCCATTATGGGTTTGATAATCACGCAAAGATCGTTTTTGAATATAAAATCCTGTATAATTACGCATTTTCTCCTGTAGGTACGCGTATTCGGATTTATTGAGTTGAGGAACAATAATTGACGGAAGCCTGGGAGAGTATATCTTGGCCTTGTCCAATCTTGAAATAAGTTCTTTTGGTGTAATCATTAATATCCGGCAAATTTCAGCGGTATCAAATGCTTTTACATTTCTGGGGATTGCCATAACATCGTATGAAGGCTGATTAGACACTAATAACTCCCCATTTCTGTCAAAAACATAACCCCTTTGGGGGTAATCGTAAACTACTTTTATAGCATTATCCTCAGATAAACGGGCAAAAGACTCATCGATAACCTGCAAATAAAAAAGCCTACCAAGGAAAACTACCCCGGTGAATAAAATGATGATATATAACAATAATGTTCTCACCGCCTTTTTGGTTTAAATAAGGTCAGACTAATCAGGATTAACAGAATAGTGAATATACCTGAAAAGAATGTTTTTTTCATGATCAGTAAAATATGTGAAAAATCAAACATTTCCAGAGAAAATAAAACCAAGTGGTGAATAAACACTACCACCATAATATAGCCCAATCTTGTTCCAAACTGGGTATTTGAGAGTTTTATGGTTTGATAATCATAGCTCACCCCAAAGGAAAATCTAAGGATCATGGGACGAATGTAGGCGATAACAACACAGGCTGCCGCATTAATTCCTCCACTATCTTCAAAGGTATCAATAGTTAAACCGAAAAAAAATGATACCAGTATAAATAATGATTGAGGAGTGTTAAAAGGGTATAAAATTAAAAAAAGCACATATAAATAAGGGTTGATGTACCCCAAAAAATTAATATTGTTCAAGAGTAATACCTGGAACAATATCAATAAGATAAACCGGATGCTATTTGATATTATTGAATTAGTCATCTATCCCTTCCAATTCTTTTATTTCTTGCTTTTCTTTGTTTTCAATTATGTATACATAACCTATGTTCGTCATATCGTTAAACAAACGAATTTCAATTGTATAATAACTCTCATTCTGATCCAATTTAAATTCCTCGATACGGCCTATTGGGATCCCTTGTGGAAAAATAAGCGATTTACCTCCGGTTACGATTGTATCTCCTATTTTAATTGGGGCCAATCTTGGAACATCAATTAACTGAACAACATTAGGATCTTTGCCATTCCAAATCAGGGAGCCAAAGTGGTTGGTTTTTTTGAGTTGTGCGTTTATTTTTGAATGACCGTTCAAAATTGAAATTACCCTGGCATAATTTTTTGAAACCTGATCTACAATTCCCACAATTCCCTGGCTGGTTATTACCCCGTGTTCCCTGCTGATCTGCGAATTTGTCCCTCTGTCCAGTGTGATATAATTGTCGGATTTTGAATAGTTATTGTTGATGACCCTAGCGGTTCTGAAAAGGTAAATTCCATCATAGGAGGTTGAATCTTCAAAATTAATAACAGCTGAAGTATCCTCAATATTAGTAAGCAATTTTCTTAATTCCTTGTTTTCTTCCAATAACCTTTGGTTGTAATCTTCAAGGTAGAAATAGGTTTGAATATTATTGGACCAATTGTAAATGCCTCCGGTAATAAAATTGGCGGAGCTTATATATTTGCTTTTGTGAAACGAATTGGATTGAATGGTTAAAAATAAAGACAAGCCTAACAGCAATAGAAATAAGATGTTATTCTTATTGCGGATAAGAAAATTAAATATCTGCTGCATAACTTAGGTCCTACTTTATCAAGATTCCTTTGTACCTGCTTAGGTTTTTAAGGCATATTCCGGTACCGCGAACCACGGCTCTCAATGGGTCTTCAGCAATATACACGGGAAGGTCTGTTTTTAGGGATAGGCGTTTGTCCAATCCTCTTAACATAGATCCTCCACCGGCAAGATAAATCCCGGTATTGTAAATATCTGCAGCCAGTTCCGGCGGGGTTTGGGACAGGGTTTCCATTACGGCATCCTCAATCCTGAGAATAGACTTGTCAAGGGCCTTGGCGATCTCACGATAAGAGATTTGAACCTGTTTTGGTTTTCCGGTAAGCAAATCACGTCCCTGAACGCTCATTTCTTCAGGCGGAACTTCCAGATCTTCGGTCGCGGCTCCTATTTGAATTTTAATTTTTTCAGCAGTGCGCTCTCCTACGTATAAATTGTGTTGGGTACGCATATAATACACGATATCGTTTGTGAAAACGTCACCAGCAATTTTAATTGATTTGTCACAAACTATACCTCCTAATGCAATAATGGCAATTTCGGTGGTACCACCTCCTATATCAATGATCATATTCCCTTTAGGCTGCATAATATCTATTCCAATTCCAATAGCAGCTGCCATAGGTTCATGGATCAGATAAACTTCTTTTCCATTAACACGCTCGGCACTTTCTTTTACCGCCCGCATTTCCACTTCGGTAATTCCGGAGGGGATACAAATTACCATTCTCAAAGCGGGCGTAAACATCCGCTTTTTTAATGCCGGAATCTCTTTGATAAACATGCTTATCATTTTTTCACTGGCGTCAAAATCGGCAATCACCCCGTCCTTTAATGGACGAATGGTTTTAATGTTTTCATGGGTTTTTCCCTGCATCAGGGCCGCTTCTTTTCCCACGGCAATAATTTTTCCTGTGGTCCTGTCACGGGCAACAATAGATGGGCTATCCACAACCACTTTATCGTTGTGAATAACCAGAGTATTTGCAGTTCCTAAATCTATTGCTATTTCTTCAATGAGAAAATCGAAAAATCCCATATTATTTTATGTTGAGGTTAGGTAAATGTAGTGAAATTAATGTTTGAAATGTCGGGTTCCTGTAATCACCATTGCAATGTTGTTTTGGTTGCAATAATCTATGCTCAACTGGTCCTTTATAGAGCCACCGGGCTGGATTACCGCTGTAATTCCTGCATTCCCTGCAATTTCCACACAATCCGGAAAAGGAAAAAAGGCATCACTTGCCATTACGGCTCCTTTTAAATCGAAATTAAAGGCTTTGGCTTTAACAATACTCTGGTTCAAAGCATCTACCCTGGAGGTTTGTCCGGTTCCGCTTGCCAGTAATTGTTTGTTTTTTGCTAAAACGATGGTATTGGATTTTGTGTGTTTGCAAATTTTAGAAGCAAAGATCAAGTCATTTAACTCGTTTTCATTGGGTTTATTGTTGGTAACCAACTTTAAATCCTCAAGACGGTCGGTTTTGGAATTCCTGTCCTGAACCAAAACTCCGTTTAAACAGGATCTCACTTGTTTTTCTGGTAGTTCTATTTCTTTTTGAACCAGGATGATCCGGTTTTTCTTTCCTTTTAATATTTCCAATGCTTCTGCATCGTAAGTTGGTGCAATTACCACTTCACAAAATAATTTATGGATCTCCTCAGCGGTAGCTTTGTCAATTTTGACATTGCTTATTAAAACCCCGCCAAATGCTGAAACAGGATCTCCTGCCAATGCATCGTTATATGCTTCTACAAGAGTGTCCCGTTGTGCAAGTCCGCAGGCATTATTATGCTTTAAAATCGCAAAAGTAGGACTGTCATTTTTAAATTCGTTTATCAGGTTCACCGCGGCATCTACATCCAGCAAATTGTTGTAGGACAGTTCTTTCCCGTGCAATTGATCGAATATAGCATCAAATTCCCCGTAAAATGTTCCCTTCTGATGCGGATTTTCCCCGTAACGAAGTTCTTTTCCTTTTTGGAAACTCAATTTAAATACATTTTCTTCTGAATTAAAAAAGTTGAAAATCGCGGTATCGTAATGTGAGGAAACGTTAAAGGCTTTTCCTGCAAATTTTTTCCGGTCTTCAAGGCTAGTTTCTCCGTTGTTTTGAGAAATCAATTCCAAGAATTCAGTGTAATCATCAACAGAAGAAACGCAAAGCACATCCTTGAAGTTCTTTGCTGCAGCACGAATCAGGGATATTCCCCCAATATCAATTTTTTCAATGGTATCTTCTTCTGAAGCTCCCGAGGCAACCGTTTTTTCAAATGGATACAGATCCACGATCACAATATCGATCTGAGGGATTTCAAATTCCTTCATCTCGGCAACATCATTAGCATTGTCCTGTCTGTTCAGGATTCCTCCAAAAACTTTTGGGTGCAGGGTTTTTACCCTTCCGCCTAAAATAGAAGGATAGGAAGTTAGGTCCTCTACAGGGATAACCTCTATTCCCAAATCTTTAATATATTTCTCTGTACCACCGGTAGAGTAGATAGTAATTCCCAGTTGGTGCAGTTTTTTTGCGATGGGTGCAAGTCCATCTTTACTAAATACCGAAATCAGGGCAGATTTCGCCAATTTTAAATCGCTCATTGTGTTGAATTTATTCTGGTTGCAAAAGTAACCAAATCACCAAATAATTTGAAGATCTAAACTTTTATTTCTCAAAAAAAATGTAACGAATATTTCATCTCTGCGTCTTATCTTTAATATGTGCAAAACACCTGATTTAATATGCTGATTTATTTAAGGGTCTTAAAGGAAAGTTTCAATTTTGCCATTAATGCATTAAGAAACAATAAACTGCGAACCTTTCTCTCACTTTTGGGGGTGACCATTGGTATCTTTTCAATTATAGCTGTGCTTGCAGCGGTAGATTCCCTGCAGCGTGAAATAAAAGGCAGCCTGAGTTCTTTGGACAACAGCACTATTATTTTAATGCGGTTTTCCTTTGGTCCCTCTGAAATTCCCAGGTGGAAAAGGGAGCAATTCCCGGATGTGTCTTATGACGAATATCAATACCTAAAACGAAATTTACCGAATACCGAAGCCGCCAGTTTTGCAATGAATGTGCCACGGGAATCCATTAAATTCGAAGAAAAAACTACTACCAATGTAGATATAGCTGCGGTTACCCAGGAATATCTTCAAATTGAGGATTTGCAAATAGCCCAAGGACGGTTTTTTAATGAATCTGAATCAACAAGTGGTTCTCCGATAATTGTTCTGGGGCATGAGATTGCTCAAAATCTTTTTGGAGACAGCAATCCCCTTGGGAAAGAAGTCCGGCTTTATGGCCGAAAATTTTTTGTGATAGGGGTTCTTGAAAAGGAAGGGGCCGGTTTATTTGGCAATTCAAAGGATGCAATGGTATGGTTGCCGGTTAATGTGGTGCGAAGGGTTTACGGCGATAATAATAAGTCCACCTTCCCCCAAGTAATATTGAGACCGGAGGACGGGGTAGATAATGCCGAATATATAGCGGTTTTAAAACAGAAATTGAGAAATTACCGCGCATTGAAACCGGATGAAGTAGATAATTTTTTTGTGAACCAGTTGCAGGGATTTGCCGATCTAATAGATAATATCACCGGTCAAATGAATTTTATTGGACTTATAATCAGTGGATTTTCCCTTCTGGTAGGTGGTTTTGGAATTGCGAATATCATGTTTGTAAGCGTGAAAGAACGCACCAGTCTCATTGGAATACAAAAATCCCTGGGAGCTAAAAATAGATTCATATTATTTCAATTTTTGTTTGAAGCCGTTATTCTGGCAGTAATTGGAGGATTGATAGGATTGGTCCTGGTCTGGGTTGTCTCTTTGGCCGCATCTCAGTTTACGGGCGATTTTGAATTTATACTTTCTCCCTGGAACATGTTTATTGGCACTGCGGTTTCTGCGGTTATCGGTTTGATCTCCGGGATAATCCCGGCAATTTCAGCTTCAAAACTGGACCCGGTGGAAGCGATACGCACCGGAATGTGATATTAGATATTAGTATTGAGATATGAGATATATGATTTGAGATTTTTTTTGGTCTTTTCTTTTGCTTCTTGATTCTTTTTTAATTTTCTACTTCTAACTTAAAATTCCCGCTACCTTCTCATTTACAAATTCCAAAAACCGTTCATCTTTGGTTGAAAATGGATTTTCTGTATTGGAATCTATATCAATTTGACCTACATTTTCACCATTTAAAAATAATGGGACCACAATTTCTGCTTTTACGTGTATGCTGCAGGCAATGTAATTGTCTTGTGCTTTTACATCTGTAACTACAAAATTTTGATTTGAAACGGCTACCTGTCCGCAAATTCCTTTTCCGAAGGGAATAATGATATGGTCTGTTGGTTCGCCCGCAAACGGCCCTAATTTCAACTCGTTTTTATCGCCATTTTTAAAATAGAAACCCACCCAGTTATAATAGGGAATATTTTCTTTTAACAGTTCGCATATCTGTGTTAACCTGTTATCTAACGATAACTCCCCGCTATTTAAAATAGATTCTATCTTTGGTTTTAATGATTGAAATGGCATAGCATTAATTTTTTTGTAAAAGTATTTAAAAATAATAGGATGTGGGCCTTGTAATTTTCTATAAATTTGTTAAAACCGAATTTCCTTTGCTCCAATTATTTAAAAAATACAAATCGGTACTTCGATTTATCCTCATTTTTTTGGGAAGCTATTTTCTGTTTTCCATTTTGTATAACGGATATCTGGAATTTTTTCAATCCCAAAAATATTACCCCGATTTCTTTACCCATCTGGTAGCGGTTCAAAGTGAAACAATTATAGAAAGCTTGGGATATACCGCTAAAGTCCTTCCACACCAGCAGGAACTTTCCATGAAATTGTTTATCAATAACGTTTTTCTTGCGCGGGTAGTGGAAGGCTGCAATGCAATAAGCATCATTATTCTTTTCACATCTTTTGTGCTCTCATTTTTCGCGAAAATTAAACCCACTTTTTTGTTTATTCTTGCCGGGACAGTGATAATTTATGGGATGAATATCGTTCGAATTGCCATTTTGGCCATAGGGATCTATAAATATCCACAACATTCAGAATTTTTGCACAGCATCGTATTCCCGCTTATTATTTATGGGACAGTATTTCTATTATGGATAATTTGGGTGAGAATCTTTTCAAAAATTTCAGCTTTATGAAAGCGGTATATAGAATAATAGGGATCGGGTTTTTGGTGGCACTATTGGCACTTATCAGGTTTTATGAAAAAAGCCTTTTTTATGATCCTTTAATCGATTTTTACCGTGCAGAATATCTTCACGGAGTTATTCCCCAATTTGAAACCGGGAAGTTTTTTCTTCATGTGTTTTTTCGATTTTGGATGAATTCCGCACTTTCCCTGTCAATTTTATATGTGGCCTTTTTGGATAAAAACATCCTAAAATTCTCGTTCTTTTTATATGTAATCCTTTTTATTGTTAGTTTTTCTGTGTTCGCATTTTTAATATTGAATATTGAAGAACAACATTTTATGGCTTTATTTTACGTACGAAGGTTTTTGATCCATCCGTTATTTGTAATAATCCTGTTGCCGGCATTTTACTATTACCGGCTTAAAATTCGGAATAACAATAAATTTGATACTTTATCCCCGAAAACCTAAAGTATTCTAAAACCATAATAGTTATTTTTGCAGGGATAATTCATTCTAAATCAATTGGTTTTTGGATTAATTTGAGTTCTTGATAAAATATTGTTTATCTTTACAAACGATGAAAAAGGGATTTTACAAATCGGTTTCCACTGTTCTGGCACTTTTAGTGCTGGTTTCAACTTTTTCGTTTACCGTAGATAAACATTTCTGCGGAAGTTTTTTGGTCGATCAGGCTGTTTTCTCCAAAGCATTATCTTGTGGCATGGATATGCCTTCCCATTCGGGGACTGATTTGATGTATCACGATAATTGTTGTAGAAATCAAAATATTTCAGTAGATGGTCAGGATGAATTAAATATCTCATTTAATTCTATGGATTTTGATTTGCAGGTATTTATTACTGCCTTCACTTTTTCTTTCAACAATTTATTCGAAGGATTGCCACAACAGGTAATTCCTTATAAAAATTATACTCCGCCTCTTATCGTCAAGGACATCCCTGTTCTTAACGATACTTTCCTTATTTGATTATTTAATGATTTTTTTGACCGCCGAAGCATTTAGCTTCCGGCGTTAAAGCATTGTTGTGGTTTTTTTGAAAATCATTTGCACATGCCCTTTCAGGATTATATCATTAAATGATCAAAAACATGTTTGATAAACTCATAAAATATTTTCTGTACAACCGTTTGGTTACCGTACTTCTGCTTGTATCTTTCATTGGTTGGGGGTTGGTCACATCTCCTTTTGGCTGGGATACAGGCTTTCTACCCAAAGATCCTGTTCCCGTGGATGCTATTCCGGATATAGGTGAAAATCAACAAATTGTATTTACAGATTGGTCCGGTCGATCCCCTCAGGATATTGAAGACCAGATCACTTATCCCCTAACGACTTCCTTACTTGGAATTCCCGGGGTAAGTTCCATAAGAAGCACCTCCATGTTCGGGTTTTCCATTATCTATATCATTTTTGAAGAGGATGTAGAATTCTATTGGTCGCGAACCCGGGTTTTGGAAAAATTAAATTCGCTTCCGGCTAATATTTTACCTCAGGGGGTATCGCCAACAATGGGCCCGGATGCAACCGGATTGGGCCAGGTGTTTTGGTATACACTGGAAGGACGTGATCCGGAAGGGAACGTTACCGGTGGCTGGGATTTACACGAATTGCGCACCATACAGGATTTTTATGTAAAACTTGGCTTGAGCGGTACTACCGGCGTTTCGGAAGTTGCCTCTGTGGGTGGATATGTTCAGGAATACCAGATAGATGTAAACCCCGATGCACTAAAAGCTTTTAATATAGGAATTGACCAGGTGATGATGGCGGTGAAAAATTCCAACCGCGATATTGGCGCAAAAACCCTGGAAATAAACAAAGTGGAATATCTGGTGCGCGGGCTGGGTTATATAGGATCTGTTGAGGATATTGAAAATTCCGTAGTTACTGTAAAGGACAACAAACCAATCCTGATCAAGGATTTGGGCGTGGTGCATTTAGGACCCGCCGAAAGGCGCGGGATTTTGGACAAAGGAGGAGCTGAGGTTGTAGGCGGCGTGGTTGTGGCCCGTTACGGTTCCAACCCATTGCAAGCTATTGAAAACACCAAGGAAAGGATTGCGGAAATTTCTGCCGGGATGCCTCAAAAAACCCTGGCCGATGGTACCCTTAGCAAACTCACTATCGTTCCGTTTTACGACAGGACACAGCTCATTCACGAAACCATTGGCACCCTGGAAAATGCCCTTTCCCATGAAATCCTGATAAGTATTATCGTGATCCTCGTTTTGGTGCTCAATTTAAGGGCTTCCCTTTTAATTTCCAGTTTGTTGCCGGTCGGGGTGCTAATGACCTTTATCGCGATGCGGTATTTTGGGGTAGATGCCAACGTAGTTGCACTCTCCGGAATCGCTATTGCTATTGGGGTGATGGTAGATGTGGGGATCATTTTTGTGGAAAACACGATAAGGCATCTGGAGATGCCTGAAAATGAGGATGCCAAAGGAGAACGGCTGCTGGGCATTATCCACCAGGCCACGATGGAGGTTTTCCCGGCGGTTACTACGGCTCTATTAACGACCATCGTGAGTTTTCTGCCCGTGTTTTTTATGGAAAATGCCGAAGGGAAATTGTTCAGGCCCTTGGCTTTTACCAAAACCTTCGCGCTTGTGGCCTCCTTTATTATAGGAATTATAATTCTGCCAATGCTGTCTTACTTTGCTTTTAACATCAAGATCCAAAAAGCCAGGATGGTGCGGATATGGAACATCATCCTGATAGTTGCGGGCTTGTTTTTGGCAATTTACTTCAGCTTTTGGCTGCCCCTTGCACTAGTGGCCATTGGAATCATAAAATTAGTGGAAGACAGGAATCCACAGTTTTTAGGAAAGTATTCCACTCAAATCACGTTGTTTATTATTGTCGCTGTAACCTTGTTTTTCCTTACAGAAGAATGGTTGCCGCTGGGACATCAAAATTCGGTGTTTTCAAACTATATTTTCGTGATCGTATTATTGGCGGGTGTTTTGGCAATTTTAATGGGCATGGTTAAATTCTACCAACCTATTTTAAGTTGGTGCCTTGTCAATAAAAAGAAATTCCTAATGCTCCCGTTAATAACCATTTTCTTCGGAATTATGGTTTGGCTGGGTTTTCCAAATATCTTTGGTTTTGCCGCCAACGGATTTGATAAAGTGGGCTGGGATGTCAGGACCACATCCGTTTGGACAGGAATGGCCGATACTTTTCCAGGAGTTGGGAAAGAATTTATGCCCGCTTTAAATGAAGGAAGCTTTTTGTTGATGCCTACTTCTATGCCCCATGCGGGAATTGAAGCATCCAAAGAAACTTTGCAAAAGCTGGATATTGCAATTACAAATATTCCGGAAATAGACGTGGCCGTGGGAAAATTGGGCAGAATTGAAAGTGCCCTGGATCCCGCCCCTATTTCTATGTATGAAAATATAATCAATTACAAACCCAAATACATCCTTTCTGATGATGGAGGACCACTGGCATTTAAAGTAGATGATGAAGGCCGTTTTATCCTGAAATCCGGTGATACTTTAAGCAATGAGGACGCTATAAACCAAAGAGTTTCCCAGGAAAATTTGATTGAAGATGAAGACGGGGATTATTACAGAAACTGGCGGGAGCACATAAAAAATCCCGATGATATTTGGGATGAAATTGTAAATGCCACCAGTATTCCGGGAGTTACTTCGGCCCCTAAACTTCAGCCTATTGAAACCCGTTTGGTCATGTTGCAAACAGGGATGCGGGCGCCAATGGGTATAAAGGTATTTGGCCCTGACCTATTGACCATTCAGGAATTCGGATTGCAGTTGGAAGGACTTTTAAAAGAAGTGCCTTCCGTGAAAGCCGAAGCAGTTTTTGCCGATCGTACCGTGGGAAAACCATATCTGGAAATAGATATTGACAGAAATGCCATTGCGCGGTATGGTTTAACGATAGAAGATGTGCAACAAACAATGGAAACTGCCATTGGCGGGATGGAAATCACCACCACGGTTGAAGGAAGGAAACGTTTCCCCGTGCGGGTGCGCTATCCGCAGGAGTTGCGAGATGATCCGGAAAGCATTAAAAAAATACTCGTACCTACCAAAAGCGGGGCTCAAATTCCGCTGGGAGAATTGACGAAATTGAATTACGTCCGCGGCCCTCAAATGATAAAAAGTGAAGATACTTTTTTGGTGGGCTATGTGCTGTTTGACAAACGCGATGGTTTTGCTGAAGTGAATGTGGTGAATGACTCCCAAAATTACATTCAAGGGAAAATAGATTCAGGAGAGTTAATTGTTCCTGCAGGTATCAGTTATAAGTTTTCAGGAAATTATGAAAACCAGGTGCGGGCGGTAAAAAGACTTGCTATTGTAATCCCGATAAGTTTGGTTTTAATATTTCTGTTGTTGTACTTCCAATTTAAAACCATCATCGCTTCCACCATCCACTTTTCTGGAGTATTTGTGGCTTTTTCCGGGGGATTTCTTATGATTTGGTTATACGGGCAACCCTGGTTTATGGATTTCGCGATTTCCGGAGAGAATATGCGGGATCTGTTTCAAATACACACCATTAATTTGAGTGTGGCGGTTTGGGTCGGTTTTATAGCCCTTTTTGGAATTGCGACCGATGACGGGGTTCTAATGGGAACTTACATTCACCAGGTTTTTGAAAGAAGAAATCCACAAACCGTTCCCGATGTGCGGGATGCGGTGATGGAAGCCGGATCAAAAAGGGTACGGCCGGCTATGATGACTGCCGCTGTGGCCATTATTGCTCTTTTGCCGGTATTGTCTTCCACGGGAAAAGGAGCCGATATTATGGTGCCTATGGCAATCCCTATTTTTGGGGGAATGGTCATTCAGATCATGACCATTTTTGTGGTTCCCGTGTTGCAAGCCATTTGGAGGGAATCTGAAGTAAAAAAATCTTCGGAAACTAAAGTATTACCTAGTGATAACGAAAAGTAGAAAAATGAAAAATTGTAAAATATATATAAGGATTTTGATGGTCATTTTTATTTTTGGAATGGGCAGTGCACAATCTTTCTCCCAAACACTGGATGATTATTTGCAAACAGCTGCAGAAAACAATCCGAAGCTGAAATCCTCCTATGCGCAGTTTGAAGCAGCAATGCAACGGGCGCCTCAGGTATCCAGCTTGCCAGATCCCACTTTAACTATGAGTGCATTTGGACGGATGATAGAAACCCGTGTGGGAGCCCAGGAAGCCAGGTTTTCGCTCACGCAAATGTTTCCCTGGTTTGGGACCCTTCAGGCGAAGGAAGATGCTTCGGTTTTAATGGCGGAAGCCAAATTTCAGAATTATCTGGATCTACGGAACCAATTATTCTTCGAAATAAAATCGGTTTATGCCGAATTGTATGCGGTTGAAGGAACAATTCAGCTTAAAAAGGAAAACCTGACCATCCTTGATTCCTACCATGAATTGTCCCTGAGCCGATTCAAAAGTGGAA
>Ga0307487_1000703_pt1 | contig 25381 bp, 25 predicted proteins | sample CBIW12metaG_FD_203665 | JGI IMG/M metagenome (GOLD analysis project Ga0307487, IMG submission 203665) | Sea-ice brine microbial communities from Beaufort Sea near Barrow, Alaska, United States - CBIW 1.2 | ecosystem: Environmental > Aquatic > Marine > Coastal | place: USA: Alaska | collected... | reverse complement strand
TTAATGGCATTACGTGGTTGTTTTACCTTTAAAATACTGAATATCAGTCTTTTATTCTAATTTTTTACCCCCTTATTTTATTAATTTTTTAGCTGTTTATTATTTTTTGTCATGTACTAAAAAAATTATGAAACAATTACTGAAAAAAGCTAAGGCAATAACAATATTGATCTTAATGCTATCCCTGATTGGGTGTGATAATGATGACAATAATTTTCCGAAAGTTATTGCAGGCTTCACGTATACTCTTAATGCAGATACAGGCACAGTAACCTTTATAAATACCTCAGAGAATTCAGGAAGTTATACCTGGGATTTTGGAGATGGAGGCACTTCCAATGAAATTAATCCAATAAAGACCTATGCAAATGGCACGTATACGGTAACTTTAAAAGCATCGAATGCTTCAGGAGCATCAGCCACTTTTGAGGATACTATAATAATAAGTATTCCAAATCCAATTACTTTTCCTGTTACTTTTGACGATCCTAATGTAGCTTATGAAGTTGCAACTTTTAGCGGTGCTTCATTTGAAATTGTTGATAACCCGGATGTTTCAGGAACAAATGATAAAGCCACTAAAGTTGGTGCCATTACCAATAGTGGAGCAGCATTTGAAGGTATTAATTTTGATTTGGGAACTCAATTAGACCTTACTGCGAATAAAACCATCACCATGAATTTTTGGGCAGATGCCCCGGTAGATGTTTTGATGAAGTTAGAACAAGGAACAGGCGATGATATTGAAGTTACAGCCAGTCACGGTGGTACCGGATGGGAAGTGATCTCTTTTGATTTTGATTCTTCCAATAAATATGTAAGAGTAACCCTGTTTGTTGACGGTCCCGGTACAACAGCAGGTACTTTTTATATAGATGATATCATTCAAATTGAAACGCCGCCAGCACCTTGTACCCCCGAAACTACACAATCCCTTGCTGCGGCAGACTTTAATTTGACTTTCCAAACTGATCCAACTGCAAGTATTATAGACGATGGAGCGGTCATGGTAAGTGTCGTAAATCCTGATCCTGACAATGCTGTAAATGCTTCCTGTCAGGTAGGTAAAGTCACAAGAGATCCAAGCCTTCAATATGCAAATAATCAAATTGAGTTTGCTACAAAATTAGATTTTAATGCCAATGCTGGTTTTAAAATGAAAGTTTGGACTCCGGCAGTAGGTACTAAAGTTACAGTAAAACTTGAAGGAACCGGTGCTACAGAAGTACTAGTTACGACTACAAAAGCTAATGAGTGGGAAGAACTAACTTTTGATTTTGCAAGTAGTGAAAGTGATAAATATGACAAGATAGTACTGTTCTTTAATATAGATTCATTCACTGCAGGGGAGTTTTATATTGATGACTTCAGGCTTTATGAACGTGCTGGCGGTGGAACAGTTTGTACGCCAGAAACAGCTGAATCACTTAGTGCGGCAAGTTTAAATATAACCTTTAAGACAGACCAAACTGCAAATATTACTGAAGATGGTGCTGATTTTGAATGGGTATCAAATCCAGATTTTGATAATGCCGTGAACAGCTCATGTTATGTTGGTAAGATCACAAAACTTGGAAACAACCCTTGGGATAATAACCAAATTAATTTAGACGGGAAATTAGATTTTAATGCGAATGCCGGCTTAAAAATAAAAGTGTGGTCTGCCAGAGCAAATACAGAAGTTAGAATTAAGCTGGAAGAGATTGGAAATCCAGATAATAATACTGAACAATTTTTAACAACTTCAGTAACCAGTGAATGGGAAGAATTAACATTTCCTTTCTCAAGTGGGGACAGTGATAAGTTTAATAAGATTGTAATATTCTTCGATTTGAACGCGAATAATACCGATACCTATTATTTTGATGACTTGATGCTTTATGGTACTGGCGGTGGCGGAGGTACAGCCTGTACAGACACCACTCTTGTATTACCAATAGATTTTGATTGTGAAGGAATCGATTATGCTTCTAAAGATGCAGGGGATGTAGATTTTGAGGTTATAGATAACCCTGAGCTGTCTGGAATAAATGCAACACCTTCAAAAGTTGCGAAATTGGTTTTTGATTCTAATCAGGAGTGGGAAAACATGAATTTAAACTTGGATACTCCTATAAGTTTTGCAACTGAGAAGAGTGTTAAACTTAAACTATTCTCTTCCACTGCAAGAGTAGTAAAATTAAAATTTTAGACAGGAGGAGCGGCTGTAGAAAATGATCAAAACCACACAGGTTCTGGATGGGAAGAGTTAACATTTACGCTTGCTTCTACAGAATCGTATTCAAATTTAGTATTATTTGTTGATGGTGGTTCGAATACTGTAGGAACATTTTATATAGATGATATTGAGCAAGTTGCTGGCGGCGGCGGTAATGGAGGCGGAGCTTCATCTATCGTTAATGGTGATTTTGAAACGGGAGATGATACTGGTTGGTTGTTTTTTAACAATGGCGGTACAACTTCAGTTACCGATACTGAAAATAATGGCGGCACTTATTCTGCCAAAATTACAAGTGGACAATTTAATAATCCTGGTATAAAGCAAGAAAGATTTGGTATAGGGACAATTTTGCCAAATACACAATATGAAGTTAAGTTCGATACTAAAGTTGAGTCACTTATTGATGGTGCAATAGTTCAAGCTTTTGCATTCTCCGAAAGTGCTGTTGAAGGCGATCCTGCTGTAAAGCATGCCCTTGGGACCATAAATGTGGCACCAGGTAGTTGGAATACCAATATTTTAACTTTTACCACTGCAGGTAATGTTACTGGTGGGGTTTCCCTGTTAATTGAGGTTGTTTGTGGCGGAGCAGCCACCTGTAACGGGGTGGTTTTTATCGATAACGTTTCTTTTAGTATAGTACCATAATAATATTATTGGCTGGCAGCAGAGGTTTATCTGCTGCCAGCCATTTTATTGACTGACCTTTTTATTATTAGCTTACTAACAATTGAAGCTATTTTTTTTAACCTTTATTTTGAATTAGTAAAAAGGAATAGAACCGGGTAAAAACAATTTAAGAATTTAAAAAAAAGATTAAGCGGTTATGAGATAACCACTGTGAATCCGACTGCAATTAAAACGTCTTCTGAACTCTCTGTTAATTTCAATCTTCATTTTTTTTCAGCAATAGTTCGGTTAAAAATTATTCAGAAGATTCGTAATTATGAAAGCAGGCTAATGATCTGAACCGTAATTATGAGCAACACCATAGCTATTGGATAAACGGTAGCATAGGCAATCGCGGGGGCATCTGTGTCTACCAGGTTGTCAACCGCAGCCAAGCCCGGCGTGCTTGTCATACTTCCGGTAAGGGTTCCAAGTAAAGTGAGTAAGTTTATATTTAGAAATAACCGGGCAGCAAAAGTTGTAATTATCAAAGGGAGCAAGGTTATTAATATGCCATAAATAAACAGTTCAAATCCATAGGCCTGAAAGGTTTGAACAAGACTGGAACCTGCACTTGTGCCAACAGCTGCCAAAAAGAACAACAGTCCAAATTGCCTTAATAACTGGTTTGCCGCTCCGGTCATTGTCCACATAATAGGGCCCGTTTTGCCTGTTCGTCCTAAAATAAGGGCAACAAACAAAATTCCGCCGGTCAATCCGAGACTGAAGGAAAATGAACTAAAATTAATACTGAGTTTTCCAACCAAAATTCCCAAAATGATCCCTGTTGCAATTGGCAGGAAATCCGTATTAGACAACTTCCTGTCATCATCCCCAAAAATACTGCTCACATCCTTCATATTGTCTTTGTGGCAAACAACGATCAACTTATCTCCGAATTGTAATTTTGAGGAAGGACTGGGCGATATATTTATTCCCGAGCGTCTTATGCGCGTAATGGTAGCATGATAGGTGTCCAGGATATTTAATTGGCCCAGGGTTTTTTTAACAACATCCTTATTGGTGACCAATATCGAGCGAACATCAAAATTGGAATCTATAGGAATTTCTAAATTGGTTTCAGGACCTATCAGTAATTTAACCCTATTCAGGGCTTCTTCAGTCCCAACAGCCTTAATTATATCTCCCAGATGAAGGATTACATCTGCATCTGGAACAAGTACAATATTTTCATGCATTACCCTGGAAATAACAGACTTGGTCATAAACCTTATGTTTAACTCGCCAAGACTTTTACCAATTACATTTTCATTTTCAACAACAAAATGTTTCTTGATAATTTCGGGAAAGGCTGTGGAAATTTCCAGTTTGTATTTTTTTTCTTCTTCCTGCAAATTTACCCTTAGAATGCGGGGCAGGAAACTGACAAAAAGGATCACTCCAATCACCCCAAAAGGATATCCAATCCCATATCCAATAGATGCCAGGGGAGAGCCTGTGGCGTCAATGGCCGCTGCCAGTCCGGGAGTACTTGTCAATGCTCCGTTTAACAATCCAATGATCAGGTTCTTGTCAATTCCGGAAAAGTGAAAAATCAGAAACGCGATCACACCCGAGCTAATAATCAACAAACTGGCTAAAGTCGCCAATTCCCGTCCATTCTTTTTAAATGATTCAAAAAAACTTGGACCAGCCTGGATGCCGATGGTAAAAATAAAAAGGGCCAGCCCTACGTATTGAAAATCCTTTGGAATAACTACCCCGTAATGTCCAAAAAGCAAGGCGACAAAAATAACGGCAGAAATATCTAATGAAATTCCCTTAATTTTAATTCTCCCAATCACAAAACCAAGTACAATAATTAAAAATAAGACAAAATAACTGTTAGAAAATAATTCCATCACACCAAATTTAATACTACAAAATTAGATACTTATTAAGTCTAAAAAATTTATTATCCCAATTAATAACGAAATCGATTTCTTGTTTTAAAGTGTGATAACCCGAACATTTCATTCGGTTTTAAATTTTTATAATTTTTTAGATCTGTGTCATAAGGATGAATAGCGTAGATAATCAACCAAATTGGAAGCGATAGTATCCCTGAATCTGAAGTAAAAAAATCTTTCCCTGATTTCTTTATTTGGTTTTTAATGATTTTTGACGAACTCACTTTGAGACCAATTTCACATTTAATTTATTATAAGGTGTGTCTCTTTTTTCTTACAATATTTGTTGTCAAAGGCATTTTTTTTAAATTATAATAAATGCATTAAAAACACTTTTTTGTTATTAATAATATTAACTTGTGACCCTTCAAGTATTTTAATTAACAGAATTCAACATTATGATTACATTTATTACGGCCATCGTCTTATTGGTATTGGGATATATTTTTTACGGAAAATTTGTTGAAAGTATTTTTAAACCCGATGCAAATAGGGCTACTCCTGCCTACACCCACGCAGACGGAGTAGATTTTGTTCCCATGAACAAGAATAGAAATTCCTTGATACAGGTTTTAAATATTGCAGGGGTAGGACCCATATTTGGACCCATATTAGGAGCATTATACGGGCCGGTAGCTTTCCTTTGGATAGTAGTTGGTGCTATTTTTGCCGGGGCTGTCCACGATTATTTAACGGGAATGATCTCCATGAGATATGGAGGTGCTCATTTACCTGCTTTAGCATCAAAATTTTTAGGTAAATCCTTTAGTCACGTGGTCAACTTTTTTACTGTTTTGCTGCTTCTTTTAGTGGGGACAGTTTTTGTTTCCGCACCTGCAAGTATGATAAACGACCTGATAGGCAGTGATTTAAATATGCTTACCTTAATAGTATTTGCCATTTTTATCTATTATATCATCGCCACTATTTTACCCATCGATAAAATTATCGGAAAAATATACCCTGTCCTGGGGCTTTTATTATTGTTGAGTGCCGTAGGTGTTGCAATTGGGATGTTTATGTATGGAAATCCAATTCCGGAATTGACTCTTACAAATCTGCATCCTAAGGACATTCCCTATTACCCTGTTATATTTTTAACAATATCCTGTGGTGCTTTATCCGGATTTCATGCAACCCAATCCCCAATAATCGCCAGGACCATTAAAAATGAAAAAGACGGAAGAAAAATATTTTACGGGATGATGATCGTTGAAGGAGTTATAGCCATGGTTTGGGCTGCAGCTGCAATGAGCCTCGTTAGCGGAGAAGGATTGAGTGTTTTGCTCGCAAATGAAGGGCTTCCCGCAGTAGTCAATAAAATTGCAACGGTATTTTTAGGAACAATTGGTGGAACAATTGCTGTTTTAGGAGTTATAGTTTTACCTATAACTTCCGGGGATACTTCCTTCAGGGCGGCGAGAATGATTATTGCCGATTATTTGAAAATTGATCAGAAGGCGTTAAAAAACCGGTTTATGATTGCAATACCGCTTTTTGTGATTGCGTTTGTTCTTACAAAAATTGATTTTCAACTTCTCTGGAGATATTTTTCCTGGGCAAATCAAAGCATCGCGGCAATTGCTTTATGGGTTGGGACAGTTTATTTATACCAAAGAAAAACCCTTTATATTATTGCGTTAGTACCCGCATTTTTCATAACATCTGTTCTCGGATCCTATCTTTTTTATGATCCTACCATTGGTTTTGGATTGGACATAGTCACCTCAGATATTATTGGAATTGTGATTTCAGTTTTAATAACCATTTTGTTCTTTGTTGTAATGAGAAAGAATAAGGAATTGCCGAAATCTGAGTATTATGTTCTTGAAAGCGGAAAGGTGTCATCAAAACATAAATACGTGCTGGTAGCAGAAAATAGTGATGCCTTATAATGGAAAATAAGGAGGTGTGATTTTTAACGAAAATTTAATTTACCTCACCTCAAAATCAAAATAGGTTTCAGGATAAGGCTCCATCCTCAAGGTATAATGCCACCATTCCTGGGGATAGGGCCGGAAACCCTGTTTGCTCATGATGCTTTTCAACAATTCCCTGTTTTGTTTTTGTGTCGGAGTGATTTGTGAAGTTTCGTGATGGGAAATTTCTCCAAAGAAATCATAACTGCCACCCATATTGAGTTCTTCCCCGGTGTTTGCGTCAATTAGAGTTAAATCTACCGTGCTTCCACGCGAATGGCCGGATTTTGTGGCGATATAACCGAGTTCAAACAGCTCTTTTTTATCTATATCCGGATAAAATTCCCCTTTCATCAATGTGTCATTCTCAATTTTTGCCCATTCCATAAAATGGTTCACTGCACGTTGCGGCCTGTAAGCATCAAAGATCTTCAGGCAGTATCCAATATTCTCCAGATCTTGCTGAACTTTGTACAAAGCTTTTGCCGCCGGTATGCTGAGTATCGCCCTGGACTGCTTATAACCCCGAATTGGTTTTCCAACAAAGTTATGCGTCCCGGCATAACGAATTTCCAGCGCGATATCGGGAATAAGCTCTTTTACATATACAAAACCTTCCGGGAGTTGGTTTTGTTGATTTTTATTTGTGCTTATTAAAAATGTAAGGATCAATAAAATTAATAAATATTTCATGGGGTGCATTTGAGGTACAAAACTAAAAAAACCGCCGGTTGGGGCGGTTTAATATATGCAATAAAAGTGTCATTATTTCATATCTTCCTTGCCATCTTCCACTTTTTCCTGAACTTCTTCTTTCACCTTTTTGGCGCCTTCTTCAATTTTCTCCCCGGCTTTTTTGACATTGGTCTCAATATCCTTACCAATTGCGTCTACCGCTTCTTTACTTTTTTCCTGGGTGGTTTCCCTGCAGGAATAAAACGAAGTTGTCATTCCGGCGATCATTAACAATAAAAATAATTTTTTCATAATTGTGGTTTATATGGTTAAACTAAAAAAAAGCCATCACAATTGAGATTGGATGGCTTTTTAAAATATTAAGAAAATGACTATTCTTTGTCAGCATTAACATCTTCTGCAGCTTCTTCTACAGCATCTACAGATTCCTCAGTAGCTTCTTTCATATCGTTTCCTGCTTCTTCTACAGCATCTTCTGTTTTTTCTTCTGTAGTTTCTCTACAAGAGTAGAAAGAAAAAGTGAAAACTGCAGCCAATAATAATAATGATAATTTTTTCATTTTGAAATTTGTTTAATTAGTTGAACAACAAATTTAAACTAATTTTTAAATTGGCAAAGAACTCTTTTCAGTTTAATATGTTTATCATATTTTTAGCGTATTTTTTAGGTAAAATTTCATTCTTTTCCCTGATTTCTAGGTGTGTATATTTTATGTTCCTGTTTTAATTCCTTCTTTTCTTCCAGACTTTTCATTTTTTCCAGTCTGTATTGCGTGGCGGGCTTATCTTCTGAAAACCGCGGATCGGTGATGTAAGCTTCTTTTCTCATTTTGCTGATCTCAATACTCATAAAATCAAATTCTTCTGTCACTTTTCCGAAGAGGGCATACACCCCAGGCCCCCTGAACCTGTATTTTTCGGCTATCGGCGGAAAAAGCACAGTGTCAAAGAAATGGCCGTCCTTATCTGTAAATGTCGCGAAATTCATGCGTTGTCCTTTTGCGGTCGTGGTAGTTTTTACGGTTACCAGATAGCCGTATATCAGGATATTTTTGTTCAGAAAATCTTTTAGGTCTTTCTGGCCGTAAGAAGTTTTGGGATCTTCTTTTAATAATTCAAAATGGCTGCAAAGCGGAAATCCCAGCAATTCAATTTGCTCAAAAGCGGCTTCCAATTGAGTGGTGTGCAAATCCGGGAGCTTGAATTTTTTATGATTCTGAATAAAAAGCGGCAATTGATCTGGTTTTCTGGTGGTTTTTGCGAGTTTGAAATGCGCTTCCCACAGCAATTTGTATTTGTCGATCCCGGTAAATCGGAAGGCATTGATCCTGATGAGAATGCTTATTTGTTCTATCCCGATGGTCACACGTTCTATAAAATCTTCAAAAGATCTAAACCTGCCGTAAAAATTCCGGTTTTCTATGATGCGTTGAGCTGTGCGCTGTTCGAGTTCTTTTAAATGGCCAAAGCCCAGGTAAATATGGGTTCCTTTTATGGTGTTGTGGAAATCCCCTTCATTAATGCAGGGAGGTTCTATAATGGCGCCGCACATTTTCGCCTCGTGCACATAGAGTTCGGGAGAGTAAAACCCGCCGCCGTTGTTAATCGTGGCCACCATATATTCCAAAGGGAAATAGGCTTTTAAAAACAAACTCTGGTAACTTTCTACCGCATAACTGGCCGAGTGGCCTTTTGCAAAGGCATAACCGGCAAAGCTTTTAATTTGCTCCCACACCTCAAAAATAGTTTTTTCTTCAATTTTTTTCTCCCGGCAGTTGGCTATAAATTTTTCCTCTACCTGCGCAAATTCTTCCCGGGATCGGAATTTTCCGCTCATTCCGCGGCGCAACACGTCGGCTTCTCCCAGGCTGAGGCCGGCAAAATAATGGGCAACTTTTATCACATCTTCCTGGTATACCATAATCCCGTAAGTGTCTGGCATAATTTTGGCCAGTTCCGGATGTGCATTGCTTCTGCGTTCAGGAGTGCGGTGGCGCAGGATATATTCCCGCATCATTCCGCTTTTTGACACGCCGGGGCGAATGATGGAACTGGCCGCCACCAATCCCAAATAAGTATCGGTTTTCAGTTTTTTGAGCAACATCCGCATCCCGGGGGATTCCACGTAAAAACAGCCTATACACAGGCCTTCTTTTATAAGATCGTTTATTTTGGGGTCCTGTTTAAATTTATTGACATCGTGAATGTCAAAAGCCGGGGCATCCGGTTGGTTTTGTGCGATAATATCCAGGGAATCGCGTATTTTTCCCAGACCGCGTTGGGAGAGGATGTCAAATTTGTACAAACCCACATCTTCGGCAATGATCATATCAAATTGTACGGTGGGAAAGCCTTTTGGTGGCAGGTCCAAAGCCGAAAAACAGGTGAGGGGCTTGTTCGAAATTAAAATTCCGCCGGCGTGAATGCTCAGGTAATTTGGCATTCCCTGGATCAGATTGCCGTATTTCAGCACAATTTTATGTGTGTTGTCCAGATCTTTTTCGTGAATATAACCCCCGCCCAATTTGTCTATATTCTCTTTTGGCAACCCGAAAACTTTGCCCAGTTCCCTGATGACCGCCTTGTATTGGAAGGTATTGTAGGCAGCCAGCAATGCGGTGTGCTCAAATTCTTCAAAAATAAAACGCGTGATGTCTTCGCGGTTGTTCCAGGAAAAATCGATGTCAAAATCGGGAGGACTGGTACGAAATTCATTGATAAACCGCTCAAAATACAGGTCGAGTTCGATGGGATCTACTTCGGTGATTTGCAGTAAATAGGCCACGATACTGTTGGCCCCGCTGCCCCGGCCTACATAAAAATAACCTTTCTCCCGGGCGTATTCGCAAATGCGCCAATTGATTAAAAAATAAGAGACGAAATTCAGGTTTTTGATCACTTTTAATTCTGAAGTCATCCGCGCGTAAGCATTTTCTGCTGCTCCGGGATAGCGAAAGGCGAGGCCTTTTTGGCACAATTCATCCAACAGTTTTTCGTCTTCTTCCCTGCTTCCTTTAAAGATCTGCTGATTTTGAGGTTTCCTTTCTGCTGAAAAGTCGAAGTGAATGCTGCATTGATCCAACAGTTCCTGAGTGTTTTCCAGAATAAAACTGAAATCTTCAAATTTATCCTGAAGGCTTTTCAAAGGAAGCATTTGCTCGCCTGCAGCTGCCTGCTCTTCCGGGGGAAGTTTGCTCAAAAGCGTATTGTTGTCTATGGCACGCAACAGCCTATGAGCGTTGAAATCGCGTTTATTCCTTAAAGTAACCGGCTGCAATACCACCAGTTTTGACGTTAATTCCCGAAGTTTTGAAAACCGGAGTTTCCGCAATTCATTTACTGAAACCCCGATGAATTCATGAGGCTGGAATTCGGTAATTTCAGAGGCCATCACTTTTTCAAAGGGATAAATAACAAATGCGTTTTTAAATGCGGGGGATTTTTCGGGAAGAGGTGATTTTTTCTGAAGTTGTTGGGAAAGAAACTCGTTCAATTCCCTGAAACCCTCATTGTTTTTCGCGATCCCCACAAATTGTTGTTGCGCCCCGTTCCTGAAATCTATTCCCAGTACCGGCTCTATATTATATTCCCCGGCTTTCCTCACAAAATTCAAACAGCCTGAGGTATTGTTGATATCTGTAAGCACCAGTTTTTGAACATCGTTTTCCCGGGCCAGTTCCAGCAATTCAATCTCTGAAAAAGTGCCAAACCGAAGGCTGTAATATGTGTGGTTGTTCAGGTACACGGGGCTAGTATTGAGTAATTAGTATTGAGTATTGAGAAGCGAGGCGTTAAAGGGGAATTGTGTTTATGGTTTATTGTTTTTTGTTTGTTATTTTTTTTGGAATTTGGAATTTGAGATTTATTTTTTTCTTTCTTCTTTATTCTTGTTTCTTGTTTTTTTATCTCAATACTCACATCTCAATACTCACATCTAAAATCTCATATCTAAAATCTCACATCTCTATCATTGTTTCCTGTGCGCTAGCACCACCGGTGGTTCCCCGTTGAATGGATTGGTAATTCGACCAATGGTTTTTGCTCCCAGGGAGGCTGCCCGCAGCACGCTCCGGTCTCCGTAACGATTCCGGATCTTATCCATCGCGTTGTATAAATGCAGCACTTCTTCATTGTCATCAAACAAATTGATCTGGTAATTCCCACCGGCCAGATGACTGAACCGGATCCCTATCAATCGTACAAGTAACCTTCGGTTGTATAATTTTTTAAACAACTCCTGGATTTGCGGGATCAGGATATGATCGGCACTGGTATATGGGATTTTAAGTTGTTTGGTGTACGTGTTGAAATCGGAATAGCGGATCTTCACCGCAATGCAAGAAGTGAGTTTATCGCCGCGGCGCAGCTGGTAAGCCATATTTTCGGTCATTGCGATCAGGATCGCCTGCAATCGTTGCACATCTATGGTATCACGGTCAAAAGTGCGCTCGGTAGAGATCGATTTTCTTTCAGAATAGGGGATTATAGGGCTGTTGTCTATCCCCTGTGCCTTATGCCAGATAGAAGTCCCGTTGGTGCCCAATACTCTTTGCATCATTTCCAATGGCATTTCCTGAATGGTTTTAATTTGGCGCACGCCTAAATTCCTTAGGATCTGATAGGTTTTATCTCCCACCATCGGGATTTTTTTGACCGATAAGGGAGCCAGGAATTCCTTCTCAAAACCCGAATCTATTTTTAACTGGTTGTTGGGCTTGGCCTCATTTGTGGCGATTTTTGAAACCACTTTATTCACCGAAAGGCCAAAGGAAATTGGCAATCCTGTTTCCCGAATGATCCTTTTTCGCAATTCCGAAGCGTACTTGTAGCAACCAAAAAACCGGTCCATCCCTGTGAGGTCGGCGTAAAATTCATCAATGCTGGATTTTTCAAAAAGCGGGACATCGGCTTTGATGATATCGGTCACATCTTTTGAATATTTGGTATAATCGCCTGCATTTCCCCTAATTATAATGGCTTCGGGACAAAGCTGCCGGGCCATTCTCATGGACATCCCGGAGTGTACCCCAAAGGCACGGGTTTCATAACTGCAGGCTGCTACCACCCCACGATCACTGGTGCCGCCCACTAAGATCGCACGATTTTGAAGACGGGCGTCCATCCGCCGTTCTACAGAAACATAGAAGGTATCAAGATCCAGATGTAGCACTGTTTTTGTCATAATTAATTTATAATCTACCCTGTTTTTTAGCCACCAATGCACTAATATTTTTTATTTACTCGTCATTTTTCTCTCGTTCCTCCTTGCGAATTTTTCACGCAAAGGATAAACGCAAAAGCCGCAAAGTATTTCTGTTTTTAAGTGAATTCCGACTAGCTTCCTGTTTTTTTTTGTCTCTTTTCTATTCTCTATATTCTTTTGTCTTGTTTCTTTTTAAACTAGGAATATTTACAAAATTATGGAATTATTCCATTAAATAGGAAATAATCCGAATTTAAATTTGGACTTATTCCAAAAAAAGTTATATTTGTGTATGGGAACAGATATAACGCTCGAGATCAGGCGATTCAAGGAAATTCGCGATGATCATAATTTTACGCAGGCCGAGTTTGCCGATTTGTTAGGGATTAAGAATTCCACTGCCGATATAGAGCGTGGCCGGACAAAACTATCGGGCAAACTGGTAGCGGAATTGTTAAGGCAATTTGGGGTAAATCCTCTATGGTTATTTGGGGAGAGCAGCCAGAAATACCTATCTGTAAACAAGGGCGACGTAAGCCCGAAAGTCGTGACCGTGAACAGCGGGGAGCAGGAGAATATCGTGCTGGTAAACCAAAAGGCCGCGGCGGGTTATCCGCAAAACGTGCAGGATGTTGGATGGTACCAGCAATTGCCTGCTTTTGATATCCCATTGCCGGAATACCGAAATGCCACGTATCGCGGTTTCCAGGTAGAAGGAGATAGCATGACGCCAAATTTACTTCCGGGGGAATGGGTGTTGGGAAAAGCCGTTCCAAGTATAGGGGAGGTGAGCAAAAGCAAAATTTATGTGGTGGTGCTGTATGACTCTGTGCTGGTAAAAAAGATCCAAAAGCTGGACGATCCTTATAAAATATTGCTGGTTTCAATAAATGAAGAATATGCGCCTCTGGAAGTCCTGATAAGCGATATCCAGGAACTTTGGCAGGTAAACAGCAAACTTACCTTTAGTGTGGATGCCACCTCAGAAACCGGTTTGCTAAGACAGCTTCAGCAATCCATGGACGAACTAAAAAGTGAATTTAAGACCTTTAAACAATAAAAAGATCCATCCTGTTATGGATGGATCTTTTAAGTTTAGGCGGTAGATTAAATTGCTAATCTGTGATGTCTTCTGCCGCATCTTCTACATCATCGGCTGCTTTTTCAATTCCTGACTTTTCCCTGCAGGAAGTAAGCACCATACTTGTAGTGAAAGTAAGTGCCAGCAATAAAACCAGTTTTCTCATAATTTAAGGATTTAGTGGTTGAATTAAAACATGTATATATTTCTGAAAAAATTATAGAGATTAAAAAATCTACATATCATCGTTTCCACCAGTATGCTCTTTTACTTCATCAACACCTTCTTCAACGGCATCTCCAACATCATCGGCCGCTTTTTTAATAGCATCCCCGGTATCGTCTGCGGCATCTTCAAGATCATCGCCCATATTGTTCTTATCATTGCTCATTTCCATCTCGTGTTTTTCTTTATTTTCTTCCCTGCAAGAGGTGAAAAAAGCAGTGAACATAAATACGCATGCCAGCACCAAAATTGATTTTTTCATAAATTTCGAATTTAAATTAATTATTCGTTTTAAAAAATGACTAATTATCGTCACCAATTTTATCAATTTCTTTGTCTATTTCCTTGTTGACCTCGGTATCTACTTTTTCAGCAGTTCTTTCTAAAACTCCCTTTCTTTCTTCCGCGGGTTCGGCTTTTTCTACCTGGACTTCCTTTATTACAGTTTCTTTTTTAGTAGTTTCCCTACAAGAGATAAGTGAAGTTGCCGTAAAAAGAAATAAGGCAGATAATAAAATAATACGTTTCATAATTATTAGATTTAGGTTTTAAAAGATCGAAATTACCACTAATTTAAATGGAGCGGTTCTGTTTTTAGAATATTTTAATATATTTTAAAGAGAATCTTAAATATTATGATGTAAGTTAAGATTTTTTAACATAATTGTTTCTTAAATATCTTTCTACAATCCTGGTGGCGCCAGTGTTGGTGTTTATGAAATCTCCCGTGATCTTTCCTGTTTGTTCTCTAAAATTATCATCATTTAGCAGTTTTGATAAAATTTGCGCAAGTTCTTCTTTCGTGGCTACCGAATATAATCCGGCAAGTTCCTGCAATTGTTTTGCCTCCGGAAATTTATCAAAATTAGTTCCCGTTACTATCGGTATTCCAAAAGTCGCCGGCTCCAGTATGTTGTGTAAACCGGTATTTCCCACTGCCCCGCCCACGTATGCAATATCGGCATAGCTGTAAATCTTGCTCAGCAACCCGATGGTATCGATTATAAAAACCTGATAACCGGACGGGTTTTTACCTTCCTTTTCAGAATAAAGGATCGTTTTTTTATTCAGTCGATCTTTGAAACTCTTGATTTGATCAGGTCTTATGTTATGGGGAGCAATAATAAACTTTGTTTCATTTGAAAATCGGTTGATAAAATCTTCCAGCAAAGCTTCGTCTTCCGGCCAGGTGCTGCCCGCCACCACACACAATTTCCCGTCTTTAAACGCTTCTATAAAATCCAGACTGTTGTCCTGGTTAATTTGATTTGCCACCCGGTCAAATCGGGTATCGCCACTCAATGTCACATTTTGAAATCCTATGGAGTTCAACAAATCTTTTGAAACCTGATTTTGAACAAAAAAGTGCTTAAAAGTTTCCAGGGACTTCTTCATCCAGCCTCCGTAAGATTTAAAAAACAACTGGTTTTCCCTAAACCCACTGGAAACCAATAAGCTTGTGATATTTCTGGATTTTAATTCCTTTAGATAATTTGGCCAGAATTCATATTTTATAAAAATTGCCAGCTCCGGATGCGCGGCATCCAAAAACCTCCTGACATTCTTTTTGGTGTCCAGCGGTAAATATACCACCGCATCTGCCACTGGCGTGTTTTTTTTAATCTCGAAGCCGGAAGGAGAGAAAAAGCTCACCAAAATTTTATGATGAGGAAACAGCTTTTTCACCACTTCAATAATTGGTAGACCTTGTTCAAACTCCCCCAGGGACGCCATATGGAACCAAATAACAGCATCATCCTTTTTTAATTTCGAATTGAGAATTGACAAGGTTTCTTTCCGGCCATCCACGAATTTCTTCATTTTTGGGCTGAAAAATTTTGTGAGCGGAAGTGCTGAATTCACCAGCCAAACCAATATATTATAAAGTAGTTGCAAATCTTTTTATTTAAATGCTAAAATAGCTCTTTCATTAAAATTGCATTGGTAGAAGGGACGATATTTTGTATTTTCGCAGTACTACAATATAAAACAAATGAAAAAGCTACAAATGGTTGACCTTCAAGGTCAATATAAATCAATAAAAGATCAAATTAACAGTTCGCTGCAGGAAGTTATGGAAACTTCCGCTTTTATTAACGGGCCTGAGGTTCAAAAATTTCAGAAGGAATTAGAAGAATATTTAGGAGTAAAGCATGTAATTCCCTGTGCAAACGGTACTGATGCCTTGCAAATAGCAATGATGGGACTCGGATTGCAACCCGGTGATGAGGTGATAACGGCCGATTTCACTTTTGCAGCCACCGTAGAGGTGATCGCTCTTTTACAACTTACCCCGGTTTTGGTGGATGTGGTTCCTAATACGTTCAATATAAATACCGAAGCCATCAGGAAAGCAATAACCCCAAAAACCAAGGCAATTGTTCCCGTGCACCTTTTTGGACAATGTGCAAATATGGACGAGATCCTTGCTATTGCTGAAGAATTCAACTTATATGTAATTGAAGATAATGCCCAGGCCATTGGTGCAAACTATACCTTTAAAAACGGAACCCGGAAAAAAGCGGGAACAATAGGTCACGTTGGAGCTACTTCCTTTTTTCCTTCTAAGAATTTAGGTTGTTTTGGCGATGGCGGCGCAATTTTCACAAATGACGACGACCTTGCTCATACACTTCGGGGGATAGTAAATCATGGGATGTACGAGCGCTATTACCACGACGTGGTTGGCGTGAATTCCAGATTGGATTCTATACAGGCAGCGGTTTTAAGAGTGAAATTGCCTAAATTGAATGACTACAATAAAGCAAGGCAGGAAGCTGCGAGAAAATATAACAAAGCATTTCAAAATTGTGAACATATTGAAATCCCACAAGTGGAAACTAACCAAAATTGTGACAAGGAATTAGGAATTTGTTCTACCTGCGATTGCCACGTGTTCCATCAATACACGTTAAAGATCACCAACGGAAAGCGGGATGCCCTCGGGAAACATTTGGCAGAGCTTCAAATTCCGCATGGGGTCTATTACCCGATCCCGTTGCATAGCCAAAAAGCATACAAAGACAGTCGCTATAACGAAGCAGATTTTCCGGTTACAAATCAATTAGTGAAAGAGGTGATCTCTTTGCCAATGCACACAGAATTGGATGATGAACAAATTGCGTTTATTTCCAAAACCATTATTGATTTTGTAAATAAGTAATGCTGTTTTTAAGAAAACTATTTCTGAATTTCTTCATTATAGGAAAACATAAAATCCCTGAGCGAAAGTTCAGGGATTTTATGTTTTATTTCATTTCTAACTGGAACCTTAATTGCTTCAGAAATTATAGTTCCACTTTTTCTGGCAATCTCTAAATAAGAGGTTTTAAATTAAGGAAGCAGAGGAAGTCTCGGCAGTCCTGTCAATTTTCTTTACAAGTCCCTGCAACACTTTTCCGGGACCAACTTCAATAAAATGCGTAGCTCCATCTTTGATCATATTTTGAACAGATTGGGACCACCTCACTGGAGCGGTTAATTGCAACATCAGGTTTTTCTTGATCTCGGAAGGATCTGTTACCGCAGAAGCGTTCACATTTTGGTACACCGGGCAAATTGGTTTATTAAAGACAGTAGCTTCAATTGCTTCGGCCAGTTCCTTTCTTGCAGGCTCCATCAAAGGGGAATGGAATGCGCCGCCCACGGGTAAGATCAAGGCTCTTTTGGCGCCTTTTTCCTTCAGCAATTCACAAGCTTCTTCAACCGCTTTTACATCTCCGGAAATCACCAGTTGTCCGGGGCAATTGTAATTGGCCGCCACAACAATTCCATCCACTTCTGCACAAATTGCTTCCACTAAAGCATCTTCCATCCCTAAAACGGCCGCCATTGTAGAAGGTTGAAGTTCGCAGGCATGTTGCATGGCAAGCGCCCTTTTGTAAACCAATTTCAAAGCCGGTTCAAAATCCAGGGTTTTATTTGCGACCAAAGCGGAAATTTCTCCCAGGGAATGTCCCGCGACCATATCAGGCTTAAAGGAATCTCCAAGAATTTTACTCAAAATTACAGAATGGAGAAAAATGGCCGGTTGGGTAACTTTAGTTTGCTTTAAGTCTTCGGCAGAGCCTTCAAACATAATATCGGTGATTGAAAAACCTAAAATGGAATTGGCCTTTTCAAACATTTTTTGGGCTTCCGGAAACTTTTCGTACAAATCCAATCCCATTCCTGTAAATTGTGCCCCCTGCCCGGGGAATATATATGCCTTCATTTTTTATAAATTTTAGATGGCTAAAGTAGAGATAAAAAAAAGACCTCATAACAATTAGATGTTACAAGGTCATTTTTTTTAACGGGACAATCTTCTTTTTACAAAGTTAAATTTCCCTTTTCCTCAATAATATCCGGTTTTTCACCCCTGGCATTGGCCAGCCCTCTTTCGAATAACTTGTTGAATATATTTTCGCTGGAATCCCAGAAATAGGCTTCTTCGGGAACTATCTTAATGGCAGAATATTTTGACTCATCAGCATCCCTGAACCAGGAATCATCTTCAGCACTGTGAAAATTTTTAATGATCTTTTTATCAGAAACTATTGTTGCGTTCCCAAAAACACTCAGGTATTCCATTTCTGAAGGATCGCTGTAAAGCAACTGGACCTGCGGGTCTTTTGCAATATTGCTGTTATGCTCACTGTCCAAACGGCTCAAAAACCAAATGTTCCCGTGCTCATCCACTTTTTTGGTGATCATAGGAACTGCATTTATTGGTTGTTTTTTTAGATCTGTCAGTAAAAAGGCAATTTTGATATCCTCCACCAATTTTCTCATTTTTTCAATCGCTTCATTGCTAGTTAAATTTTCAGTTTTCATTGCTTTAAGGTTTTGATTCAGTACAAGTTACCAAGCCTAAGACCTGTTTTAAGCTAAGAAAACCTTAAAAAATTATTGTGGAATGTTAATATTTGTGAAATTAACCTGGCTTCATAAAGAAGATTATTTGCCATAAATTATTATCCAAAAAAAGGAGCCACCAATGCACGAATCTAAATTTTGAGGTGATGCAAAACCTTTTATTGGCAGAATCTCTTTGAAATTTCACTTAGAAATTTGATCGTTTTGTTCTATGATACTTTTGAAGGTTTGTAATTATGGATGTAATGCACGGGAATTAAATTAATAACGAATAAATCTTATTTACGCTCATAAGTAAGGTAAGTGAAAGCGTAATTGTGCTTTCCATCTTTGTCATGAAATTCTTCTGAAACCAGTGTCCATTGATTTTCGTCAATTTCGGGAAAAAAAGTATCTGCTTCAAAAGTGCCGTGCACTCTTGTTAGTTCAATTTTATCTGCCAACTTCATTGCCAACTTATATATTTCTCCGCCGCCTATTACAAAAGGCTGAGGATCGTCTGCAGCTATTTCTATTGCGCGTTCAAGGGAGTTGACAACCAGAAGGCCTTCTTTCCTGAAATTATCCTGGCGGGTGATTACCACGTGGGTTCTGTTGGGTAATGGTTTTGGAAAGGAATCAAACGTTTTTCGACCCATGATAATGTGATGTCCCGAGGTCAGTTTTTTGAAACGTTTAAAATCATCCGGCAGGTGCCAAACCAATTGGTTGTCTTTTCCAAGCGCATTATTTTCTGCTGCAGCAGCAATTATTGTCAGCATCCTGTTTAGTCGTTTATGGGCATATTTGTGGTTCCAAAATCATTTTTCTCAACAATCTCAGAAGTGGCTTTTTTTTCATTATTTGAAGGCAGCGGATAGTTTAAATCTACTTTTTTTTGCAATTCGGCAATCCGATCTTTTTGTTTTTTCACCAGTTTTTCAAGTTGGCGCTGCTCCCATTGCTTTCCCATAAAACTGTCGGTCACAAACACATTGATAAGATGAATTAGAAAAAAGAAGGTCCAGATTAAAATTACCAATACAAACCAGTCGTAGCCCAGAGGGGTAAAATCCTGCCTGTATCCTATTACAACATTCAAAATTATGAGTAGGACCGCACCCACCAGGAAAATCACGAAATGTTGGAACAACCTTCTTTTTTGAACGGTTCTTCGCCTTGCAATTTCGTATAATTCGCGCTGATCAGTTTCGAGTTTGGATGGGTTTTTCTTTTTGGAAAACATAATTTAAAGTACTTTAGTAGTAATTCAAATTTACTGATTTTTTATTCTATTGTTAAAATGCTTATGAAGAATTTAAGAAAACCTTTTCCGGTCCTGAAACAATATGTTTATTTGAATACTGCCGCATCCGGGCTTTTGTCTGAAAAAGTCCTGGAATTTCGCCAGGATCACGATTTGGATTTTTTGATCTCCGGTAGTATTTTGAAAGAAAAGCAAGGCGAGTTATTAACAGAAGTTAGGGAAACCGTAGGTTCTTTTTTTAATTGCGCGCCAAATCGCGTGGCGCTGGTCCCAAATTTTTCTTTTGGTTTTAATACCCTGATGGAAGGAATTGACAAATCAAAAAAAGTGCTCCTGCTCAATGGGGATTATCCCTCCATAAACTGGGCGGTAACTTCCCGTGACTTTGAAGTGCGCACAGCCGCAATCGATGAAAATATAGAACAGAATATTGAAGATGCCTTAAAGAAACACAAACCGGATGTTTTTGCATTCAGTATTGTCCAATACATCAGTGGGATCAAGCTCAGCATTGATTTTCTTCGGAATTTAAAGGAAAAATTCCCCGACACTCTCTTTGTTGCAGATGGCACCCAGTATTGCGGTACCGAAAAATTTGATTTTGATGCGTCTAAACTGGATGTTGTAATCGCCAGCAGTTATAAATGGCTGAATGGAGGTTATGGAAATGCATTCATGCTATTCCAGGAAAATATGCCTGATAGGGTTGCTCCCAAAACCTGCGGATTTAATTCCCTGCAGGGAAAATACAAAGCGCACGAAGGTAATTTTATTGGGAAGTTTGAACCGGGACATTTGGATACTTTCAATTTTGGAAGTTTAAATACCGCGCTGAAATATTTGAAGGAAATAGGGATGGAGTTGGTAGAAGAAAGGGTTTCAAATTTAAGCGAACTTGCGAAACAACAATTTTCGGAATTAGATCTCCTGGAAGAAATGGTCCAAAAACGAAGCCGGCATTCTTCCATTTTCAACATAAAAGGCGATACTCAATTATATAATTTCCTGAGAAATGAAAATATCATTTGTTCCCAAAAAGGAACGGGAATCAGGCTGAGTTTTCATTATTTTAATACCGAAGAGGAATTAAATTTTCTGATAAAAAGCCTCCGTCAGTATTTAAAGGTTGACTAAAATATAATTTTTATAATAGCCTTTCTCATCGGTAAAAGCCCCGGTAACTTTTAAACCCGATTGTTCTGCCAGCCAAGCCACCACATGATCATCATATTTTTGTGAGATTTCGGTATGTATGGTCTCCCAGGCATCAAAATGAACATGGAGTCCCAAATTCCCTATTTTCACTTCTTGTTCTTTTTTGCTGACCAAAAAACTCTTGGCGGTTCCGGTTTCCGGGTTGTAGGTTTCCCAGTGCATAAAAGTATCTGGTTCAAAATTTGCTTTCAATTCAGAATTTATCCGGATGAGGAGATTCTTGTTAAATGCCTCGGTTACCCCGGTTTTGTCGTTGTATGCATCCTGGACGGTTTGGGGGTGTTTTTTTTGATCAAACCCCATAAAGAGCATGTCTTCCCGGCTCATTGCTGAACTGATATTCTTCAGAAAATCGATGGCATCCTTATGCAGGAGATTCCCGATATTGGATCCCAACATCATGATCACCTTTTTCCGTGAATTGAAATCGGCCAATTTGTCAAGGATCTGGAAATAAGTTCCTTGCTGGATTTTCATCTTTAATTGAGGAATTTCATTTTTAAGCGAAGTTTCCAACTTTTCCAAAGCATTTTGGCTGATATCGATGGGTAAATATTCAAAATCCATATTGTTTTCCACCAAATAGCGTAACAAAACCTTTGTTTTTTTCCCGTCTCCCGCCCCCAATTCAATCAGATCGAAACCATCAGTTGCATTGAAAGTCCCTGCAATTTCTTCCGCATGGTTTTTCAGAATATTATATTCGCAGTTTGTAAGGTAATATTCCGGCAGGTTCATGATATCCTGAAACAATTTATCGCCTCTTTTATCGTAAATATATTTTGAAAATAAATATTTGGGATGATTGGTTAATCCCTTATACACATCTTCTTCAAAAGCAGAAGTGAAAGTTGTCTTAATTGTGTTTTTCATTTTTTAGAAGTCGGATTATTTGGCCAATCTTATCCCGGTAAATTGCCATCTTAAATGTGGATAAAAAAAGTTGCGGTACGTAGCGCGGGTGTGGTTTTTTGAAGTTGCAACAGAACCTCCCCGAAGCACCTTTTGATTTACCATAAATTTCCCGTTGTATTCACCTAAGGCTCCATCGGCTTTTTTATAATTCGGGTAAGGGGAATAAGCGCTTTCGGTCCATTCCCATCGGCTGCCCCAATCAAAATGCTTTTGGGCGATCTCCCATTCAAATTCGGTTGGCAGGCGCAGGCCTTTCCATTGCGCAAAGGCAAAAGCTTCGTAATAGGAAACGTGGGTAAGTGGAGCGCTGTGATTTAATTTTTTGAGCCCTTGTAAGGTATATTGATGCCATTCTCCAGTTATTTTATGCCAATAGAAGGGAGCACGGACAGTATGATTATTTACCCAATCCCAACCTTCGGCATGCCATAAAAGGACATCTTCGTATCCTCCGGCTTCCATAAATTCAAGGTATTCCGCATTGGTGATGAGTTTGTTGGAAATTTCGAAATTGTTGAGATAGGTTTTGTGAAGCCCCAGTTCGTTGTCATAACAAAAAGAATGTCCTTTGTGGCCTATTTGATAAATGCCTTCGGAAATTTTTATCCATTCCTGTTTAAAATTCCGAATGGGATTTTCCTCAAACTCATCATTGTATTTAGGAAGGAGCGGATTATTTCCCAGAATATATTTTATGTCGGTATAAAGCAGTTCCTGATGTTGTTTCTCGTGGTGACAGCCAATTTCTATCACCGCTAAAATTTCATCAGATAAAGTTTCTTTCTCTTTAAAAAAACGTGAAAGCGCCTCGGTTACGTAGTTTCTGTATTTGTAAACCCAGGCAACAGTAGGGCGGGACAAATTCCCGCGGTCTGTGCGCACCACTTTATCGCCCACGCTTTCGTAATAACTATTAAAAACGTAGGCTGAATGTTTATCAAAAAGCATATAATCTTTTTGATATTTCTTCAGCACAAATTCTTCAAAAAACCAGGTAGTATGACCCAAATGCCATTTGGGAGGAGAAACATCAACTATGGGTTGTACCACATAATCTTCGGTTTCCAGAAAGGAGCAAATAAATTCAGTGTCCGCCCGTGTTTCGGTAAATAAACTGAATAAATGGTCTTGAGATATCATAAACTGAACGGTATGTTTGGATATGATCCAAAGTTACAATTTTTTAATATCGGTAGAAATCCATATAAGTTAATGCCGCGTTAAAGTAAGAGAGGCAGGCAGGTATTTAAAAATTAAAAGCCATTTTGTAGTCAATCTTGATAGATTTTCCGCCTCGTTGTCCCGGTTTGATCTTTGGGAATAATTTGACGATTCTAACAGCCTCATCATTGACGGCCTTTTTCGGTCCGGAAGCCGATACATCAACCACCTTCCCATTTTCGTCTATGGAAAAGCTGATCGTTGATTTTCCCCTTATGAATCCTCCTTTGCTATCCCTTGGATATTTGAAGTTCTCTTTGATATGAAGGTTTAATTTTTTGTTGAAACAGTCTTTTGAAGACAATTCACTGCCTTCACAACCCGGCCAGACAGGTGCGATTTCTCTTGTTGACACAGAATTGCCTGCAACTTTTACCCCTTCCTGGGCATAGGATAAGCTGGTAAATAAGAAAATGGCTGAAATAAAAATGTATTTTTTCATAAGTAGGTTTAAACGGCAACTTTGCCTTTAATATGTGGGTGCGGATTATAATTTTCCAGGCTGAAATCTTCAAATTTAAAGCTAAAAATATCTTTGACCTCCGGATTGATCTTCATAATTGGCAATGGCAGGAATTCCCTGGAAAGCTGAAGTTCAACCTGTTCAATATGATTGTTATAGATATGTGCGTCGCCAAAGGTGTGAATAAAATCTCCCGGCTCATAACCGCATACCTGCGCCATCATCATTGTAAACAATGCATAGGAAGCGATATTAAACGGAACTCCCAGGAAAATATCGGCGCTGCGCTGATATAATTGAAGCGATAACCGCGGCTTTGCATTTTCACCATCTTCCGGAAGCGGCGGACTCACATAAAATTGAAAAAAAGCATGACAGGGCGGCAAAGCTGCTTTCCCATTGGCCACATTTTCTGAAAAAGATTTGGAAGTGTCCGGTAAAACTGAAGGATTCCAGGCCGAAACCAGCATCCTGCGACTGTTGGGATTTTGTTTTAATGTTTCTACAACTTCCTTGATCTGGTCAATGTCCTCACCGTTCCAGTTGCGCCATTGGTGGCCATAAATTGGCCCCAGGTCCCCGTTTTCATCTGCCCAGGAATTCCAGATCTTCACCCCGTTTTCCTGAAGGTATTTAATATTGGTATCGCCGTTTAAAAACCAGAGCAATTCGTAAACAATAGATTTTAGATGAAGTTTTTTGGTGGTGACCATGGGGAAACCCTCGCTAAGGTCAAACCTCATCTGGTATCCAAACACGCTTTTGGTGCCGGTACCGGTGCGGTCGCCCTTTTGAATTCCGTTCTCTAAAACGTGCTTTAATAGATCGTGATATTGTTTCATAACCCTTTATTGATTGCTTTTTTGGAGCTGCTTCTTATTTAAATTAGCATTTTAATTGTTTAAACAGCAAATTTGATAAATGCTAAAATATGGAATTGAAGTTTAATCTGAACCTGAATTGATGGAATTATTGTTATTAATTAAACGTAAAAATATTTTTTAATTATAATCCCGATCAATTTTTACCCGATAAGCATACCGGCGATAGTCGCAGAAAGCAGGGAAGCGATAGTTCCCCCTAAAAGGGCTTTCATTCCGAATTCAGATAGTGTTTTTCGTTTTCCGGGCGCGAGCGAACCAATTCCGCCAATTTGAATTCCTATGGAAGCAAAATTCGCGAATCCGCACAACATATAGGTGGCCATAATAATCGACTTTTCGTAATTTAGGCTCAAGGCATTCATGGGGTTTTTTAATTCGGCAAGTTGTATATAGCCTACAAATTCACTGGCGGCGAGTTTTATTCCAAGCAATTGTCCCATCAACATCATATCTTCTTTTGCAACGCCGATAAGCCACATGAGCGGGGCAAAAATAATCCCCAATATAGATTCGATGGAGATTTTTGAATAGGGGGTATATTCTGCCATTAATGAGTTTAGAGTTGTAATGCCGCCAACCCAGCCAAGAATATAATTGACCATGGCAATAAAGGCTATAAAAACCAGTAACATAGCCGCTACATTGGCGGCGAGTTT
>Ga0307487_1000702_pt1 | contig 25408 bp, 20 predicted proteins | sample CBIW12metaG_FD_203665 | JGI IMG/M metagenome (GOLD analysis project Ga0307487, IMG submission 203665) | Sea-ice brine microbial communities from Beaufort Sea near Barrow, Alaska, United States - CBIW 1.2 | ecosystem: Environmental > Aquatic > Marine > Coastal | place: USA: Alaska | collected... | reverse complement strand
ATTGATAAAGATCCTGGACGATTACCGCGCATGGTTATTGCAACTCACCATTTGTGATCCTGCCTGTGGCTCCGGGGCCTTCCTAAATCAAGCACTGGATTTTTTAATAAAGGAACACCGTTATATAGACGAACTGAAAGCAAAACTCTTGGGTGGCGGACTTGTATTTAGCGATATTGAAACAACCATATTAGAGAACAATATTTACGGGGTAGATATCAATGAAGAGAGCATAGAAATTGCCAAATTAAGCCTTTGGCTTCGCACTGCACAACCCCGCCGAAAGCTCAACGACCTGAGCAGCAATATCAAATGCGGAAATTCTTTGATAGACGATAAAAAAGTAGCGGGAGATAAAGCTTTCAAATGGGAGGATGAGTTTAAAAATATTTTTGCAAAAGGAGGTTTTGATGTTGTGATAGGGAATCCGCCTTATGTACAATCCCATACACTAGATGAGAAAACTAAAGAATTTATTTATTCCAATTACTCAACAGCGGAATACCAAATAAATACCTACGGAATTTTTACTGAAAAAAGTTTTGAAATTCTTAGTGATAAAGGCTTGATAAGCATTATTATTCCTAATTATTGGATATCTACAAAAAATGACTCCAGATTAAGAAAATTAGTTTTCATGGAGAATACCTGCTTTGAAATATTAAACGTTTTCAGTGTATTCGAAGATGCCACAGTTGACACTTTAATTTTAAGTGGAAAAAAAACGGTAATACCAGAATTTCCCAAAAAGGCTGAAGCAAATTCCTTGGATCAAAATTTGACTTCAATTAACGAGAGACTGCTTGCTATAGATCAAAAAATATGGGCTAAACATAAGATAATAAAGTTTGACAGCAACATTGATATTCCAGATATTTCTTTTAATCCAGAATTAATATTGAAAGGAAAATTTACAATTGGAGATTTTCTGAAAGGTTACCAAGGAATGAAACCATATGAAAAAGGAAAAGGGATTCCTATTCAAACCAGAGAAATGATGAAACAGAAAGTTTATCATTCTTCTTATAAAATTGATGAAACTTATTTTCCTTTAATTGGTGCTAAGAATGTTCAACGCTATTTCATTAGGAAATCCGACACTTATATAAAATATGGAACAAATTTGGCAGCACCACGAAAGATTGAAATTTTTTCTGGACCACGTATACTTGTGAACCGGATTCTCTCTAAAGAGAAAATTGATGTAACGTATAATGACGAGATAATCATCAATAATACAGATGTATTTAATTTTATAGCTAAAAATCCAAAAAAGGAAAATTTAATAGCTCTACTTGCTATTTTGGGAAGCAAATTATGCGCGGCATATTTTAAACATTCTAATATTAACCTGAGCCGAAAAGCTTTCCCGAAATTAAATGTAAATAATATTTTATCTTTTCCCATTCCTGTTGGTTATAATCAAATTTCCGGTCCTGAGAAACTACTTGAACTTATTGGAAAACTTGAGGAAATAGGTTCTAGTTTTAACAAATTTTTGTTGAAAACATACGATTTAATTAGTCTGCCACGGTTAATTCAAAAATGGTATAACTTACAATATGGAGAATTCATTAAGGAATTAAATAAAGCTATAAAGGCCACTAATAAAGTCCGCACCAAAGAAGGTCACTCTCCTGTTCCCGAACTCACCAAAAAAGATGAATTTGAATGGATGGAGCTGTTTGAGGAAAACAAGAAAAAAGCAGTAGAACTTCAGCAACAAATAGACGCAACCGATAGAAAGATAGACCAGATGGTTTATGAGCTTTATGAGTTGACGGCAGAAGAGATATCAATTGTCGAAAATAGTTAAATATGTCACTTCAGAAAAAAATATACGAACCAGATCTCGAGACTGACAGGGCAAAAAATGTAGAGGGCGAGACTTTATATATTGACGACGCCGAAAGTGGTCGCAAAGGCTACTTCTGCCTAGGTTGTGACAAACAAATGCAGGCCAACATTCAAAAAAAGAATCCAAGTTATCGATCTTATTTTAGCCACGTCCCTGTAGATGTTTCAAAAGGTGAAAAAAAATGTACTTACAGCAACCGGGAGCATCGGGAACTTATTGCTACCGATATATTGCAGCGAATCAAAACGATTAAAGTTCCGGGAGTCTTAAAATTCCCTCCCAATGGCGTCAAAGGAAATCCGGTTGTATTGTCAAAGGAAAAATTTATCTCAGCCCATAAGGTTAGGTCGCAATTAACCTTTTATGAGGACGAAGAAAGCATTATTCATAATGGAAAAAATCCTGATGTAGAAGACAGATATCTTTTACTTAGGCCAGATGTTACATTTTTTAATGAAAAAGACGAAGCGATACTTTTCATTGAACTTGTAGATACCCATAAAGTTTCCGACGAAAAGAAAATTAAACTTAGAATACTTGGAATTGATACCATAAGCATAATTGTACCAAGAGCTTCAGATCAAGAAATAGAAGAAAATTTTAAAAGTGTTCAACGCGTAAAATGGGAATATAATGACGAAGAAGCCCGTACCTCTTACCTATCAGTTTCCGATCGAGCTCCAAAAGGAGTACTGGAATTTGATCAACAGCAAAGAAGAATTTTTGGAGAATCTATCAAGTGCAGACGAAGCAGAATTAACAACACTATACGGTCGCTTAGAAAATGTCTGGAAGGAAAATTATACGGAAACGCTGAACGAGACTTTGAACGCGAAATATTTAGAGTTAAGGGCGCTACAGAAGGAGCTAGAAAGAGACTGGAAGAGTTGGAAAAACGATATGATGAAAAAGCATTCTCTGAGATTGCAGGAAGATTACAAGATTTTGAAGGAGAGAAAAGCGAATTTACAGGAGAGGAAGAAAGATTTGGAATTGAAAAGTCAGATTTGGAAAAAGGATATTTCGGAAAAAGAGATGAACTTGAAAATCAGTTCAGAGAAGTTAAAGATTTTGAGCTTGTCAAAGGATCAATTGAAAATGAAGAAGCAGATCTTGACCGAAGAATTGGAGAAGTCGTCCAAAATAGAGAAGGAATTGAAGATAGATTACTTAAACAATTTGAAATTGAAAATAGAGATGATTCCTCAGAATTGTCCAAAAGAATTGGAATTATATTGGAAGCTAGGAGATATGTCAGCATTTTCACCGATGCTAAACGCGAAAACGAGAAATACACAAGAGCGTATGAGTTTTTTAGAAAGGGAACTTGGGAAAAAGGGTAAATCGCTAGAGTGGTTTTTAGAAGAGTTTGAGACAGAGCTAAAAGGTTAAAAATGAGAACCCTTTAAACAACAAAATTGATTGAAGTAAAAAGGAAAAGAACTCAAAATACGAATCTCTATTGCATAAGATAGATGAGATGGTTTAACAGAGGAAGAAATTGCAGTTGTAGAGACTAGTTAATATTGGCATTCATAATAATCCATTGTATAGAATTAAAATAACATCCAATATGCGTATAGAATTTTTACACCTTCAAAATTTTAGAAAATTAAAGAATTGCAGAATAGACGTTGCATCAAAAGAGACACTACTCGTAGGAGCTAACAATAGTGGTAAAACCTCTGCTATGGATGCACTAATTCTATTCCTCACCAAAAATAGGGCTTTTGACTTTAAAGATTTTACACTTTCCAATTGGGCCGCTATAAATAAAATTGGCGATAAATGGCTCAAAGAAAAAGAAGTAACCAAAGTTGATTTTACAATGAAATCTTGGGAAACTGAAATTCCAACTCTTGATGTTTGGTTAAAAGTCGAGAATAATGAATTACAACACGTAAGCTCTATTATTCCTACCTTAGATTGGAAAGGCGGCATTTTAGGAGTACGTTTAAGATATGAACCAACGGATTTAGAAGAGCTTTATGCCGAATTTACAGAGGTAGTTAATAACTCCAAAAAAATATATGATGGAAAAGGAGATACATCTACTTTCAAGTTATGGCCAAAAGATCTACGAGACTTCCTTGACAAAAAACTGAGTAATTACTTTAAAGTCCAAACATATCTTTTAGACCCAACAAAATACGATAGTCCACAAATTCTTTCTGACAAGGATATAGCAATCCAGACGGATGTACTTGAAAAGCTTATAAATGTTGACATCATTAATGCACAACGAGGTTTTACAGATGTTAATGCAGATGTTGTAGAAAGTAATAATTCAAAAAATTTATCTACTCAACTGCGCAGTTATTACGAGAAGCATCTTAATCCAAATATCAATCCAACAAAGGCAGATGTAGGTGCTTTAAAACAGCTTCATAAAGCTAAAGAAACCTTCAACAAGAATCTTGAAGAGAGTTTTGAAGATGCCTTGGGAGAATTAGAACTTTTAAATTATCCTGGGTTTGGGAATCCTCATATCAAATTAAGCAGTGATATAAATACCGCAAATAGCTTACAACACGACTCAGCTGTACAGTATTCTATGAATGATGGAGTGTCTGATTTATCCTTACCTGAAAAATACAATGGTCTTGGATATCAAAATCTCATCTCTATGATTTTTAAGCTTATCAGCTTTAGAGATAAGTGGATGAAAAAAGGCAAAAGCAATAATCCTTCAGATACAGAAATTGTTTTCCAACCTATACACTTGGTATTAATTGAAGAGCCAGAAGCTCATTTACACGCCCAAGTTCAGCAAGTATTCATAAGAGAGGCCTACAAAGTTTTAAGAAATCACGAAAATTTAAAGGATAAAAAAGATTTTGAAACTCAGCTAATAATAAGTACACATTCGAACCATGTAGCACACGAAATTGACTTCACAGCATTGCGCTACTTTAAACGAAATATAACGGAAACAGGGTCTATAAATACTTCATCGGTAGTTAACCTCTCTAAAACATTTGGAAATGATGATGACTCTACAAGATTTGCTAAAAGATATTTAAAAACAACCCATAGCAATCTATTTTTTGCAGATGCAACTATAATGGTTGAAGGACCAGCAGAAAGAATGCTAGTTCCTTATTTTATTGAGCATCATACTCAATTGAATAATTGCTACATATCCATCTTAGAAATTGGAGGTAGCCACGCTCATACTTTAAGACCTATAATCGAAACGCTAGGTCTTATAACATTAGTGATTACAGATATTGACTCTATTATTCCCAATTCAAAAGGAAATAAAGTACAACCAGCTATTGGTAAAAGCTATGAAACTGGAAATACTTCAGTTGCAAAATGGATTCCTGCAGTAAAAGATTTAGATACTTTACTATTTACAGCTTTTACAGATAAAGAGGACAAAGCATTTCCTGTAAGAATAGCGTATCAAACTCCGATCGAAATTGAAGATGATGGTAAAAAGACAACTGTCTATCCTTATACATTTGAGGATTCATTAGTCTTAGAAAACAAAGGAATATTTAAAGACCTCACAAAAGCAAAAGGACTTCTAAAAAAAATGGTTGAGGCAACCAAAGAAAAAACGGTGCAAAAATCTGCAAATTCAATGTATGAAATAATTACAAAACCATCTTCCAAGAAGGCAGAATTTGCCCTAGAATTACTTTATTTTAAAGAACCAAATGTACTTAAAACACCACAATATATTGAGGAAGGTTTACAATGGCTTGAAGATAAATTAGTATCTCAAAAAACAGGAATGCAAAATAAATCTCAATAGATATGAGCACCATTTCGACAAACAACAATATTGATGATCCTGTTGATGTAACCATATCAAATTGTTTAAATCCAAAACACCCAAAAAGTTTTTTCTTATTTGCTGGAGCTGGTTCTGGTAAAACTAAATCTCTTGTGCAAGCATTAACTAATTTCAAGAAAGATTTTGGAGAAGGATTTGCGCTAAAAAACCAAAAAATTGCAATTATCACATATACGAATGCTGCTGCAGATGAGATAAAACATAGACTAAAGTTTGATTCCATATTTTACGTAAGCACCATTCATAGTTTTGCTTGGGAATTAATCCGCCCTCTAACCTCAGATATTCGACTCTTTTTAGAGAGTAAATTAAAAGAAGACTTAGTAAAATTAAAAGACGAACAATCACGGTCTAGGAATTCACAAAACAAGACTTCTATTGACAGAGCAAGAAAAATGGAGTCTAAGGAAAAGAGGTTGAAAAATCTACCTGAAATAGTTCAATTCACTTATAACCCAAATGGAGATAATTTTAAAAAAGATTCTTTAAATCATAGTGAAGTAATTGGAATAACAGCGAGTTTTATAGAGAAAGAGCCTTTGATGCAAGATATCGTATCTGCAAGATTTCCCATAATCCTAGTTGATGAAAGCCAAGACACGAAAAAAGAATTAGTTGATGCTCTATTTACATTGCAAAAAGAGAAAAAAGAAATATTTTCATTAGGACTATTTGGAGATACTATGCAACGTATTTACGCTGATGGTAAACCTGACTTGGGATCTTCTTTACCTAGTGATTGGGTACTTCCAACAAAGAAGATGAACCATAGATCTAACAAACGTATTATTAAATTAATAAATGATATTCGCAAAGATGTCGATGATCAAAGACAACAACCTAGAGTTGAAAAATTAGATGGATTTATAAGACTATTTATTGCTGATCAATCAAAAGATAAAGCATCAGTCGAAACTACAGTAGCTGATAAAATGTCTTCCCTTTCAGGCGATAAAGCATGGTTATCCTCTAATAAGGTAAAGACCTTAATTTTAGAGCACCATATGGCTGCTACGAGAATGGGGTTTGTTAGTCTTTTTGAACCTTTGTACAAGGTTGATAAATTAAAAACTAGTCTTCTAGATGGTTCACTCTCATCATTAAACGTTTTCCGTAATACGGTTTTACCTTTAGTTGTTGCTTATAAAAATCAAGATAAATTTTCCATCGCTCGAATAGTTAAATCTAAATCTCCATTATTTGATAAAAAGAAAATTGAAGCTTCAAAAAATCAGTTGGATTATATTACAACTATAAATACACACGTGATAAAACTTTTAAGCTTATGGGACGATGATAACGATCCTCTTTTAAAAGACATCATTCAAATGATTCATAGGACTGGTTTATTTCCATTAACAGGAGTTCTCAAAATGATTACTTCAAGAACAAAAGCTGAAATTACAAGTATTAAGAAAGAAGAAGAACAAAAAGAAAATAAACCAGATGAAGATGACAAACCTACAGACGAAGTTATAAATGCTTGGGACTTTGCACTTGAAGCACCATTTTCTCAGGTAATTAATTATGATGAATATTTGTCTGAAGAATCAAGGTTTGCTACTCATCAAGGAGTTAAAGGTTTAGAATATCCAAGAGTTGTAGTAATAATAGATGATGAAAAAGCTAGAGGTTTTATGTTCAGCTATGATAAATTATTTGGTTCTAAAGAGCTTTCTGCAAGTGATATAAAAAACAAGACAGAAGGAAAAGACGATGGTGTCGATAGAACAAGGCGTCTATTCTATGTTGCTTGTAGTCGAGCAAAAGAAAGCCTAGCTATAATAGCATATACAGATAACCCCGATTTAGTGAAAGCAAATGCTTTGGCTTATGGTTGGTTTAACGAAAATGAGGTTGAAATTTTGTAATCATAGATAAAAAATCAATCTAATACATGGAAAAGTTATTACCTAGTATAAAACTCAAAGCAAACTGGCCCACAGATTTCGTGCCTGATGAAATCAGGGAATTTAAGGGAATTACTAAAAACTTCCCTGGCTTACTTGATAGATTGACTGATCCTTCAAATGTGATAAACATTTACGATAATTTTGGTAAGTCAGGACTTGGGAAAGCTACATCCCGAAATTTATTAAAATCCTTAATAATTGAATTGGAAAACAATAAAGATTTTAAGGGGATTTATTTATTTTGGTTAGACAATGAACCATTTTACACAGGTATTTCTCGTGGGGTTATCAAGCGAATACATCAACATATTAAAGGTTCTAATCATTTTTCATCATCACTAAGCTATAACATGGGTAAGGAATTACACAAGGAATTTCTAGATGTGGAACACACAGGAACAAGAAAGGAATTAGATTTTGATAAATTTTCAGCTCCGTTTAAAGAGATTTTGAAAAAGCAATGCCAAGTATCCATACTACCCATTAATGGTTCAACAGAACTTTATCTATTTGAAGTATATGCAGCTGTTCAATTAAAGCTTCATTATTATAATAAATTCAAAACACATTAAAAATATGAAGTTTAAAACGTAAGGATCAACATAGTTTATGAAGTTCCTTCACTCTGGATGGATCCATTTTGAATTGATAATAAAAAGTACGAAATGACATGAAAAAGGACCAAAAATACTATGGTGAAGTATGGTTTGCAGGTAAAGAAAGTGAGAAACAATTTGCCGTAATTTCCTTTAAAGATGATGATCTTTTATTAGAAACAAACTTGTGTTCGCCAAGCACAGTATATAAGCAACCCCAAATTTTAGGAATAATTTCTGGAATTGGATTTCTAACATTTATAGATTGTCGCATCCAACATTCATTATCTGGACTTGTAGAAACTCGAATATATCATCCTAAATATACTTTTATAAGTGCTCATCACCACGTTGATGCAATCAACACTCAATTATCGGAATTTTCTATTATTAATGATGTTATTGTAAAATGGGTTAATCATTCTACTTGGTATGACACATTAGACGAAAAGTTACTTTATAATAAATTTGATGATGTTTACACTATTGAGAATAAAGGTATAGAGATTACAATTAGTCATTATCTTCAATTTCATTCTGAGAGAACAGAATTACATATTAAAAATCGTGGATCAATATTGTTCAAAATTGAAAAATCGATAGATATTTTAGAAGCTATTAGAATTTATGATCAATTCCAGAAAATGTTGCAACTTCTTTTTGGCGGTTCCACCAAATTTGAAAGATTCAGCTTTAAATGTCTTACATGTGGAGAATGGCAACAAGTTTATTATAACGACAAAAATCTTACTAAATCAACACATACCTATGTTCACACGGATTATGATAAGGTAAAAATTGATTTACCGAAGATTCTGAATGCAATATACTCTGTCACCAAATTTCAATTCTGTTTAGACAAGTTGATGGAGAATTTCATCTCAAAACAATCCAGTCACAACAAAAGATTTACTAATAGTATAGCGACATTTGAAGCATTAGGTAAATTGTATTCAGGCCATAGGTCTAATAACCTCGCCAAATTCATTAAGCATTACAAAAGCACTTTTTTATTGATTGGTAAGTTTAACGATGAAGAATGGAAGTCCTTTCCCAATAAGGTGGTAAGATCAAGGGACTATCATATACATAGTAATATCGCCAACAAGAATATTTATAGTGAGTATGAACTACTGTACATTAGTTTCTTATTTGATTTTGTAATCGGCTATCTACTTTTGGAAACTCTCGAAGTATAAAAATTCTTACTTCAAAAATTCATAATGCACGGCAATAGTGTTTTTATTGATATGAAAAGAACGAATGAAATTTTAAGTGAGAACCCTTTATTGAATAAGTGATTTTAATCAAAAAAAACCAATTCAACTAGAATTGGTTTTTTTGGTGCCAACTTCACAACTAACTGATCATCAATTGACCTTTCAGAAAAGAGAGATTCGAAACCTTTATACCAAAAATTAAAAACGAATTTATTACTATTTTGCTCATAGTTTGATGGGAACCAAAATATATACAACACATTGATTAGTTTCCTGAAGCAAGCCGAAGAGTGTTTTGTGAAATCTGGAGATTTCACAAAACAATTTGAGCGGCCTTTGATATGGGATCTTTGGGTATACACAAGTGGCGGATAATTAATGCACTAAAAAAAAATCCTCTTCACAAGCACCTAATCAGGATTATTCACAACCCGCTTCCTAAGTCTCAACTTCAAATCCCTTTCCCCGTTCAGTTCCTTGAGATCGATCACCACCACCTTATCCCCTGCAATTGAGAACTTAGGTAACACATAGACAAATCGCGCTGTTTTTCCCTCCGGGATTTTTCCGGGCAGGTTATATTTAAAAACCGGTTCAAGGACCAACTTCTGGATGGATTTTTTCCTTCCGTTTTTCCTGGTTTCTACTGATAGGTTCAGGAAATTAAGTTCATAGTCGATTGGGGATGCGTTTTTAATTTCAATAACAAAATACAGTTCCTCCCTGTCAAACACTATGTTTTCCAACCTCAGGTTAATTCCCTCGTTCCGTTTTTTAATATTGCCAATTCTTTGGTTGCTTTTTAATAAATGGGAACTGAAATTCTGATAATAAGTTTCTGTTCCTGCAAGTCGGTTTTCAATTTTACTTATTCCGGCGGGGTTTTCATCTATTTCATTGGTTTTTCCGCTAATTTCTGGGATTTCATTTCCAATGCTTTTGGATCCCGGAATAAAATAATTCAGTTTTTCCAGTTGATCGGAATACCTGATGATATAGGAAAAAATGGAACCTGAATTGCCGATTATCAGCAAATTGCTCTCTTTTCCGGGGGTGGCCTGGAGCAAACCCAAATGTTGCTGTGTTTCCCTGTTATAGGTAAACACAAAATTTTCTGATCCTGTAATTCCCTGCCGGATTGGTTCGGGAAAAAACAAAGCGACGTTTTTATGATCGTTGGCATAAATAGTGTCCAAAACAGGGTTTTGTACTTTTATCTCCTGTGCAGCAAGATTGGCAAATCCTGCAATGACAAGAAAACCGGATATAATTGAATGTTTTTTCATAGGAATGAGTATTTAATTCCCTTGTGGGGATTTTAAAATGAGTTTGTAATTATTGGTTACGGTCACAGTCACGTTCTTGTTATTTCGTTGGAAAACTTTTTTGATTCCCCCAACCTGCGGGAGCCCGGCAACATTAATATCCTGAATAACATCATCAAGTACCTCCCGGCTGGCATCGGCCCGAAAGCTGTTCTCCACATAAATGCCTTCACTGCCGTCCTGGAGATCATAGGCTTTCAGCCTGACCGGTTGATGGTTTATATTCTCAATATCGATCAGGGCGCGGTTTGTTTGAAAGCTTATAAAACCATACACAGGAGTATTTTTAGCAAAGGATCTGTTGTTGATTATTGCCGGTTCAGTGAGCCGCATTTTCAGGCGGTACCCGTTTTTTACTGTCTGCTTGCCGTCAACTTCAACATGGATTTCAGTTTCAGATTTTGATACCCCTGAAACTTCCTTATTGAGCACTGGATTGGAACTGTAAAAAAGCTGATGTTCGAGCCCCAGCTCTTTCGCTGAAGCAGATTCTTTCAGTTCTTCCGCAGAATAATTTCTGTCAGGTTTCGGATTTTCAACTTGTGCTTTATCCAAATTATTTCGGTAGCTATTTTGGGTATAGTTAATCCTACCCGAGTTATAGATGCTGTCCACAATCTTCACTTTTTGCTTTTCCCGTAGATCCGGATCATAGAACCCCAGGGAATCCAACAGTTTCTCATCGTAAATACTGGGCGCATTGGTTTCACGCACTTCCTTCAAAGCGTTCACGGCATCGAGCTTGGATTTGTATTCCTGCTGCTCTTGTCCCAGTTCAGGAACCAGGGTTTGTTTGAGTTCCTTGTTTTCATCGCCATCGCCTCCCAAAACCAAAGCGGAATACGCAACGATAAAAATGATCACTATCGCCAGTACAGAACCAAATACGATTTTATTCTTTTCAATTTTCATTGTTTATCTTTTTTAAGGTGTTTTCGAAATAGTTAGTGATCAAAAGTCCGTGGGTGTTTGTTGGGTAATTCCTGTCTACGACAATCAGGTTTCCGGTGGAAACCAATTCATATCTGTCTACGACCGTTCCCCGGTTGATCTCAAAAATTGTAGTCGTTTTGAATTGATAAGGTTCCGACTGAAGGTCCAGTTGTGATTCTATGCTCAAAACCTTTTGCACCAGGGAATACTGGAGCAGCCGGTTATAAACCCCATCGGCCTTTTTCTGTCGGTATAAATTATCCACGGAACTGTTGCCAAGCCAAAGTGCCTTTTCAAGGTTCCGCAGATAATTACTGGCATCTATATTATAGAAGTAGTTATGGAACAATTCCAAATGCGCCTGGGCTTCGACTTCCAGGTTCTCTTTTTGAGTGACCCATTTCAGGGGAATTACACTGCCATCGGTATTAATTGCGAAGGAATTATTTAAAGCCGTTCGCTGTATATCATACATCATCCAGCCAAATAACAAACTGGAAATTAACGCTCCCGATACAACCGTGATAACCACAAACCTGTTGGTTTGAAGCACGCTGTAAATATTTTTGTAGGGTGTTTTCATATGTTGATATTTATTGTTTTTTATTGGTCATATGTAATTCGCATATCTTCATTGGTGTTTTCATCGGGTTTCTATTATGCTCATTTCATATTTTTTATTTGAATTAATTTGGCTTAAGCTGTAAAAAGTTTTAGGGTGAACGAAGTAGCTCTTGCGTATAATTTGAATTTCAGAAATACGATAAAAGCAATTGAACCGGCCTCGACTATTATCTGAATGATGCCATTATCTGTGGTCGTTCCCAAAAGGTTCGACCAGAAATTGGTGTTGATCTCGGCATACAGATTATTGACAAATACATTGACCAGGAAAAAAGCCGGAACCAGCATATATACCGCGGCATACAACCTGAAAAAATTGTAGGCCATTGACCTGAACTTTTCAAAAACCGCCAAGCTTATTACCAAGGGAAAAAAGGCCTGCATAATTCCGAGCAGGAAATAGCGCTCCGCCAAAAACAACGGATAGATAAACAGGTCCAAAACCCACATAAACAGCCCGATCACAAAGGAAATCACCTTGACAGGATATAAGGGAGTGACCAAAGCCTCGTAAAGCAAAGCCATCGCCTTTTTAGCGGCTTCCAGTGCGCCCACATCCTGTTCAATATCTATATCCATCAGCTGAAGCGGCAAAAGGGCCGGAGCAGTATCCCTGTACCGGGTTTCAATGGCCACTAAAATGCCGTCAAAAACACTGAGGATCTGGGTGGAAAAAATAACCAGGAGAACAACTGCAAAATTTTTGGCCAGTTCTCCGGGGCTCAGGCCCCAGGTATATCCATCTTTATCTGCAATGCCTTCATTGTATTTTTTCAGGATATTGACAAGGAAAAACAGCACCGCGAGGGTTTTCATCCCGGTAATGGTGTACTGGGAGAAATCGCTGCTTTTGATGGTTTGAAAAACTGCATCCACGTATTCCAGACCTATTCCCAAAAATATTCCTGCGGCCAACATCAATAGCCGATTTCCCTGTTATTGATCTTATCCTGCATTTCCCGGAAGGAAATAATATCCCGGTAACGTCGGGTTTTCTGCTGGATCTCAGCGACCATTTCCTTTGACTGAAGTTCTTTTTCCTTTAATACAAAAGCCCGTTCCGCATCGGTCATTCTAAGGTTATCACTGGACAGAATCTGGTCGATGAAATCGAGATCCGCCAGAGAATTCTCGATGATTGCGTTAAAGGAATTTGAAATGCGTGTCACCTCCTCCGGTTTGATGTAGGGGGAATTTAAGATCTCCCGCAAATCACCGCGGATTACCTCAAAAAGGATCTGGTTATTTCGGGTTAATTCCTGTACAGCTTTTAACTGTTTCACCACATCATGTACCTTTTCTATATTCTCTTTTTGATCCTTGAGGAAATTGACTGTTTTTAGCAGTTGCGAAGTTTGCTTTGCCGATTCGATCAGGGATTTTGCAAGGCTTATAAAATTTGTGTTGTCATAAACCGGCATTCCCTGGCTTACCGCTTTTCCGCTTAGCATTATTGCCAATGCGAGGATCAGGATTTTTGTTTTCATGAGTTTTGAAATTATTTGTTATTTGGTTTGTTTCGTAAATTCTAAAATGGCCTTCTCCATATCCCCGTGTTCCTCGTACATTTTCATTATGGCATCGTTTTCAGCCCCGTCTGTCAGGTAAGCGGCATAAACTTCTTTGGGGACTTCAAGACGGAATACATTGCTCTCTTTGCCTATTTTGATGAACATCTCCGTATACTTTCTGGTCCCGGTAAAGTTGTTCCTGATAGATTTCAGCTGATTTAAATCGTGGCTGGAGAGGTTTAAGCGTTTCCTGAGCTCATCATAGCCTTTTTCATTCTGAAGGCTGTAAATTACCTGTGTGTTTTCAAGAATACTGGCCGATGTTGAATTGCCGGGAAGCTGATTGATGGATTGCAGGATAATTCCTATTGCCCCGTTTTGCTTCCGGATTGCCTGATAGTAAAACTCCACGCTTTCCAGTACATTCTCAAACTTCAGTTGCTTGGCAAATTCATCGAAAAGGATGATCCCTTTTTCGGATTTGTTTTTCCAGATGGTACGTTGAATGGCAGATTTGATCAGCTTCAGCATCACCGAAAGGATCTCCTTATTGTCCTTTACTTCATCCAATTCAAAAACGATCAGCCGCTTATCCTCTATTTTATAGGTTTGGTCCTCCCCTGCTTCAAATAAAAAACTGTAAATCCCTTCCCCAACATATTCAGACATAATGTGGAGGAAATTACCGATGTCAAAATAATCCGGATGAATTTTCAAATTATCTAGAAGATTTTCCCTGTTGTTGTAGATGAACTTATAAAAACTTTCCAGGGAATAATTTTCTGAATTGTTTGAATAATAAGAGCGTAAAATCTTTTTGATGGATACCGATTGTGCCTTGGTAACTTTAAAATCGGTGGCGAATAATTCAAACAGGAATACCGACAGATCTTCAAGGCGTTCGGCAGTAAGATCATTCTCATTGCTGATGTAAAAAGGATTGATCCCCAGGTTCTTTCCGCTTTCATACCGAAGAATGGCATAATGTTCAGGATAAAGCTTGGCGAATTTTGTGTAGGATCCTCCCAGGTCTATGATCACAAGGCGAACCCCGCTTTCAAAATACTGCCGGAGAATGTTATTCGCCAGAAAGGATTTACCTTCTCCTGTGGGGGCGAAGATGGCAAAATTCCTGGCTTTGATGCGCTTCTTCTCATCGTCCCAGACATCTTTCAAAACCGGAATATTATATTCCCGGTCATTAAAAATAATGCCAGTCTCATCCGATTTATAATTGCTGTTATTGATAAAAAGGCACAAGGCATGTTTAAGATCGGTAACGTACAGATCTTCATTGCAAAAATTGGAAGAGAAACAGAAAAAACTGTTGAGGAAGTAATTTTTCCGCTCCTCTCCCAGGGGGAAATAGGGGGATATATCCAATTCTTTAAATTCGGTCTTGATCCTGGAGCCAATCCGGCTCAGGTTTTTAAAATCCCTGTCCCAGTAGATCACATTGAGGTGTCCGCGGATGATCCTTGAGGTATCATCGGCATTTATCTGGTCCAGGATATGCTGGATTTTTTTAAGAACGACCTTGTTCTGTGACCCGAAATTAGAACTTTTATTGAGTTCTTCAATTTTCTTGTCCAGCAGCTTGCGCCATTTCTGTTTGTCATCCAGATAGATAATTTGGTTTACAATGTGGTTTTCGTTCAATGCAAGGCCAAAACCATCAATAAACCCCTGATGAAAAACAAAATCGTCGGAAGTAAAACGCTCATTTGTCTTACTGCTTTGCACACTTTCGCCAAAGCACAACTCACTATTGACCGCCAGTACATCAAAATAATTTTCACCAATATTGATATTACCCTTGTCCAATACAATGTTCGTATCAAAACCTTTATTAAATCCGTTGAAATACTCATTGGCCAGGGTATTGATTTCATCTTCCGAAAGTGGTAAAAGTTCCAGTTTCCTGCTGTTATTGATAAAAGACACAGAATCATTCACGGCACCCACGAAACCTTTAATGTTTTCCTCCGATTCCCGGGGAATGCCTTTATTTATTTTTCTGAAAGGATTGACATATTTAGGATTATTCAACGCCTTGTTCCTGGTTAGGATAAAAAACAGATAGCTGCGATGTTCTATATATTCCCTGCCTTTAAAATACTGATGGGTCGCCTTTTCCAGAAAGCTGTTATTGGGCAACTTTCCAGATGAATATGCACGCTTGACATAAATATCCTGCTTATGCACCACGCAACCTGTTGGCAAGGATTTGATTGCCTGGAACCAGGAATTGTGGATGTCCTCAAAATCCTTTTCAGACAAGGAATAGATCTCGGGGAGAATTGCCTGATACCCAACCACCACATTGCCATTATTGGCGAATATGATATTTTTCTGAATATCCACTATGGGTCTAAAATATGCGAGATTAATCCTGGTCATAATTGAAAAGGCTAGATTTTTTGTTGGTGATATTCTTCGGAAAAACACTGGTGAATTCAAAGTATCGGGAAATGTTTGCAATCCGGGAGAGGCTTATGTAGAGGCCAGCATTCAAAATAAATACACTGATGACAACCGCAAAACTGAAAGAAAAAATAATCATCAGCAGCGATGCGATTACTGCAACCATCATCAGGGCGAAAAGCGAGATGGGGAGTCCCCAGATCAGGGCCCTTTTGCGAATATTCCTATAGACTTCGAAGCGCTTCATCAGACTACGATACTTATTAGGTAAGTGAAAATTCCCACCACCGCGCCGGCAATGAGCACAAAGACCAAAACCCGGGTGATGCCCTTTTTTAGATCGGCATTTTCGCCAAAGAAATGACCCGCGTTAAACAGGAACCCGACAAGAAAAATAACCCCAAGAAGAATGGGGAAAATCACTCGGATGGTATCTGAAATCTGGGCTACCGAATTTTCAATCCCGCCAATCTGTGCGAAAAGCGGGAATGAAATCAGGAACAAAAAAAGTGGAGGGTAGATTAATTTTTTCATTCTATTAAAATTTTGTTTTATACTGATTTTGATATAAGTAAATTACATTATATTTGGATTTAAACACCTGATTATCAGTTATTTAAAATAAAATATTATTCGATTTAGTTTGTGTTTATTTGAAATTAATTGAAATCAAATGCTATGAAAACCAGAAATAAAATGTTGAAAACTCAAAATATAAAAATCAAAACCAGGCTCAAAAACGTCATTTTTCTTCTGCTGCTCATAAAAATGTGTTTCATTTTTGGCCAGTCAACATCACCTAAAAAGTTAATTGTGATCGATGTGGGACATGGCGGAAAAGATGCAGGTGCCATTGGCATTAATGGAATCATGGAAAAAGATGTGGTATTGCAACTCGCCAATGAGATCCTCAGGCTGAACAAAGGCCAAAACAATCTGGAAATTTACCTTACCCGGTATTCAGACAGCCTAATTTCTTTAACTGACAGGACAAAGCTTGCCAGGGCTTTAAAAGCGGATGTTTTTATCTCCCTGCATTGCAACCACGCCAAAAACCCCGGAGCAACCGGCACCGAAGTATTTGTGGCAAAAACTGCCCTTTCCCAAAATCTAAGAGAGTCAATTTACCTTGCCCACCAGATCCATTCCGGGTTAACAACCAACTTCGGGATTAAATCCAGGGGGGTGAAATTCGCGAATTTTCAGGTGCTGCGGGAAACCATCACATTTTGCCCGTCAATTTTAATAGAGCTTTGTTTTTTGTCCAATTGGGATGAGGCCGAATATTTGTCTGAAAATTCCAATCTAAAAGCACTAGCATTTTCAATACTGAACAGCTTAATTAAATTACAGAAATTATGAAAGAACTATTTGTACAATTGGCAAGAATGGTTTGTGAGATTTTGAGGGTATTGGTGAGGGAAATTAGGGGGTTTTTAAGGAAGAAGTGAGGTTTGGGATTAATGGGGGTCCGGGAATGAGGATGGGCTATTCAACACAAACTAACAAAAAAACCAATCTAATTGAGGGGTGAAGAAGGGCTTTTTTTTGCTAGTTTGATCCAATGCACCTTTTAAGAATAACATCATCTTCTATTTTGATCAATGCCAAAACTATAAGTCTTATCAAATTATAGTAATCTTGTTTCTGATTTTCTTCAGAACTTGGGTTTGTACCGTGTAAATATTTATTCCTTAGATCTAATCCATTTGTGAAGTTCTTTTTATTCAGGTAAAAGTTAAAATAGTTTTGCTCATCTTTTGTGAAAAGAGTATTATCTGAAATTAAAAGATTATCTTCTAACATTTCATCAATGGATTTTCTCACGCAATCCGGATATCTCCAATAATTTAGAACATTTTGGTTACTTAATTCACCAATTATATAAATGAAAATGGGTTTATTAATTTTTACAAAGTTTTTGGAGTCGATATATAAGTAACCTTCTTCGATTAAATTATTTATTAAACCTTTCTGATAATTTCTAAACTCTTCTAATTGAACATCTTCTTGAATTAATAAATCATATAGATTTGAATACTTCTCATTGTAAGGCTCTATATAGTATAGCATGCTTTGAACTGAAAAGAATTGAAATTTTAAGATTTGGATTTTGTCATTATTACTGTAACAGTATTTTATTTTAACCAGACTTTTAATACCAGAAAAATTTAAGGACATTGATTCTAGTTCTAATAGTTCAAAATCAATAAAACCTTCTTCTACGAAAATTCTGTATTGTTTAAGTAAGTATTCAAATTCTGGAGCTAATATTCGAATTTTTTCGAGATAGGTTGAAACAGGAGTAGGAAATTTGAATTTAAAGTCCCTTATAAAATATTTATTTAAATAACCATTGATAAACTCCTCAATGACTCTCTGCAGAGAACTACCACGTTGATTAATTAAATAATCTTCAAAGATTACTAATTGTATATTTGAAAGAAAATTTTTTTTCACAAATACGGTTCCTGTGAAATATTCATGTTTAGACTTCATAGAAACCTTTTCAAAACTATCTAACTCTCTCTCTTTTGCAACTAAGGATATTAGTTTAGTCTTGTTTACATATTGGAACAGATCTGGGAAGACGTGAAATAACTCTAGGTTATTCTTTTGATCATCAAGATGATTAATGCTATAGGCAGCCGTAAAAACATTGTTTTCATTGGTATATTTTACTGGCTTTTGCTGTTCCACGGATAAGGAAACTTGTATTCTAATGTTCCAAGTATGCCCTTCTTGCAATATTTCTTCATTTAGTAATGAAGCTTTCCTTTTTGCTTTTAATCGGGTTTTTGAGGTAATTCTTAGTGAATTCGAGTTTTTCAGATTAACAACCAATCTGACATAATTAAGATTACAATCATTTTGCTCTAAATAATCAGATATGATTATTTCCTTATCAATCAAGCTTAATTTATTAGGGAATAAGAAATTCTGTGATTTATCAGTTCTTTTCTCCGAATATTGTCTCAAAAGAAGTTCAGATGAGTTTTTATAATTCATTAAAAAATTTCTGAGCAATCCATCAAATTTTCTTACAATGTTTTTGAACTTTAAAATATAATTAATTTGTCGAGGGGAATATTTTAGTAAATAATCAAACTTATCCCGAGAAATTCTCTTATAAACATGAAAATAATCTATTAGTTCCCAAAATGCTTCAGCGTATCTAAAATCAACCTTATTTAAGTGCTCTGTAAAATTATTTTCATTGATCTTAATCCAGAAGTCTTTTACGCTACTCCATAACTCATCACTTATTTTTATATGGTTTATTTTTTCACTTTCCTTCCAACTAGGAAGAAAAATTTTATTATCAAAGTGTAGTTTTATGTGATAGAACTCTAAATAATCATTAATACTAAATTCAGTGTTTAGATTGATATTTTTAAGTATGTATTCTGCATGTTTTAAATTATGATATACGCTTCCATCACCTTTTGAATAAAATACAACTCTATTATTTCTATCGTCAAAGTTCATTTACATAAAATCAATATCTCACGCCATATGAACGCTCCTATTAAATAACAGAAATTAATTAATCTTGTTCGTAGACGTAATATCGGATGCCCGACGGTAATAATTGTTGTACTCATAACAGACCCTACCGCGCACAATTGCAGGATGGATATTTATTTCTTCCGCAAAATCAAATATGACATCATCTGAAAACACGTCATTAGACTGAATAAATTGATTCCATTCATCTAATGGTATAAGCTCATTTCTTGCAAAACTATCCGCTTCAAACTCAAGTATATCGTTCTTAGTATTGTTAGTGAAAAATGATTCGGATTTGAATTTTACTTTTGTTAGGTGTTTGTATACATGACCAAGTTCATGCATAAGCGTATATGCAAAATTGTCTAATCTTTTGTATTTAAGTGATAAAACAATAGTTGGATTGTCGTCGGACATGAAAGATTTTCCATCAACAGGAGTTTTTGATGGCCTGTCTAAGGTGAAGAATTTAATTCCATAGGACTCTAAAAGCTTACTTGCCTTATTTATAATGTCAGTGTTTTCGACAAATAATTCTCTAAGTTTTGAAACAAGCTCATCTTTTTTATTAGAATCAAAACCAGTCCTAATTATAATTCTTTTAGCTTTATATTCGGCCAGAAGCGACCAGGCAATTACATTGTTTCGTGTTTCAGAAAATGCAGATGACTTTCTGAAATGGCTAAAGGTATAGTTCTTTATGCTATTCTTGAAGTCTGCAATGTTATCACTTTTGTATAGTTGTAAAACAGCCTCAATATCATTATTTCGTTCAGAGGTTATGATACCATGTTTTCTCAAGTAACTTAGAGGTACATTTTCTAGAATTTCTTTCCACACCTTTATATTATCTGTTTCAACTTCAGAATTAGATTTAATTTCATTCAAATCAAATTTATTCTGTTGTTCTAACCAAAAGATCGCAGATTCAAATCCAGCTGCCTCCAGTCGGACAGCAATATCAGCACTTATAGACCTATCGCCTGAAAGAATATTGTGCAAGTGTGAGTGTGCAATTTGAATAACAGACGAGAGTTCTCGTTGTGAGATTTCGTTTTCAACAAGAAGTTCTCTTAAGATTTCTCCAGGGTGCTTAATTATGTTCTCCATTAAAACAAAAATAAGTGAATTATCGTGAAATTCCAAATATTCAATAAAAATAATATTTATGAAGCAAAATATAATATATATTTTGTCTAAACATTATGAAGAAATATTAATAAACTAACGATATATTTTTTTAAGAATATAATAAAACATAGATTTGCTCTACTGATATAGAAAAGAGAACAAAAAAAATATTCACGTATAACTTAATTATGATAAAAATTAAAGATAAGGCATAAAAAAAAGCCCAGACGAATCCGGGCTTCTAACAAGGAACGAATTCCAATGTTTGTAATTGCAATTCAAATATAAGAATTCTTTCTTAATAGCAAAATGGATCTCTCAATACAGTTGACATCTAGCGCTTAGTGTCAAGGGTAATTATGTATTAGTTTTTTTATGTCGGATGCCTCCTGAAAATTTTGTGTGTTAGAGGTGACACCGCTATTAAATAATCTCATAAAAAAAAATAAAATGGGAGATCAAACGAAAAACTCTGCTGCGGAAACGCCGGAGGAAAAACAAAACAATCATTCTAATGGGAACAACTTTGTTTCAATTAAAATAAAGGATGATAATTACGAAATTCATCGGGGAAGTCAATCGGTGAAAGCCATTAAGCTATTAGGAGGTGTGCCGATTGGGTATACTCTAGTATTGCTTGATGGAGATGATGTCAAGCCACTTCCAAATGATGGCAAAGTCACAATTAAAGGTGGCGAAGTATTTGATTGCGTACCACCAAACGGATCAAATTCTTAAGTTATGGTGTCTTTTGAAAAGCAAGTAGAAGAATTTCTACTTGCCTTTCCTGGTGCAAAACAACTAACTGAAGGAGGGTATCAGTATTTTTATCTAGAAAATATTGTGCTCCCTTCCGGTTGTTCTCCAGAAAAGGTGAGTGTACTTCTATGCCCGCAGATGCGGGAAGGATACAAGTCTAGATTATTTTTGTCTCAGATGGTTACAGGATGTCCAGTTCGGAATTGGACCATGAAAAATGTCAGAATTCTAGAATCAAATTGGTTTTCCATTTCTTGGCAAACAAATACTGGATTAACAATTAAGGAGATGTATTATACACATTTAAAAGCTTTTAGTAATGAGTAAAGTAACAATAAGAATCCCTCAGAAACTATATGATACTATTTATGCAGATTTATTACGACCGCACGAATTTGCAAGTGAAAGGGTTGGGTTTACATTTAGTAATACTAAAATTCTTGATAACGGAGAAATAATAATCTGTATGAATGAGTATACTCCGATTGGAGAGGGCAATTATATAAACGATCGATCTGTAGGTGCAATGTTCGATTCGTTGTCCATAACTGATGCTATTGGTTATGGAAGGAAGAATCGAAAAGGAGTATTTCATACCCATCTACATGAGCTTTCTACGGGTAATCCTGAATTTAGTAGTACTGACTTAGAACATTTACCTCCAATAGTTGAAAGCGCCAACAGGATTGCAAAGGGTCAAATTCATGGTCTGCTTTTATTGAGTCAATCAACATTGAACGCACTAGTTTGGATTCCAGAAGAAGATAGTTATCGAAAAGTTGATCAGATCTCCATAGTTGGAGCAACTTTGAAATTGTCTTTCCCATCAAATCCACTTAAGCTCCAGAAGCTTGAACGATACAATCGGCAATCTTTTTTGGGTAAATATTCAGAGGCTATATTTTCACGAATAAGAGTTGGTGTGGTTGGACTTGGTGGAGGCGGATCTCATATTGTCCAACAATTGGCTCATCTGGGAATTAAACATTATGCTCTATTTGATGATGATGTTGTTGATGAATCCAATCTTAATCGTCTTGTGGGAGGTACTATTTTTGATTTTGAAAATGGCGTTTCGAAATTTGATGTCGCAAAAAGAACAATAGAATCACTTCATAAAGTTGCCTCTATACGCGGTGGGAAAATTAAATGGGAATTGGATACAGATGCAGTTGATTGTTGCGACATTATGATTGGCTGTCTAGACACTCTTCATGTAAGACGTGATTTAGAAGCAGAATCTAGAAGGTATATGATTCCAATTATTGATATAGGAATGGGGATAGATCGACCTAAAAATGAAGTTGCATCTATTTATGGCCAGGTTCATTTATCTATACCAGGAGAATGTTGTCTTATTTGCAGGGATTTTTTAAATCAGGATGATTTAACCAAAGAAGCAGAAAGGTATGGTGAAGAAGGAGGAAGGCCTCAGGTAGTATGGTCAAATGGCATCTTAGCTTCAAACGCAATTGGTGTGCTAGTGGATATAATAACTAACTGGACAATGAATGATAACAAATTACAGCATCTAACTTATGAAGGTAATTACCATACTATTAAACCTTCAATTTTCATGAAGACATATAGTGATGGTTGTGAACATTATCCCATAACATCAACTGGACCAGTAGAATTTTAAAAGATGGGCATAGCATAAATGCTATGCCCATCTTATTTTAACAATTGGCAGAATAATGCCCTATCAGTAGTTTCTTAACCAGCAAACAATAGACCGAAGCAGCTACTTGTAACTTTTCTTTGGTTCCTGAAAATCAAATTTCCTTCCTGGAGAACTGCGAAAATATCAATTTATAAATGCAGAACATCTGCTTCTTTAAATCTCAATTTCCCCCCAAACTACGGGATGCTCGCTTGCAGCCCGTTTTTCATTTTTTATGGTATTGTAAACCGGCCATTGTGAAGCTATCGCTGGCCATATGGCACTGCGGTTTAAACCACTGTTTTTAACCCGCCCAAACATTTCCGGGGATAGCAATAGGTAATCCCTCTGTTTGATGTTTAAACCCATCCTGTAGGCATTCATACCTAAATAGCCTGTATCTTTTTCTTTTTCGCCAGCAACATTAAAACTGGAGTGTTTTGAAACATCCTTTAGATCTGTTTTCTGAAGTAGGGGTGCCAAGCTGAAACAATATGGAACCGCATTTAGAGTGCCGGCCACAATCACATATTTCTGCCCCTGGTCCAGCAATTGCCGGTATATTTCGGCGACCCTTCGAGCTTGCCGAAATCTCAGAGCATCAGAATTTTCTTTATCCTTTCCTTGTTCCTGAAGGTGAACCGCGAGCAAATAGATTTTGTTTTTGGAAGGAGTCGTGATCTCATACTTCAACAGATTTTTTTCAAAAACCGGTTTCTCGCTATCATCCAACTCATTGCTGTACGTGCGAACCTCCTGAATTTGAAATCCGTTTTTAGTAAGCATTCCTATCTCCTGACCCCTTCCATCGTTTCCCTGGAGCACAAGCAATTCACGGTAGGGTACCCCATTAAATTCCTGGAGGAATTGATTGTTGAATTCCAATAGGGAATTCCGGTTTTCCACTTCCTGCAGCAATAAAACATCCGCATTTACCTCAGCAATTACCCTGGCTTTATTTAGAGTTGCAATAGGATCGACAGGAAGGGTTTGCAATTTTACCCATCCGTTAAAGTCTGTAAGGCAATTGGTCTCGGTTTCCCCGGAACAATGCATTGCCCGAAAAAACATTGCCTCTATCCTTCTTTTCATAATGGCGTAAGATATATTGCTTATTTTTTCAAATCCCAGTAATAAGGTTAGGTCTTTTATCGTGTCCAGATCGCACGCTGTTTTTGTCTGTTTATTCATCAATTGTTCAATTTCATCAAGCCAATGGATCACGATATTCCCGGCTTGATAATCTAGCAGGGATTTATCCCTGTGAAATAAATTTTGAATATTAAAAGTTGCTATTTTCATCTTTTTGATTTTATAGATTAATTTCGTTTATCCCGGGTATTTTTGTCGAAGTTGACCAGGTTGAACATTTGGCGCATCCGGCTTCGCACCCTACTGCCGTAACGTTCCTCCATTTCCGATGCAATTAAATTAGTGGTGGCATGGGTTTTAATTTTTGACTGAAGGAAAAGCTCGTGCCTGGATATAAGCAGTTCGCCCATTACATTACAATCCTTCCCGAAGTACCTTCCGGTTGGCTCCGCCCCAAGGTCATCAAAGCAGAAAAAACCTTCATTTCCATAATCTTCAATTGTTTTAAAGCCAATGTGGTTAAAACCAAAAACAATGTTCCTGGCCGGAATAACTTCATATTGCCGCTTGTGTGGCACAATATTTTTCAACAGGCGCATCAAACTTGTTTTTCCGCAGCCCACAGGACCTGACATCAACAATCCCTTGCCTAAATCTATTTTGTGCTTTTTACAATTCTGTTCATCCCTGATAAAATAATTGCTGAGCAAAAACAGGATTTTTTCATCTTCCGGGTAGATCTTAAAATGATTCCCAAACATCATTTTTCCTTTGGCTTCCAGATACACCAGTATCTTTGGAAAATCATACACCATGAGTTTTCCGTCAAATTTTCCCAGGGAAAATTCTATACCGCCTTCAACGATTTTAGAGGGGTTGCCCATAATCTTTATTTTGATTGGTTTTTAAATTGTCCTGATTGGAGATCCGCGGAGCATCGTTAAAAGTCTTTGAAGATCCCGATTTCCTGATCCAGCTTTTTGCCACAGCTTTCCAATCTTTCATATTGGTATTGTCTCCAACTTTCCAGCCTTTGGATTGATA
>Ga0307487_1000701_pt1 | contig 25410 bp, 30 predicted proteins | sample CBIW12metaG_FD_203665 | JGI IMG/M metagenome (GOLD analysis project Ga0307487, IMG submission 203665) | Sea-ice brine microbial communities from Beaufort Sea near Barrow, Alaska, United States - CBIW 1.2 | ecosystem: Environmental > Aquatic > Marine > Coastal | place: USA: Alaska | collected... | reverse complement strand
GGCGCTCGTGCGGCACCGCGGCGGCCTTGTGCTGATCGCGAGCGTGGCTGTGATCCTGACCGTGGGTGTGGCGTTGTTAGTGTCAGTTCCAACAATCGATTGGCGTCCTGATCCTCCAGCGGCGACCATCAACCCTGACTATCGCCCCTGCTACAGCGGCAGCGGCGATTGCATCGGCGGCTGAGAGTCGCTGCCCTCGCGTTTTGATCAGAAGAGACTGGTCGCGCTGATCCACGACACGCTGTACGTAGCAGGTGTGTTGCATACAGTGACGGGACTTTCCAGCGTGATGGTCCGCGATGAATCCCAATTGGGCGGACTCACGTAGGCCACATCGGCGACGGCTGTTTCACAGTCGTAGGCTCCGGCATTGGTGAAGTGGACGGTGCTGTAGGCAGACGCCCCAGGAGCCAGTTGCACTTCCTCTGGCAGCCCGCTGTCTGCCGCGCGCTTGCCGAGGACCGCCCCCGTAGCGCTGTCTGCGAGGTTGAAGATAGAAGGCGGTCCCTCGACCAGACAGGAGTCGCTGCTGGTGCTAGTAAACGTGATCTCCGAGTAGAACGAACCGGCTCCGCTGGCCATCGGCTGTGCGGCGATCGAGATATCCAGGTCGTTCCCGTCACATTCAGCGGATCCGGCGTGCTCGGACTCCGCCGGACGAGGCGTTTCGGGCGAAGGCGAAGGGGAAGGGGAAGGTGACGGGGACGGGGACGCCGAAGGGTGACCGGTAGTCGAGGGCGAAGGGGTCGAAGTCGCTGCCTCACCGCTCATCTGGCCAGAGCAGCCAGTCAAGAAGAAGATGACGGTTAATCCAACGCAGAGTGCAGAAGTTTTCCTCATGATTTCCCCCGGTGTCGTGGTGTTCATTGATGCATGTAACTGCGCTCTCCGACTAGGGACGGCCACGTCACGAGGTACGAGCAAAATCGCAACTCTGCGCCCGAATACGTGCCGCTCACAGTCGCAGACGCTATCCACGACCACCGTAACGTGTCTCGGAACCTCGCCGCCTCATATATCCCCTGGCTGGAAGACGGCCAGAGCCTCGAATTCGTGTCCCGTAAGACGCATGTGAGCGGGATTTCCTTACGGGCAGGGTAAACGCGACAAGCTTGCTCAGGCGTGCGGCGGCGCCCAGCCTCGGCGGGGCTATTCCCGTTGAAGGTCCGGCTTGCGGGCACCTGCCAGTGCGAAGAACCGACCCTCTAAGCGGAAGTGGATGTGGCTCTGCAAGACCCTGGTGGCCGCGGTTTACGCGATCGTCCGTGAAGGTCCGACTTGCGCATGCTTGCCGTGGCTACCGGTTGGTGGCTACCGTGCCCGTATCCGCGCCAACTAAGCACGTATGGGCACAGCCTGCGGAGACTGTCGTCGTCGATTGCTTGTGGCGTGGCAGGCAACAAGACTGCTGCGGCAAGGGGCACGAATTGACAAACTAAGTGCATGGAAGATGATTCGCACTTCGCCGACAGGCTTCGCGCGGCGGTCCTGGCCGCTCGTGAAACCGCAACATCGTCCGTTCGCGCTCACAACCGGCTGATGGATGCGGTCCAGCTTGAACTCGACCAGCTGGCGGGAACGGAGGCTGGGCGGGATCTGCTCGTCTCGCTCGCTACATCGGATCGGGACGTAGACGTCAGGATCGCCTCAGCTAATGCCGTCATGAAGTGGGATCCGGGGATCGCAAGAACGTCGCTTGAGGACATCCTTCGCGGCGCGGGCGCCGAGATCGTTCGGCCGATGACGATGGACGTCGCTCTCAAAGCACCATGGGGCCGCCCCCGTGACGCCGCGCTGAGTCTCCTGAATCTGAATCGACGATCAAGCAACGAACCTGAGAAGCCCACAGCAAGGCCTGGGTTGTCTCAGCCGGTTCCGAGCTCTTGGCTTGACGCGGCTGAGCGGCTGTACGGCTTGGCAATGAATGGAGGTCTCGAGCATGCCTTCGATCTTGCCGAGGTTGACTTCTCTGATGCCTGCTTAGCCCTGGACGCTGTCGGTGCTGCGGATGCCGCAACAGTCTTTCGAGAGGCTCACGAGCTGCTGCAGGGGCATCAGCACCCTCAGGACCTCGAGGAGTTATTGAGTGCGCTCGACTCTCGATTGGCGGACATGGCCGTGATGGAGTTCCTGGAAGCCGCAAACGAGCGGTAACTGATCACCGGGTAGGCACGGAAGAGATCGGCTCCATCTCCGTCTCCAAACCCCGAATCGCCGGTACCTATCCGCGATTCCCGCGGGTCGAAAATGAGCCCGTGGAGATTCGAGGGCCTGGCGGCGGAATCTGCTTCCATGAACGTCCGGCTAGCGGACGAGCCGAGGCTTACTGCGAGACGGGGCACAATCGAATGTCATTCGCTAAACCATGCTTCACACAGCAGGTGCACCCCTGGCGAGCCGTAAACATACGCGTCCACGGTTTCCGTGTCGTCGATGAACCAGCCGAGGCGTATGACACCCAGGTTGGTGTCCAGGAGAACGGCGTCCTCGTCGTCGAGTGGTGCGTTCACGATCGCGGCGAATGTTGCCTTTCCGACGGCTGCGGACAGGTCCCCCCGGAGCGACCGAGTTAAATACTGGGCGAACTCCTGCCAGTCATCCAGATCGAACGAAGTCGACCACTCCACAGCGTCGGGAGCGAGCACCGGCTCGACTCGTACATCCAGAGCTTTTGCAAGCCGTCGGCGCGCGGACGCGTGCTTCCTGGCTCGGCCAGCCACGTCCCTCGAGTCCTGCCATCCCATCCAGGGCATCTCCGCCGTTCCCGGTGAGGCTTCAAGGTGATCCCTGACGCTAGGGAGAGCAGAATTCTCCATAGCGAATCGGAAAGGCGCTTCGCCGAACAATTCGACAAGCTCCCCTATAGCGTCTGATCTGTCCGAATCGGAGCGGTGCCACGGTTCCGTGCTCGTCTGCACCAGGACGCCACCCGTGGAGAGAATCCGAGCGCCGGTCACGGACGCCAGCGCGGGTCGAGCGATGAGGAAGGCGGGCCCAAAGTAGTTGAGCCAGAAAACTCCCGGCAGCTTCTTAGTCGGGATGGCAGCCCCTGGCCCTACGCGAATGGAATCGACACCGACATACCCATACGCCGCATCCATTGCGACGACCAGGGCCTCAAACAGGCTGGCGGCCGCCGCGACCGATCCGTCGTCGCTCATCGTGGCGGCCAACCAATGCTGCGTCACCTGGTGCCCTGTCAATGAGTACTCCCATATACCGTTCGTTTGAGAGCCGATCCAGCCGCCGCGCCCAGTTAGGAGCTTCAGTTCGCCGGCTTCGAAGTCGGGATAATGGCCATGACGTCGAACGGTGAGCCAATCAACCGGCAGCCCTTGCTGCGCGATCAGACCCTCCATCGAGGGATCGACTTTCATGCGAGCCGGATCCCCGCCAACCTTGACCGGACGTAGCGACGGGTGAGCATCAAAAGCACGCGCCACGGCCAGAGCGCGTTCCAGCGTCATATCAGCAAAAGAGCCGAGCCCCAGTCGTAGATCGTCCATCGGCCCATCATCCCAGCGCTGGGTCCGACGTGGCTAGTGGCCCAGCCCTGCCCTGTCATCGCTGTCCGCGAAAGGTTCCCCAGCAGTCTGTTCTCGAGGCGGCATTGGCGTTCCGCCTCGAGACAGCACCCGTGACCATTGACCGCTGGGCCCGCCCAAACGTAGCTTTAACGTGTTCCTGCGATGGAAGGAGCTGGAGATGGACGTCAGCGCCGAGACTGCGGTTCTCGCCGGTGGCTGCGCCTGGATCATGCAGCAACTGCTGCGCCACCCGGATGGAGTCATCTCCACTCGGACGGGGTTCATGGGCGGCGTCAACGACAACCCAACGGAGGAAGATAATAACGGTCACGCCGAGGTCGTTGAAGTCATTTTCGATCCCGAGCGACTCTCGTATCGAGGACTGCTTGAAGTGTTCTTCCTGGGTCACCGACCCGACCTTGATGAAGAGATCGTTGGTTCGAAGTATCGCTCCGAGATTTTCTACACCAGTCCTGAACAGCAGAGAGTGGCCGAGGACATGATCCGCGATGTAGACGCATCGGCTCACTGGCCCGGTAAGGCGGTGACCAAGATCGGCGAGGCCGGGGTGTTCTGGGAGATGGGGCCCGAGGATCAGGACGTCTTGATGCGGTTCCCGCACGGCTGCAAACCTCCCTTCCCTCACCGGGAGACAAGTCCGGGAGACAAGTCCGGGAGACGCCCGGCGTTCGTGACAGCGCCGCTAAGGATTCGCTTCGCAGCAGAAAAGCAATGCCCGCCGGCATCCCCCTTCCGGGCGCGCAGAAGAGTAGCGCCGTGAGTGAGATCGACGAGGCGCTCAGAACACGGCACCGCGGGACCGTCCCGCAAAGGGTTCCACTGTGACACAGCGGGCATCGGTCTTGGCCGATCGCATCCTCCGCGCTGAAATGCTGCAGTGGCCCTCCCACTTGCGGGCAGGAGCTGGACTTCCGGGTCAAGGCATCAGGTGTCACGGCGCCCCTCCGCCGTGAACACTTCCTCGATCCTGCAACCAAAGGTCTGAGCGATGATGAATGCAAGCGGCAATGACGGATCGAATCGCCCGCGTTCAATCGAGATGACCGTCTGCCGGGAGACGCCGAGCGCGCTAGCCAACTCGGCCTGAGTCCAGTTGCGATCAAGCCGACGCTTGGCGAGGTCGTTCTTCATTTCACGGCACGGTACCGAATGACCAGGTAGCGCAGGCCAACATCGGCCGCGCTCAAGCCGATCAGCACCAGCAATACCGGCAAGGCGTTAACGTCGAACCTGCCCAGCATCATCACGACGCCGGCGACTATCGTCGTGATGAGGACGTCGAGGAACGCTCCAGATGCCGCCTGCCTCATCCACGTCAGTTCCACACTCTCCTCGCCATGGGAGTCGCGGGTGACCGTGTTGTTGAGAGCGAAGATCCGTGCGCCGAGAGAAACCGAGGGATAGATCGCGCATAGCGCACCGATCCCAGCAGCGAGCCAAAAGTCGTTGGGATTCGTTGCCGCGACTACGAGCGAGACGGCGATGGTCAGTATGGCACCTAACGTGATCGCGAGAATGTAGTGCGAGACTGGCGCACTCCGCCATGTAAAGGTTACTTTACTCATGACGCTAGTCAAGCACGCTTTACTCAGATAGTCCATCTGTCGCTCGTCAGTAGGCGCTCGCGCACCAACCGCCCCGTGCTCGCCTGGGCGCAGCAGCTGCCGGTCGCTGAGGACCCGGCCCCGCCTTCGACGGTTCGCGATCCGCCGCGTTCCGTCGCATGAGCGTTTCCCATTGGACGTTCCTTCGTGACCTGGCCAGCGTGATTCGCACTGCGAGAATATCTTGATCGAATGATCGAATTTCGTTGCGGGTCCGACCTGCGGATCGCAGCACCACCAGCAGAGGAGTAGAGATGTCTTTCCAGGCGTACCTCGACAACATCGAAGACAAGACGGGGCTGACCCCCCGCCAGTTCATGGCGTTGGCCCAGGCGAAAGGTTTCGACGATCCGTCCACGAAAGCCGGGGAGATCGTCGATTGGCTATAAGCGGACTTCGACTTGGGCCGCGGACATGCCATGGCTCTGGTTCACGTCATCAAGAACGGCGAAAAGATCGACACCAAGCATGTGGGCACCGGTACCGCGCACAGCGACCCATCCGACACGCTATGGCTCGACGGGAAGCAGACCCGCCCCGCGTGAGCCACGCATACTTGGCCGCAGTTGTTCATTTCGACGGCTCTCGCTCCCGCTGACCGTTCCGCTTGCGGATCCGAATAAAGAGTAAGAACGCTCAAGTTGTTTGAGTCTGTGCGTGTCAGAATCGACGAATGGCAGGCGTACCCAACGGCTTCGAATTCGACGTAATCGACGGTGGCGTAGTGATTCGCCATCACGGTCGAAAGGCGACCACTTTACGGGGTGCAGTGGCAGACCAGTTTCTCGCAGATGCTGAACGCGGTGATTCGCAGGAGCTCATGGCTAGGGTGACTGGCAATTACAAGCGAGGCAACGAGCGGGTCGCCAAGAATCATCCACGCAACCAGGCCTTGTAATCAAGGTCGTTTCGACGAGTCGGCAATGTTTCTGACCGAGCTCTCCTGCAATGGCTAAAGCTCTACACAACCCCGCCCCCGGGGAAGCCCGTCTTTTGCGGTGATTGTGTCAATGAGTGTTCGGCTTGCGGGCGTGCACGGCTATTGGGTCAATGCGCACGGTGTGCACTTGACGTGAGTTCTTGGCCGAGGTGGCCATAGGAGGTGACACCGAGATATCATGTACATGACGTACTCAACGTACGTTCGCACGCGCGGGTTTACCAGCGCAGGAAGGTTGAAATGCCACTCGTCGCCGACTACAGCACCTTTACAGACGCGCGCTCACATCTCAAGGAAGTGTTCGATGCCACCGCGCGCGGGCGAACCGTAACCGTGCAGCGCGATGGTCAGCTCTCTGCGGTCATGCCGGTAGATCGGCTGCGTGCATACTTCTCTCGAACTGTATCGCCGCGCGTACGCGTCACTCGGGAAGACGACCACACTATTGCGTTGATGGATGGTCGCCCCTTCGTGTCTGAGGGCACGGATGTTGACGGCGCGCTCGCTGACCTCGCCCTTTCCCTTCGGGAGTACGCCGAAGACTGGAACGACCGGCTGGAGCATGCGCCGAATCACGCCGACAACTGGGCACTTGTGCAGCTCATCAAACTTTCAACCGACGAGCAGCTCCTCGAATGGCTTGAGCGCGGCGGTGAGTAGGTACCCGGCCGCGACCCGCGAGGACCACGACGATTTCTGCGTCGCGGAGAAGTGGCAACTCGTACGCGGAGCATCAGGACAGCCTGTCCGACATCACCGCACCTATGAGTTGGCGCTCTGGGACGGGCAAATCCTCCGAACTCGGATCTCCAGGCCGGTCGACAGGTCAACGTACTCTGCCGGGATGTGGACCCACATCCTGCGAACCCAGCTCGCCGTTGACGCTGAGGCGTTCTGGGCATGTGTTCGCGACAAGAAGTTGCCGGACCGCGGGGCCCCCGAAACCGTGACCCAGAAGGAGCCCCTGCCGCTGTATCTCGTTCGGGCGCTCAGTGAACTCGGCGTTGACGAAAGCGAGAGCCTGGCACTCACCGCGGCGGAAGCGGCGCAGCTGCTCAGCGAGAAGATGGCCGAGCTCTATGGTCATCAACGCAATTCGTGAGTGATTCGACATGTACTGGACCAACGATGCTTCAGGAATGGTCACCGTGCCCGTGGTTCTATGGCCTGTTTGTGCTGCGCTGCAGAGACTTCGGGGGCGCCGACTGGTCCACCATGTTGAGCGTCCCGTAGGAGGTTCGACATTCGGGCCGCTCGGGAGCCTCTCTCCTGGCCTTCCAGCCGACGGCGGCATTGTCCTGAATGGCCGCCAGGTCGTAGGCTCGGTCTAGGTAGGACGCTCAGGTGTCCGTGAATCGAGGGGTGGTCGATTTGGACTTCGGTGCTATTTCTTGGTGGAACTTCTGGTTGATCGTCGAAGTCCTCGTCGAGGTGGGGATCGTGGTGTCTCTAGGGCTTTTCATTCGCTGGGGACGGCGCAAGAGCGCGATTCTTGCAGCTGACGAACCCGAGCGAGGTCACGGGCCCGCCCGAAAGTAGCGAGTGAAAGGCTCCCGCTGGGGATTCCCTAGTGACACCCAGGTCGGCCCACCTCTTCCTCCGCAACTCGTTTTCGATCCGTGTCGCTCAAGGTCGGCTATTCGCGGTCAAACACATCATCGTCTCGGCGGAAGGCCTTGTTGTCGCCGCGAGCTCTGAGCCGATTGATAAACTCTTGCATCTCGTCAGACGGCCTCGACCGCTTCCCGTCGGCTTCCGGGAACAGAACCGCTACTCCAGGCCCAACTTCCTGTTGGACACGGGCCGCAAGTTCGTGACCTTCGACGAGGTATCGACAGATCGACTCATCTAGGGCTGGCACCTGTCTTCTCGGCATAGTTACCCAGCGGTTGTTCCATTCGTGCAGTTTGGTGACGAGTAGTTCGGTGAGTCCCAGAGTCACCGGTTCGAGCCGATCGTTGGTCATACCAATCACGGCCGAGCGGTCAACAAGTGGCAAGCCCTCTTCCTGCGGGTGAAGCAGGACGCGCGCCGGCTTTTGCCCCGGCGCCCAGAGAAATTGCCGAATGTCAACGTTTCGGGTCAGCGCCTCGAACTCAACATCTGACATCTCCCACATCTGTTCCGAAATTGTTTTCCGTGGGGGTGGCGCCGAAAAGACGCGGCCGACCGGCCCGCCCGCGATCCACGCCTCATCCTTTGGACGCTCAATCCGCGGCACCTGAGAGCGTTCCTCGTCTGCTTCCAGATAGAGAACAACGACTCGCGAACCAAACTCTCGCTGAGCGTCGGCGGCGAGCAGGTGACCGTCAGCGACGAACGCAAGGTGCTCTTTCGGCGACGGCCACTCGAGGTTGGACCCCATAAGCGTTTCGAAGCGTTCGTTCCAGCGGAGGAGTCGCGTCTCTAGCCCTTCCGAGAGTCCGAGCACCCCTTGTTCAAAAGGCCCGAACCACTTGTCAGGTGACGGGGACTTGTCCCAGAGCGGGAGCAGCTGGCCATACTCCGCCATCAGAATGACCCTGGTGGGAAGTGTCGATAGCTCCATCCCCCGACCATATCGAATTGAGGTCGCAGGAGTTCAAGGACCTTACGTAACATCGCCGCAACGCCTCTGCTCATGACCGATGACCCATGACGGGATTCTCGGAAGGGCTCGAGCGGGACGGCTGCCCCGTAGAAGGTTCCCTTTTGACACGGCCTCAGGGTGTTGGGGCCTTGCGTGGACCAGCCCTAGATCTGTCGCAGTGGCCGTCCGGCTTGCGCCACTTCCAGCGTTACGCCTACTTCAGTCAATCCGATGTTGAAGACGAGGTTTCACACCACGATGGCGCCGCCATCCGGGGCGGCTCTGGTGCCCGTAAGAAGTTAACCTCTCTGTGCGCTACGTGAGCCGCTTTTTCGGTCGCGATCGGCGCGGGACTCTCAGGTCCTCCCCAACTTCCCTCAGGACTTCCCCTGTCAGCGAATCAACCTGCGGCACTTCGGAGTGCATCCCGCCCGTCGTTGTGTAGCCTGCTTTCGCCTCGCGATGGGCCTTCACCATCAGCGCGAACAGGAAATACATGGCTACGAGGTAATTCGCGATCGTTACGGCGAAAAGGGCGTACAACCACCCTGGTACCGTTGCGGCCGTCGACCCCGAGAGGAAATAGCCTGCACCGGAGATCAACGCGAGGGAAATCCCAACTCTCCCGAGAGGTCCACTTGGACGTGACCACTGCTCGGCAGTCCATCCTGGGAGCATATCTGTCTTCTTCATCTCGTCTACCAACCCTGGCTCCCGTATCGACTCATACCCACAGTCAGACTATGGGTATCGGCCACAACGCCGAAGATCGTCAGCGCTTTCTTGGCCCCGTCTGCGCGTCTGCGCGTCTGCCCGAGTCCCATCGCGCCTGCGGCGCCGCCTGGAGGTTCGTGCCCTCGGGGGCGCCGCCTACTCTTCACGCAACGTCCGTTGTTCTTGGCTGCCGGTGGGCGGGATGCCGTCCAAGGTGCCACGGGCGGCATTGCCTCGGGATGATGTGGCCGGGTCGGTGCGGTTCTTCAGTTCCGGTGAGGGTTCCCCTTTGACACGGCCTCAGCGTGTTGGGCAGTTGGTTGATCAGGCCTAGATCTGTCGCGGTGGCCGTCCCTCCATCGGAAACGTGTAGAAATTGGCCCTGGCCAACTTGCCTGCACGGGTGTGGTTCGATCAGGTATGCGACGAAGCTTCCAAACTGGACTGACCGTGATCCTCATCGCCATCGCCTTGCTTTGTGGCGTACCCGTTGCCGCTGCCGCCTATCAGGCAGGAGTCCCGGACTACGAGTGCGCCATTTCCCAACAGATCCCGGATGGTGCCGTGCGCGAGCTCGGCGCTTCAGGAACTTTTTCTGTCTGGCCTCTAGGACTGGAATGTCGCTATTTCAATGCAACCGGATCGGAGTTGGTGGTGTCACCCGGCTGGTTCGCCACCGGGCTTGGCATCGGAAGCCTGACAGCATTGGTGGCGCTGACCGTGCTGTCTATCGTCGCCTTGGTGCAATCACTCCAATCACGCACCCGCGTACTGGACCTGCCTGGTGGACACGAACCGTCTCGCTGAGGGTTGAAATTGTGGAAGGCTTTCGTGAAGGCGCAAAGCTTGCCGATTGGGGATAGGGATCGAAGTGACTGAGCAAAGAACCGGGCCGGCTAGCCGTATTCGACCGGCCGGTGGGAGATATCGGCTGATCGGAATCAGTTTGGGAGCGCTGCTCATGTTCGATCTGGCGAGCTTCTATGGCCTCGTGAATGTTGTTGCCCTCTTCAGTAGTGGCCGGCCTTTAGGCCCGTGGGATGTCGTTAACAACTCTCTCATTGGTCTCGGGTTCGCTTCCTACTTGATCCCGTACGGCTTGCTCGCCGGGTGGGCTGCCAGCGAGGCCTCCCTCGGCCTGGCCAAGCTGCTCTCCAGAAAATCTCCCTCGCTTCAGCACCGACGCGTGTTGACCGCTGCCTCAACAGCGGTGGCCGCGCTCGCGTGCGCCGCCGTTCTCTCTCTTGTCTTTGGACTTCAGAGTCCGTATTTCTACGGGATCATGGTGATTGTCGTGTTCGGTGTAGCCCTGCTTGCGGACCCGTGGTTGAACAGGAGAGCTTGGCCTGACCGTTCTGACTAGAGTCACCGTCGAAGGGTCGAATTGTGGATCAATGTGACAGGACCGTGCCGTTGGCCTGGTGTATCGACGTCAGGCAGGATGGGAAAGAATTCTTCGCCACCCCCATCGTTCGTTGAGGGTTCCGCGAGCGGACACCCTAGACATGCTCCTGGACGTCGACGAGCCAGCCCTCAAGTGAGCGCCGGTGTGGCTCGGGCGGTAGAACAGCAAACTCTTCGACGTCGGGTTCGGCGTCTTCATCGATGTGCAGCCGAACACCCTGAACCGGGGTCAACATCGCCGTATTCGCAACGGGCTCGATCTCGATCATGTAACGAGAGGGCATACTTCCGACGAACACACCATTGCCCAAATCGCGGCCGACCATCGGCCACTCGTCGCCGTCAGCCGGCATGATAGATTCGGGCGGCGCGCCGTGGCCGGGCCGACGTAGCGACCGACGCTCGACGATGTCCTGCGTGACCGCGTGTACCGCGAGGACCCTGCCGCGCACACGATCGGTGAACTCTTCCTGATGGTGCGACTCCATCGCATCCACGGTGGCGAAAAGTTCCGTTCCCAGCAGGTCAGCGAGAGCAGCACGCGGCGTTCGCGTCTCGATACCGAAGTCGACCTCATCGCCGATGGCAAAAGGGCCGCCGCAGCACGCCCAATCCGATTCCGTCAACCACACCCGCGTCATAGTGCCCACGCTAGCCCAACCCCCACGCTGCGACTGAGCCGATGCCTTGAGGGATCCACTACCGGAACGTTGCAGCTGTCCCATTCATGAGTGGATATGGGCAAGTAGATTACGAAGCCTCACCCCCGGATATGACGTTGCCGGCGGATGCCACAGCAAAGTATCAACGGTTCTCGCATGCGGAAGGAACCGTGGGGCTTTCTACCTCGTTTGCCACCCGCCGATCCAGAGACACTGCCGCGGCCAATGCGCCACAGGCAACAGCGACGGCCGAGAGGCTACCCGGCTGGATGAACACGCCCACAACGAATAGCAACATTGCCACTATGTATCCGGCCGTGCGGAACCGAGGCCGCGATAAAAGCCCGGCTGCCAGGATAACGATGACGGCAGTGGCAAGAACGGCCGTCACAGCAAGCAGGGGCTGAACCCAGTAATTGACATCGGGTGCCTGATCAATAGGACGGGTGCTTGTCGCGTACCAGGTGGACGAGCTGAACACGGCAATGGGCAGAATCGAGACGCCTGCCATGAGCCGCGACTGCACCCCCACACGTTTCAGGTCGGCCGTGGCGACACCGAGAGCGATCAGCATAATTACGCCGTACACACCGTAGGTGGCCACCCCAACGCCGATGTAGCCGATACCGTCCGCGCAATAGAACGAGCCGGGGTCGTCGCTGCCCATCTGGAGGAAACTGCATTGAAAGTGCAGGTCGTCACGCACCAGGGTCAGCAGGAAACCACTCCCCGCCAGTACGGAGACGACGAAGCCGAGACTCAGACTCAGTATCGCGCCGCCCCTCGAACTCAAAGCGCCCCGCTCATGAGGCCTTGCCCAGTCCACTACGATTCATGCGCCAACCCTATTGTGCGGTTGACATGACCTACAAAAGCACTACGAGTGCACCCCCTTCTCGGAGTCTGACATTCGGAGGCGGGTGCGGGCACACGGGCCGGTCGCAGCTCGCAACCCGATCACCCTTCTTTTGTGCTGACTCAGCTTTCGCGCACAGACGGATCCAGCACTCGTGGCGTCGCGTAAAAGGTTCCCAAGTGACACAGCGTCGGCACGCCTGGTCGTTCGGCGGATTGACCCCAGCTTTGTCGCGCTGGTCCTCGGTTGAAGTCAGCCGGCGAACTCACCTATCGGATAAGGCGTGGCTGAGTTGCCCAGCGTCTCGACGAGCCTCGGTGTGCATTTGCCATCATCGTAGGTCCACCCCGTAACAGTCTGAGTGTCGAATTCGACGGTCACGACGAAGCAGGTATACACAGCGGACGGCCCCGAATAGGCGCTCGAGTCGGCAAGCGGATCCGCGTCCGGGTTGCGCGGGCCCGAACTGATCAGGACATCAAACATCACCGCGCTCGAGTTGTCCTGGCTGTCGAAAAGGACTAGACCTCCGCTATCAAGGCTGAGATTGGCTGGGTTGGAGACGCCGCTCCAGTAGCGGCCAGGCAGTGTGCCACTATCGTCATTCAGGCTCGTGACGAATGCGCTGCGTTCCGTGCCAATTGCATCGTTGAGTGCCTTTCCAAGGGGATCTGTGAACGCCGCGACCTGTCGCCAAAGCACGCCGTCGTGCGGTCTCTGAGCGCATCCCACGAGAGAGCCTAAGACCACGAATAGCACCAAGCCACCAATAGCTCCTCGACCCCAAGCGCGCCCCATGGCCCCAAACTACATCAGGCCGTCCGAGGCCCGAGACCGTTCCGCCCCAATCGGCGCCCACTTCGATAGAGGTTCCCCTGCGAAACCAATTCGGCAGGGTTGGGTGAGGACAGTACGTCAGAGCAGGTCCGCCGTTGTCGTAGGGATCACGCAAGATATCGTCTCTGTCAGAGATGTCTTGATGCAGATTCGTCAGAGATGTCCTGATACATCACACATCACATCGTTCAGGCGGACATGCGCTTGCCCACATTCTGCCCACACTTGAAAAAATTCGGCATGATCCACGAGGCGTCATGGTGACCAAAAACCGTTGAATTTACGGGCAATTTGACGCCCCGCCTGGCTGTGCCTGGGCGGGACTTTGGGTTCAAATCCCACCGGTACCGCCATAGGGGTTGTTCCGAGAACTGGTTGATTCTGTTCCAAGAACTCGTCCCAAAACGAATGGCCTCCGACTTTCGGAGGCCATTCGTCGTTAACGGCGTGGGTAGCGGGTGGTTTTCCGCTCATGCGGGCTGGCGGGTGCGGGTTAACGCGTTCACGGAGTTCTCCCGCCCGTGAACAGATACGCAATCATGGGTACGCTCGATGAGGTGCGTTTGCAGAACTAGTTGACGTGCCGCTCGGCGGGCAATGTCCCGTCGCGCTCGGCTCGAACGTTAAGGAAACACCGTGTCTGATCACGCAAGAATCAAGGGCCACACCGTGACCCGCACCGTGCACATCGAGGCCTCGCGCGAGAGCGTCTGGAAGGCGCTGACGGACCCCGAGGTGATGGTCAAGTGGTTCGGAGACGGTGTGGCGTTCGCCGCGCTAGAGCCCGGTGCGACTGGCAGCATCGACTGGGATGACTACGGCAGCTTCCCGATCGAAATCACCGAGGTGGTGCCCGACGGCTCGTTCGGCTTCCGTTGGTCGGGAATCCCCGCCGAACAGCTCGACGAGTACTCGACGCACGTGCGCTTCACCATCGCCGATGCTGGTACCGGGACGGATGTCACGGTGATCGAATCGGGCTTCGACACACTCCCCGGCGGCACCCGCTACCGTCGCGCACGTCTTGAGCAGAACCGAGAGGGCTGGGACGTCGAACTCGACGAGCTCGCGATCCTTCTCGAGGGTGTCACCCAGTAGTTCACGATTACGGGGGAGTCGCTCGACGAGTTGGCCACGTCGCGCGGCCGTGCAGAGGATGTTCGTGAAAGCGCTGAAAAACTTCCCAGTAATTCAGCGGCCTGTGAGTTATAGGAACAACCCGCCACAGAGAACCCCCTACTTTCCAGTGTTTCACTGGGAAACAGGGGGCTTTCTTGGCGCGCCGCGTCTGCGACACCACGATGAGGGTGCAGCGGTTCAGGTCTTGCGTGTGGACAGGGGCCGTGTTCGGACGACGTCAGCCGGCTCCTGCAGGGCGCGGGCGTAGATCACGTAGATGATGAGCAGCGTGGCGGGCAGCAGGAAGTCGAGGTAGAGAATCGGTCCGGCGTTGCCGATAGCGGTGTTGCCTTGACCGACGAGGTCGATCATGTGGGCGGCCCCGGCCGTCCAGCTGAAAATCGTCTTGGCGATGAGGAACGGCAGCCAGAAATCCCGGCGCCAGAACCCGAGGAAACCGATCAAGCCAATGGCGAGGTTCGCCCCGGCCACCTCAAGCTGAAAGAGGTTTCCGGCCGGCCATCCGATGGATTGAGCGATCGTCTCCCCGAAGAACGCGTGAAACACGAAGTTGGAGATGCCGCTGAAACCGACTATGCCGATCGAGTACATGAGCACGATCTCAAGGTTGATCGCGCGGGTTCTGTTTTTCGTGCGCCTGATCGTGTAGCTCGAGAACGCCACGATGGCCACGATGTAGAGAAGCGCCGACACGCCTGGTGTGCTAAAAAAGTCGAGCACGGGACTCCTCTCGGTGGGATCAGCCGATGCTTCGCCGTCGCAGACGAGTAGCGACCGGCCTCAAATGCAGTCTCGCGGGATCGTGGTGTCCCAGGTCTTGGACATCACCCGTTGTTCGCCCTCGTAGGCATCGAGCTCGGCGTACAGGTGAAAATCGGTCGGTGTCGACGTGAGCACGGTTTTCGTCGTCGTGCGCACCTGCCAGTCGCCGCGCTCGAACCCCATCGTCCAGTCGGCTTCGCCGCGAACGGAGGAGAAGTCCCTCCCGACGAAGCTGTAACATTCGGTCACCCGGCGCGTGACTTTCAGATCGATGTCGCGGATGTGCACCACACCGAGATCTTTGACCACCGTCAGCGCCGCCGAGAGGTCGACGAGGTTCCGGGAGACGTTCCAGAGCTGCTTGCCGGGCTGAACCTGGGTCACGACAATTGGCGTGGCCGCTTCCGCTTCCTCGAAGCTCGGAACCTTGTCCGCGGCGTCCACGCCGACCGGGCGCACGGGCAGCACGAGACAACTCGCGCCCGGGTCGACCGTCAGGAGAACCGATTCCGGGGGCGGCCAGACCAGCGGCCAGTATGAGGTCGAGAGCGACAATCGCAGCCGATGACCCGCGGGGAATGCCTGGGCCATGCCGTTGAGCTGCACGGTGACCCGGTGCCGCTCACCGGGTTCCAGCGGTTGAGGGGCATCCGAGCCGTTGTAGTGCGTCAAGTTGCAGATGCCATAGCTGACCCGGGTCGCCTCGCCGTCGGGCGCGACATCTGACAATCGAACGGCAACCTGGGCGACCGGGCGGTCGGCGGAGAGTACGAGTTCCACGCGGGGCGCCCCGAGCACCTCGAGGCGTTCGGGCAGTCGGTCGCTGTCGAAGATCATCGAGCCGCCGTCCTCCTCGCGCTGGTCATACGGCATGTCCGGAGGGGCGTTGTAGGAGCACCATTTTCCCGCAAACTGCCCGACCGACAGCGGTGACTGCACCGTCAGCTCCGGGCTGCTCATCGGCGTTTGCCCCGGCCCGGCGATGCGATTTCGGCCCAGCGGATAGCGCGTTTCGACGATGCGCGGGCTGGGCCAGCTCGGCGCGCCCACCCAGCGCCCCGGTCGGTGTTTGTAGGTGGTCGCGGGGCGAACCGTGTCCTGCATCCAGATGGTCAGCGCCGGCCCGTCCATGGCACCGTTGTCGCTCTTGTCCTTCAGCCAGTGGTCCCACCAGGTGACGGCCTCCTGCAGAAAGCCGATCGGCGGGCCCGGTTGGCCCAGGTGCGGGTACTTGTGGCTCCAGGGGCCGATCAGTCCGCGGGCGGGGACGTGCAGTTCCGCCAGCAGCCGGAACACCGCGTTGGAGTATCCGTCGGCCCACCCGCTCACGGCCAACACGGGGCAGTCGATCGCCGAGTAATCCTCCTTGACCGACCCATGCTGCCAATAGGCGTCGCGACGCTGGTGTCGCAACCACTCCTCAAGCCACAGGCCGCTGTGCTGCAGCCGATCGAACCAGAGTTCGCGCCAGCGATCGCCGACAATCGCCGGATCCGGCGGGCAGGACGTGTACGCAAACATGGTCGAAGCCCAGGACAGGTTGTCGCTGAGCAGACAGCCGCCCATGTAATGCACGTCGTCGGCGTACCGATCATCGGACGAGCAGACGGTGATGATGGCGCCCAGCCCCGGCGGCCGACGCGCGGCCACCTGCAGCGCGTTGAACCCTCCCCAGGAGATGCCCATCATCCCGGTGCGCCCCGTGCACCAGGGCTGCGCCGCCATCCAGGCCAGCACTTCCTCGGCGTCGCAGAGCTCCCGTTCGAGGTATTCGTCGGTGAGTATCCCTTCGGAATCGCCGCTGCCGCGCAGGTCAACCCGCAGACACGCATAGCCGTGGCCGGCCATGTACGGATGGTTCATGGAGTCGCGCTGGGCCGTGAGGTCGCGTTTGCGGTACGGGATCATCTCCAGCACGCCGGGCACCGGCTCGCGCTCGGCGCCAACGGGGCGCCACAGCCGGGCGGCCAAATGGATGCCGTCCGACATCGGAATCCACAAGTGTTCGGTTTCCTCCACCTCGTAGGGCATGGCGGTGACGGTACGCATCCGGTTCCTTCCGGCTAGTCGTCAATCGTGAAGCTGAGCGCCTCGACGCATCGGGCGTATTTATCGTGCAGCTCCTGCTCATCGAGTGCGCCCGTGTAAATCTCCGCCAGGACGTAGCTGTAGCTGTCTTGTCCATCGTGCTCCGAGAGTCGCCTCCCCGCAATGACTACGACGCGCACCGTGCAGCCGGAAATCCTCCGTTCGATCTCAGCGATTTCCTCGGCTGTCGGTATGCGACGCACCAGCCCGTCGGAGAAACGCCGCAGGAACCATTTGGCCGCCGTCGGGAAAGGTCCCTGTCCCGGTTCAACGCGGCGCGGGTCGCGGTCCAGGGCCAGGTCGAGCATGTAGGCGTGGTTCGAAACGCCGTCGACCAGTTCGAACAGCAGAGCATGGGACTGGGAGTGCCGGGCGTTGATCTCGAGCAGGCTGAGCCGCTCGGTCACCGGGTCCCAGAAGTATTCAATGTTGAACGTGCTGTTGCGGAGTCCAACGGCGCTGATCACGCGGCGGGACACCTCGGCCATGCGTTCCTGGACGAGGTCGGGAACGCGCCTGGACGGGTATTGGTAGCAAAGAAAACTGGACACCCCGCGGTAGCTGACCGAGTCAACCACCCCATAGATCTCGATCAGGTCGCCGCGGCTGAACCCCTCGACGGTGACCTGCTGGCCGGTGGCTGCTTCCTCGACCAGACAGGCCAGCGAGCTCACGGCCGCGATCTTCGGCGGCAACTCCACCATGGCGAGGATGTCGCTGAATGGCCGTCCGATCCGATCTATCACCCGACGCTCGTGCACGAGGGCATCCCGGAGTTGCTCCGCGTTCTCGACGTAGCGGGCGCCTTCGGATGCGGTGGACTTGATCGGTTTGATCCACGCCGGGTAGGAGAGCGGCGCCGGGAGTCCCGAGTGCTCGTCAGCCAGGTCGAGGAGACCGAAGGGCATATATTCGTCGATCACCTTTTGTTGTTCCAGCCTGCTCCAGTACTTGTGCTCGCACTTCAGGACGGCCTCGAGGCTTGCGGATGGCAGTCCGTACCGACCGCACAGGATGGGAACCATCATGGTTACGGGGAAGTCCCAGTAGCCCACGATGGCGTCGATGGACCCGGCGAAGGCATCCAATTGGTGCCCGGCCTGAGTCAGCAGCTCCGGCACGGAGACGGTTCCGGTCTGGAGTTTCCGGCGGGTGAGCAGTTGATGAAACTCGTACCGGTCGGCATCCGCCAGCCGAAGCAGCACGGAGAGGTTGAGCTCGTCGAGCCCGAGAACAAAAACGTTCAGCCGCATCAAATGGCCTTCCCGGGAGTGAGAGATACCACCTCGCCTGTGGGCGATGGAGCGCGAAACCGGCGGCCCGCGATGGCATTGTATCCGGACCGGCCCCCGTTACCAGAGGCAATCTCGCCCCACACGCACTCCTTCCAAGAAAACACTTGACAGGAACAAAAACGTTTATGTAGGCTCAGATCCAGGCAAACAAAAACGTTTTTGGAATGAGTTCAACGATGAGCAAGCGTGTGGGTATTCGAGAAGTCGCGGCCGCGGCAGGCGTCTCTGTGACGACCGTGTCGCACTCCCTCAGCGGCGGCGGCCAGCTCAGCGACGCCACTCGGGAGCGGGTCCGGTCGGTGGCCGAGAGCCTCAACTACATGCCTAACCGGCTGGCGAGCGGGCTGCGCAGTAAGCGCTCGGGGATCATCGGCTTCGTCAGCGACGAAATCTCTACCACGCCCTACGCCGGCCGCGTGCTGCTTGGCGCCCAGGAGGCCGCGGCCGAGAACGACCAGGTGCTGATGATCGTCAACACCAACAGCAATGCCCGGCTCGAAGACCGCAGCATCGACGCCCTATTGCAGCACAGCGTCGACGGCATCATCTATGCCCGCATGTACCACCAGGCCGTGCAGCTGCCCGACTCCCTGGCCGGAGTTCCGCTCGTCTTGCTCGACGCCTACACCGACCGGCCCGACCTCTCCTCGGTGGTGCCCGACGAAGAGGGCGCCGCCCGCACGGCCATGGCCCACCTGCTCAACGCCGGACACCGGCGCATCGGCTACCTGGGCAACGTCGACGACATCCCCGCCACCCACGGCCGTCTGGCCGGCTACCGTGCCGCCCTCGCCGAACACGGCCTTGACGTCGACGATGCCCTGGTCACGACGGGCGACGCCACCACCGCACCGGGCCGCGATGCCGCCAGCCGGCTGCTGGCCTTGTCCGACCCGCCGACGGCGCTGTTCTGCTTCAACGACCGGATGGCGATGGGCGCGTACCAGGCGTCGCAGATCGCGGGCCTCGGAATCCCCGACGATCTGAGCATTGTGAGCATCGACAACTTCGAACTCCTGGCCGATGCGTTGCTGCCCGGCCTGACATCAATCGCGCTGCCGCACTACGAGATGGGCCGCTGGGCCGTTGAACGGCTTGCCGCCGAACTCGCCGGTGGCGCCGACTCAGAGCCGCGGCAGATCCGCATGCCCTGCCCGCTCGTACTGCGGCAGTCAGTCGGCCCGCCCCCGCGCTAGCGCGGCGACGAGCCCACCCCTTACTTCGCGACCGCTGGAACGGCCACGACGATCGGCGCCCTTGCCGAGACACCCACACCCAACCGATAAGAAGGAATGAAGATGCGACACGCAAAGAAGCGCCTGATCGTAGCGAGTTTACTCGCCACGAGTCTAGTTGCCGCGTTGGCTGGCTGCGCCAACGGCGGCTCCGGCGGCTCCGATGGCACGAATGGCGAACTGACCATTTGGACGCACAACGGCGGCAACACCGCGGAGCTCGGTGCGGTGCAGGCCATCGTCGACGGCTACAACTCCAGCCAAGACACGAACACCGTGAAGCTGCAGGCCTTCCCGCAGGCCTCCTACAATGACTCGGTTGTCGCGGCCGCCGCGTCCGGAAAGCTGCCCTGCATCGTCGACATCGACGGTCCCAACGTGCCCAACTGGGCCTGGGCCCAGTACCTCACCCCGCTCGACCTGAGCGTCGACCTCGGTGAGAACCTACCGAGTACCTTGGGCATCTGGAACGACGAGATCTACTCCGTGGGCTACTACGATGTGGCGCTGGCGATGTTCGCCCGCAAGTCGGTGTTGGCCAATGCGGGCATCCGTGTGGCCACGATCGACGAGCCCTGGACTCAGGATGAATTCGACTCCGCGCTGAAGACCCTCAAGGCCGACGGCACCTGGACCAACCCGCTCGACATCGGCACCGGTGATGTGGGCGAGTGGTACCCGTACGCATTCTCCCCGCTGCTGCAGTCCTTCGGCGGCGACCTCGTCGACCGCAAGGACTTCCAATCGGCCGAGGGAGTGCTCAACGGGCCCGAAGCCCTTGAGTGGGCAGAGTGGATGCAGTCCCTTGCTGCCAACGACTACATCGCCACCAAGAGCGGCGCCGATTCCACCCTTGACCTGCAGAACAACGTCACCGCAATCCAATACGGCGGTAGTTGGGCCGCGACGTCCCACGCCGAGGCGCTCGGCGATGACCTGGCCGTGATGCCCTCCGTCGACCTCGGCGAAGGCTCCAAGATCGGCGGCGGTTCCTGGCAGTGGGGCGTGACCACCGGCTGCGCCGACTCCGCCGCGGCGATGGATTACCTCTCCTACTCGCTCTCTCCCGAGAACATCGCTGCTGTCTCGGTGGCTACCGCCACCATCCCGGCCACGGATGCGGCCGCGGCCCTGGTTCCCGGTTTCGAGGAGGGCGGCGCCCTCGCCATCTTCCGTGAATTCTCCGCCAAGAGCGCCGTGTTGCGGCCGGAAACCCCGGCGTACCCGTTCATCGCGACGGAATTCACCCAGGCCACCCAGGACATCATCAACGGCGGTGACCCGCAGGGCACCCTCGACGCGGCGGTTACGGCCATCGACGCCAACATCAAGTCCAACGGCGGTTACACGCAGAAGTAGTCGACCGCGGGGGCGCGGCCACCGCCGCGCCCCCGCCCTCGCTCAGGGAGACTCTCATGACCACCACAATTGAACGCCCCCCGGCGGTGCCCGCCCCACGTGCGACACGCCCCACCCGCAAACGCGACCGCACCAGCAAGTCCGAGGAACGCGCCGGGCTGGCCATGCTGGCACCCGCCGTGCTGTTGCTGGCCCTTTTCATCTTCATCCCCGCGATCCTCGCCTTCGGGCTCGCGTTCACCAACGCCCGACTGATCTCGCCCTACCCGGCCGTGTTCGTCGGCGTCGACAACTTCATCAGGCTGTTTGCGGATGCCTCGTTTTTCCGGGCTCTGCTCAACGTCGGCTACTTCGCCGTGGTCGTCGTGCCGCTGCAGGCGGGCCTGGCCCTGGTGATGGCGATCCTGGTGAACAAGAACGTCAGGGGCACGACCTTCTTCCGCACCGTGTACTTCCTGCCGGTCGTCACATCAATGGTGGTCGTGTCGCTGCTCTGGCTGTTCATGTACCGGCAGGATGGCCTGATCAACGTAATCATCGATCGGGTCACCATGGGCCTGATAACCGGGCCGGACTGGCTCAACGACACGTCCACCTCGATGCCGGCCATCATCCTGATGTCGGTCTGGCAGGGCGTGGGCTTCCACATGATCATCTGGCTCTCCGGGCTGCAGACCATTCCCGCCGACCTCTATGAAGCGGCCGACCTCGACGGCGCAACGGCCTGGCAGCGGTTCCGGTACATCACCTGGCCAGGCCTCTCCGCCACGCGCAGCCTGATCCTCGTGACCATCACCATCCAGGCGCTCAGCCTGTTCACCCAAATCAGCGTAATGACCCAGGGTGGCCCGCTGAACTCCACCACCACGGTGGTCTACGAAGCCGTGCAATCCGGCTTCGCCCAGCAGGAGACCGGCTACGCCTCCGCGATCTCCCTCGTATTCTTCGTCATCGTGCTGCTGATCTCGGTCGTGCAGCGCTTCCTCAGCAGAGAGAAGGCTTGATCATGGCCATCGCAGAAGTGGCCCCGGCTCATGCCCGCCAGGTACCTCCGCGCCGCAAGACGGCCAAGAAGAAGCGCGTCCTGGGCCTCGGCGGCTGGATCCTGCGCGCGGGCCTGGGCGTACTGTTCCTCTTTCCGATCATGTTCATGTTCGTGTCGTCGCTCAAGCCGGACCAGCAGATCTTCGGCGACCTGTCGTCCATCGCCGCGTTCCTGCCCATCGGCAACATCTCGCTGGACAACTACGTGGCTGTGTTCGACCGCGTGCCTGCCGCCCGATTCCTGATCAACTCGATCGGTATCTCGGCAATCACCGTCGCCGCCGGCATCCTGGTGAACAGCCTGGCCGCGTTCGCGTTGAGCCGGATGCGGGTTCGCGGCAAGGCCGTGATCCTTACGCTCATCATCGCCACGCTGATCGTACCGTTCGAGACCCTCGCCCTGCCGCTCGTGTGGTGGGTGAACCAGCTGCCCTCGCTGCAACTGACCGAATTCGGGTTCCTGTTCACCAAGGGCTGGATCGACACCTACCAGGTGCAGATCATTCCGTTCGTGGCCAACGCCTTTTCGATCTACCTGTTCCACCAGTACTTCGAGTCGATCCCCAAAGAGCTCGACGAGGCCGCACGTATGGACGGCGCCGGCTGGTTTCGCATCTACCGGCAGGTCGTGATGCCGCTCTCCGGACCGGCCATCGCCACCGTCGCCATCCTCACCTTCCTGCCCGCCTGGAACTCGTATCTCTGGCCGCTCATGGTGGTGCAAACCGAGGAACTGCGCCCGGTCATGGTGGGCGTGCAGTACTTCTTCCAACTCAATGTGTCCTGGGGACAGGTGATGGCATACTCCACGCTGATCACCCTGCCCGTGGTGGCCCTGTTCATCGCGTTCCAACGTTCATTCGTCAACAGCATCGCGTCAAGCGGTGTGAAAGGTTAGGCCCGCTTCTATGTCACTCCAACTGCCCGATAAATGGATCTGGGACTCCTGGTACGTACAGATCGACGGCGTCACCCACGCCTTCTACCTGCATGCCAGCAAAGCCCTCGGCGATCCCGAGCGGCGGCACAGGCACCCGATCGTCGGCCACGCCGTCAGCACGGACCTCACCGAGTGGACCGTTGTGCAGGACGCCCTGATCATCTCGGATGCGCCCGCCTTCGACGACGGCACCACCTGGACCGGCTCGGTGGTGCGGAACGATGACGGGCTCTGGTGGATGTTCTACACCGGAACCTCCCGCTCCGAAGATGCGCAGGTGCAACGGGTAGGGGCGGCCACGTCCGCCGACCTGCTCACCTGGACGAAAGTCTCCACCGAACCGCTCGCGGAGGCGGACCCGTCGTATTACGAGAAGCTCGACCGGGCGCTCTGGCACGACGAGGCCTGGCGCGACCCGTGGGTGTTCCGGTTCCCCGGCGAGAAGACCTGGCAGATGCTGATCACCGCCCGCGCAGCATCCGGCGACCCACGGGTGCGCGGTGTGCTGGGCCACGCCACGAGCGACGACCTGCTGAGCTGGACGGTGCAGCCGCCGCTCAGCCGGCCGGGCCAGGGCTTCGGCCAACTCGAGGTGTTTCAGTTCGAGATCGTCGACGGGGTGCCGATTCTGCTTTTCTGCTGCGGAGTCGCCGAGCTCTCTCCGGAGCGTCAGGCGGCTGGTGAAGCGGGCGGCGTCTACAGTGTGCCCGTGGACAAGCGTCTGGCACAGGTGGATTTCACCGGCTCGGTGATCTTTGACCGCACGGACCTCTACGCCGCTCGGCTGCTGCAGGACGCCGACGGGGGTTGGGTGCTACTCGGGTTTATCAACATTGTCGACGGCGAGTTCGTCGGCACGCTGAGTGACCCGATCCCGGTGACGGCCGATCCGGTGCGGGGCCTCGTGCACCGGGCGCTGCCGGTGCCGCACGGCGAGCCCGCCTACGCGTCCCGCGAGCGGCTGTAACCGCCCAGAGCGTCGCCCGGGGCAGGCACGGCGCCGGCCGCCACCGGCCACGACGAACTACGTCACGTCGAAGGCGCTGCTCTCCCGTACGAACAGAGTCGGGGCGAGTCGAACGGACTCCACGGGTTCACCGTTGGGCACTCCGAGCATCAGCTTCACTGCGCAGCGACCGATTTCCGTCGTGGGAGACCGTGCGGACGAGGGCGTGCCGGTCAGCGCGCCGGGCGCACGGTGAGAATCTGCTCGGCGCGACCAACCGGCCCGTTCTCATCGTGCAGCACACTACTGGTGAGGCCGTGTCCGGCCGGACCGAAGGTGACGGTGGTATCCAGCCCCACCCAGCGGCCGGTCGGCTGCCGGTGCAGGTGGATGGTGAGGTCGAGATTGGGGTACGTGAAGTCGAGGGGGGACTCGCGCACGGCGATCCCGTTGGCGGTATCGACCAGCGCGACGAAGGACGCGTGCGGGCTGCTGCTTTTTCCGGCGACGAGCGCCGAGTCGGTGCGAAGCCAGGCGCTGGCCCTTCCCGGCAGCGGCGGCGCGACGCTCCGAAAATCAACGGAGGCGACGTATCCGCCCGGCCAGGTGTCCGCCATCGACCACGGGGCGCAGTCGTCGGGCGACGGTAGGGGCGCCGGCTGGCCGCCGGCCGCACCGCTCGTATCGGCGGTGGCGATGAACCAGGCGCGGGCGAGCACGGCGGGGCGCCCATCGATGATCACGGTCGCTTCGATGAGTTCGATGGTGCGACCCGGCCGGATCGTCGCGACCCGCACCTCGCAGTCGGAGGCGGCGAGAAAGCCGAGGATATCGAAGCTTATGCGCCCCAGTTCTTTCCCGCTGGTCCCACCGTCTGCGGCGGCCCGGTGCAGGTCGATGGCGTGCACGATCAGTCCGGACAGAGGACTGAAATGGATCTCGTCGGCATTCCAGGCGCCGCCGGCAGCCTCGGTGGGCCGGTAGAGTCCGGGCGCAATCGCCTCGAAGTAGGCACCGATCGGAGTGTGGGCGCCGGGCTGTTCACTCATGCTGCTTCCCCTTCGTCAGGCGCCACGGCGCCGCGCTATCCACCCTAGGGGCGATTGTCGACGGCGCCCGTGCCGGTCAGGTCAGGCGGAGGCCTGCTGGGCGGCGATGCTTGCGTGCACGGCGGCCATGTCCAGGTTCGCCACGGCGGCGATGACCTCGTCGAGCGACGAGGCATTCAGCGCTCCGGGCTGGGAGAACACGAGCACCTTGTCCCTGAACGCCATCAGGGTGGGGATGGAACGGATGTCGGCAGCCGCCGCCAGCGCCTGTTCAACCTCGGTATCGACCTTGCCGAAGACGATCTCCGGGTGCTTCTCTGACGCAGCGGTAAAGGTCGGAGCGAACGCGCGGCACGGGGCGCACCACGCGGCCCAGAAATCCACCAGCACGATGCTGTTGTCGGTGATGGTCGCGTCG
>Ga0307487_1000695_pt1 | contig 25584 bp, 24 predicted proteins | sample CBIW12metaG_FD_203665 | JGI IMG/M metagenome (GOLD analysis project Ga0307487, IMG submission 203665) | Sea-ice brine microbial communities from Beaufort Sea near Barrow, Alaska, United States - CBIW 1.2 | ecosystem: Environmental > Aquatic > Marine > Coastal | place: USA: Alaska | collected... | reverse complement strand
AAATGCCTCCTGGTTTATTGATTTCCAAACCTTTCGAAAATTATTTGATCCCGGGGATACTGCTGTTAATTATCAATGGAATACCTGCCCTCTCAATAGCCTTTCTCACTCTTTTTAAAGTGAAATACACTCCATATTTAGCAGTGATCCAGGGCATTATTCTTTTAATATGGCTTACTGCGGAATTGATAATCAATATCAATCTTTTTTACCCCCTAACACATATTACCTCATTGGAAGCGCATTGATCTTTCTCGGTTTGAAACTTCGAAAATCCGTTGAGAATTCCAACAATATTTGAAGCCTTTGAATCAACCGAACCTGCTTATATGACTTCAGAAAGTGTGTCAGAAAATCAAACAAAACTAAAATGGGGCTTTAGCGGACATATGGATTATCCCATGAACATTATGATATTATTTATGGACTTTGAAAAGATGATTGGTGATGATCTGGATACCGGACTTAAAAACTTAAAATCTGTATTAGAAGCGAAATAAGATTTGTAAGCCATAAATAGGAATAAAAGAAAATTTCTATTTATGGCAATTACATTAGGTGAATCCTATTTTTAAAACGAGTGAATTACACAAATCTCATTTAAATATGAAGCCTTAATTTAAGGAAATTGTTTGTTTTGCCACCAGATTTAATTTTTGTAATGGTTATCAAAGACAAAAAGAATCATATTATTATTTCCTATGCCATTCCAGATCCATCGAATTGTCTTCATTTAATTTAACCTGAGTTCCCAGCTTGCTTCCTTCCCTGTTGAGAACATTTGCCAGCCATAAAGCATCTGGTTTGGACGCGTGATTCAGCCTGAAGTTTTTAACTTCCATAGGAACCATTTTTAGCGAGATCAGCTCGCCATTTACCTGGTTGATTTTAGGAAAGTACATCAGGCTCAGTTCTCCCCGGTAATTGTCGTGATCCCCGGTAATGCCCTCGTAATCGTTTATAAAGTCGCCGGCACCGTAAATAATGAGCTTATTTTTATATACCTCCACGCCCAATGGATGATGGGAAGAATGTCCGTGAACAATATCTACCCCGGCCTTATCAATTATTTCGTGAGCCAATTCCCTGTGATCCAAAGGGATCTTATATCCCCAATTGCCGCCCCAGTGCACGGAAAAAATCACAATATCGTTTTTTTGCTTTACTCCGGCTACCTGTTTTTTGATCAATTCAACGGAGGCTTCTATCTCCCTGGGAAGTATATTTATTCCAGACATGTTCTCTTGCGCGGCCCAGGATTTGAGGATGCCGCTGCTTCTGGCCCCGAAAGCCAGGACGATCAGCCTTCCGCCATTAACAGGGATTATGCTGGGGGTTGTAGCTTCTTTGTTATTTTTTCCTGCCCCAACAACAACAACAATTCCCGATTCCTTTAATGTTTCCAAAGTTTCAATAAGTCCAGGTCGTTCCCAGTCCAGGATATGATTATTCGCGAGGCTACACAAATCAATTCCGGCTGAAGTCAGCACTTTTACATTTTTTGGGTGCATCCGGTAATTAATTCCCTTTTCGGGCCAGGGCCGATCGTGAATCGTAAGGCTAGTTTCAAGATTGACGATCTTTACCGAGGGCGACCTCCTTTTCCTTACTGTCAGATTGGGTATCCAGTTTCATGAATGATAATTTACCTCCTATTTAATACATAATATTAACACCAGGGAGATGCTCAGCAAAGACAGGTTTATCCTTTTATCAGTAATTATTTATTTGAAATAATATTTAAATTCGACCTGTAAGTAGATAAAATTAAGCGTAATTTTATCTACTTAAATTGATAAAAATCATTCCATTGGGGGTTTTGAAGGATTTATAATCCTGGAACCTGTGTAAGCCCGGTTAACCGGATAAATTTTTAGGTAAGATTTAGAAGCCCAAAATGTGTTTGAATAAAATTAATATGTCTGCAGTTATGAGTTACTGTTGAAAGTTTTTACCAAATTGAGGAATGATAAGCAAAACCATTATATTTTGAATTTAAAGGCTTAACTTTCCTACTAAAGTAATCGAATATGGAAACTAAAAGCATTGCAAAAGATTTTCCCATTGTTTGCGTGGGCGGTTCGGCCGGTGGCCTTGATTCCTATATCCGTTTATTGAAGAATATGCCGGCAGATATGGGTGTTGCCATCGTTATCGTAAATCACTTAAGAACCGTAGCCACCATGCTCCACGAAATCCTTCCACGCCACACAAAGATGCCGGTTGAATTGATCACGGAAAAACTGGATATCAAGCCCAACCATGTTTTTATAATTCCGGAAAAGCGTGACTTGCATGTACTTAATGATGAATTCCGTCTAAAGCCCATTTCAAAGCCATGGGGATGGCCAGACGTTATCACGGTTTTTTTAAAGTCCCTTACAAGTAACTGGGACGGCAAACTAATTGCGGTAATTGTTTCGGGTTACGACGGGGATGGGGCAGAAGCACTATGTGGAATTAGGGAAGTTGGTGGGATCACCATTGCGCAAAAGCCCGAGACGGCATCCCAACCGGATATGCCTGAGAGCGCAATTCAAAGCGGGTGCATAGACTTTATTCTTTCACCTGAGGATATTGCTAAAGAAATTATACGGATTTCACACACGGAAAAAATATAAAGTAGAAAATCCCGACAAGAAAACAATTGTGAATTTGAAAATAAGGCCGGCTCGATCTATAGAAATTTAGGTTAAAAACATTTATAGACCTTTGCTGTAATTTGCTGCAAAGGCTTTAGACTAATCCCCCTGTAATCAATTGGTTCTGTGTAAATTTTTTTAAAAATTTAAGATTTACACGATATTTTATCCTTAATACCAATACCTTTGCCAAAGAGGACCTACCCTCTTTTTTTTATATTTCCCCCTATCAATGAACCCTACCGAATCTACCCTCGATATAGAATTACAGCGCGTTAAAAGTTTAAGTGAGTTCGATTTAGAGTACGATAAACTACAGCCGGAATTTGAAAACCTTACTAGGCTTGCTGCAAGTATTGCCGGCACAGATATTTCGGTGATCAATTTAATCGACAGTTATACGCAATGGTCAATTTCCCATTTTGGGATGGCGATAATCCAGATGCCCAGGGAGGAATCTGTTTGCAATTATACAATTCAGCAGGAAGATTATCTGGAAATCCCAAGGCTGGATCTAGACGAACGTTTTAGAGAAAAGGACTTTGTCACCGGAGAACAAAAACTGAAGTATTACTTGGGTTTTCCGCTTAGCACAACTTTCGGAGCCAGGATCGGGACATTATGTGTGGTAGACAAGGATGAAAAGTACCTTTCAGAAGAAAAAATAGCTCGATTGAAGCTAATTGCGGAAGAAATTGTCATCAAACTTCAACTTAAAAAAGAGTTAAAAGAATCTAGAAAACAAGCAAATGAGGCTGTTCAAACCAGGAACAAGATAGTTCATGATATTCGGGGGCCGTTAAACGGAATCATCGGGTTGGCAGAATTGGCATTGGATGAAAGATCGACCCCGGAAGAAACCCTGGAATTTATGCAAATGATACAGGAAGCCGGAACCAATATGCGGGAACTTACCGAAGATATTTTAAATGAATTAGAGAATTCCACTGAACTTAAGAACAATTATTTCACACCTTCAACTTTCTCCAAACGCCTGGAAGCTTTATACGCCCCGCAGGCAAGGTATAAAAATGTAAAAATTGATTTCCATTTTAATAAGGAGATTGAGGATTTTCAATTTCCAAGAAAAAAATTATTGCAAATAGCCGGGAACCTGATCTCAAATGCACTAAAATTCACCAATAGTGGGGGAGAGGTACTAGTAAACCTGGATATAGACACTAAAATTCCAGAACAAAAACTACTAGTAGAGGTAAAGGATTCGGGTACAGGAATTACTTTTGAAAGACTGGAAGAACTGCAAACCGGAAACCCAGTGTCTGCCAACGGGACCAATGGTGAAAAAGGTTTTGGACTGGGATTAAACCTGGTTTTTGACCTTGTGAACTCCTTAAATGGAACTATAAATATTTCTTCGAAAATAAGGGAAGGGACCAGTATTAAGGTTAAAATTCCCTTGAAATAGGCGCTGCGGAAATTCCTGTCTACATTGTCATTCTGAACTCGCTTATGGGCGAGGAAGAATCCCTACCTTGATTGCACGGGTTTGAATTAGTGAAAATGTTATTGGCCTTCATTAATGATTCGTCCTAAAATTACATAGGATCCTTCACTATCGTTCAGAATAACATATCAAGAGCGATGAATATTTTCATTGACAATCATAACCTGAATATTAGAATTCAAAAATGGAATAAAAAAGAACCCTCCAAATAAGCAGGGTTAATTAATCTAAAAGCATCGCCAGGAAGATTTTCCCCGGCGATGCAGATGGATTATTACTTACCTCCCAACATGAGCAGCTCATTGCAAACCACTTCCGTCATATAATGTTTAATACCTTCTTTGTCGTCCCAGGTTTTGGTGGTCAATTTGCCTTCTATGGCAATTTCTTTGCCTTTGGTGACAAACTTCTCGATGACCTCAGCGGTTTTTCCCCAGGCAACCACATTGTGCCAGTCGGTGTTTTCTACTTTTTCACCTTTGGCATTTGTGTAATTTTCGTGTGTGGCGATCGAGAATTTCGCCCGTTTTTTGCCAGCTTCCAGGTTTGTGATTTCAGGATCTTGTCCTACTCTTCCAATCAACTGTACTTTGTTTCTAAGTGCATTCATGATAATAAATTTTAAGGTTAAACAGTTAATACTATTGAATCTTATGATCCAACGGTACAAACATAGATCAGCACTTAAATGGCATTCGGTTACTAATTATTTACTTTCGTTTAAAATCGCTTGTAAACGTTTGTTGTCGTTTACGGATTGATGTTTTTGATTGTATTTAATTGGATTTCAGTTAGTTGAAATAATATTAAAATAAAACAAGGTTCAGAATAAATCTGAAGAAAATAAATAGCTGAAAGCATTTTTGGCCGGAATTTATCATTAAAGGCCACGATCAAAATCCTGGGCTATGTAAAGTTGACCAAATTTTAGTCATTTATCGGGTTTTAAAAATGATTTCCCGGTTGATTATTTGTTCGATAATGAAAATGTTTTCAAAGTAAGAGTAGCTTCGTTGTAAGAAAATATGATTTTTGACATCTTAAAAAACAATATTTAAAATTATGAACAAACAGGAATACACCATAAGAAATGCAGAACCATCCGAATTTGAGGAGGTTGGAAAATTAATGGTCAAGGTTTATTCCCAACTTGATGGATTTCCAAAAGAAACAGAGCAACCGGATTATTATAAAATGCTGGCAAATATTGGAAACTTCACAACAAAGCCAAAAACTGAACTATTGGTGGCTGTTTCATCCGAAGGGCAAATTGCGGGAGGAGTTGTTTATTTTAACGATATGCAGTATTACGGTTCCGGAGGGACAGCCACTAAAGAAAAAAATGCTTCGGGTTTTAGGTTGTTAGCTGTAGATCCTTCGACCAGAGGTGGTGGGATAGGTGAACTTTTGACGAACAAATGCATTAGCAAAGCAAGGGAACAAAAGAACGCACAGGTAATTATTCATACCACAAAGGCAATGCAGATAGCCTGGAAAATGTATGAAAAATTAGGTTTCGAAAGATCTGAAGATCTGGATTTTACGCAAGGAGAACTTCCGGTTTTTGGGTTTAGGTTATTGCTTAAATAGAAAGCCCACAGGTAAAAATGGCAAGCCTATAAAAAAACCACTTCAGTTTATTGGAAGTGGTTTTCTTAACCTACATTTTTTTTCATTCCGCGGGAATTTCATTCCACTTTTCGGCAAGTTTAGTAAGGTTTGCTTTCATCAGGTCATCCGGGGTCATGGCAATCCTGAATTCGCAAATGGCTTCAAAATTTAAAAACCATGGCTCTACAATAGATGGGATGGAAGAAGCATCTTTAACATCTACAACCATAACGGCTCCACGATGGCCGTCCATTTCAGTAAAATAAATACTTTCCGGCTTGATTTCATCAATCACACGACCGATAATATCACCAGCTGAACCATTTTTGATCATTGAACTGAAAGGCTCAATAGGACAGGTTACATTGACTAACATTCTCATAACTGTATATTTTAAAATTAATTCCCTTAAATATACAAAACAAAAATTCTATTTATAATCATTAACTATTTAATATTCAGGTTGTTATACTTAAATAAAACTTAAATTTTAACATTATAGATCCAAGGATCAATCTGGCATTAAATATCTTTTTTTTAGAAAGTTTGTGTAATTAAGGTTAATCAAATTTCATTTTAACAGCCAAAATAAAAAAACTTCTCTTTTAGTGTTAAAAAAACGATAACTTCGGCAAAAATTAAATTATAAAATTATGAAAAACAAATACCTAATTTTAATTTGTTTCCTTTTTTTAAGTTCGACTATTTATTCTCAGGAAATTAAGAACGAAACGAACGAAATAAGAAAGAACGCCATTTCATTTAACATCCTGGGAACGACTCCAATAATGGGAATTACCTATGAAAGAATAGTGTCGGATAAAATTAGTTTTGAAATAGGTCTTGGCATCCCAAGTATTGGGGTAGGAATGAAAATTTTTCCATACGGCATTAGGGAAGGAGAATTGATGTTCCATACAGGAATTACTGCCACCTATATAGACCTTGGAGATGGTGACTATATTGGGGGTCAGGGAGTTCTAGCTTATTTGCCATTAGGAATGAGCTATTTTGGAAAGGCTGGATTCAATTTTGGGATTGATGTTGGACCTGGAGTTGTTATGAGTGATGAAACAACTTTCGTCCCATACGGGAATCTAAAATTGGGATATAGATATTAGCCGGGTATTTTCCTTCACGGTTTTTTTAAAAAAAAACCGTGAAGGAAAATTAATAAACTGGGTTCAAAATATCAGGAACGTAAAAAAATAACCCCAACATCAAATTTCTTGCTCTCTACCCAAGGATCTCCCCATCTTCCATCTCAATGATCCTGTCGGTTTTATCGGCAAAATCCTGGTCGTGGGTGACTATTAGCAGGGATAAGCCTTGTTCTTCACTTAGTTTCTTGAAGATGTTATAGACATTTTCGGCATTGGTGCTGTCCAGGTTTCCGGTGGGTTCATCGCCCATAATAATTACGGGATCATTTATCAAGGCACGTGCAATAGAAACCCGCTGTTTTTCGCCACCGGAGATCATGGAAGCTTTCTTTTTTGCGAGGTGCTCTATTCCCAGGATCCTTAGTTTCTCCATCGCGTCCTTTTCAATTTCAGAAATAGATTTTTCGGCCAGTTTTTTCGCCGGCAGCATCACGTTTTCTAATACTGAAAATTCGGGGAGTAAATAATGGAACTGGAAGACAAAACCAATGTGCTTGTTCCTGATGTAAGAGAGTTTATCCCTGTCCTGCCCCGTGATCAATTCCCCGTTCAGGAACAATTCCCCTTCATAACCGGTGTCCATGGTAGATAAAATGTAAAGCAAGGTGGATTTTCCGCAACCGGATTTCCCCATTATAGAAACAAACTCTCCCTGACCTACCTTAAAACTGATGTTTTTAAGCACCCGGAAACGCACTGGTTTTATAAAGTATTTGTCAATATTTTTTGCCTCGAGGATTGTTTCCATAATTGGTTTGCTGCTTTTGTTTATTGTCCCCGGATGATATCCACAGGGTCTATTTTTTTTGCTTTCAGGGATGGCAGATAACCAGCAAAAAAGGTGGAGATCAAAGCGAATGCGATCCCAATGACATAATACCACGGATTGTAATTAATGGGATAGGTAGAAATTGTGGGCAATGCATCAGTTTTAAAAGGCAACCTGTCTATTACGGAAGTCATCGCGTAACCTATAATTAAACCTAAGATCCCGCCAACTATTCCAATGATCATCGCCTGGCTCATAAAGATCATTTGCACATCTTTTCCGGTAAATCCGGTTGCTTTCAGGATCGCGATGTCATTCATTTTTTCGTAAATAAGCATATTTAAAATGTTGTAGATCCCAAATCCGGCCACAATAAGCAGGGTGATGGAAACGGCATAGGTGATCAGGTTCCTGATGGTGGTACCGGTTTCAAATTGCGCATTCGCGGTATTGATATCTATAGCGGTGAGATTGAATTGTTTTTCAATTTGTTGTGATAGGGGAAAAGCTTCCTCCAGGTCGTAAAGTTTTACGTTGATATCAGTAATATAATTGTTTGGTTTCCCCAGGATGCGTTGCGCTGTTTTTAGATTGACGAAACTCTGGATTTTATCCACTTCGGCAATCCCGCTTTGGTAGAAACCCACTATTTTTAAGGGAAAAATATCCCCGTTTATGGTACTTATTTGGACCCTGTCTCCAACATTCAGTGCCATCTTTTTTGCGATCCCTATTCCCAATAAGATCCCGTTATCGGTGTTTTTAAGGTCTTGCGGCTTTCCATTGACGATATAATTTCTAAAATTAAAAAGTTTCACTTCCTGCATCACATCGATCCCAACCAAATTGCCGCCGATTTCAATAGAACCCGAGATATAAAATATTTCGGCTTTTACCTGCGGAATTGCGCCACGCACACGGGGATCCTTGTTTAAATGTTCCATGATGGGAGCCGCGTTATGGATCTTCTTTTGGCTCTGTTTTGGTTTTATGGAATGAACTACATTAAAGGTGTTTTCAAGTTCGGCGTACAGGTCAACAGGCTGCTTTTTTGATGGCTCTATCTCATTGAAGATCCGGATATGTGGGGTGAGATTAAGGATCAGGGAGTCCAGCATCCCATTGAGTCCCGTCATAAAACTGACCAGAACAATATAGGAACCAATTCCAAAGGTCACTCCCAAAGCCGCGATCCCCGATTGCTTGATCTTTGTGAGCAAATGGGTTTTCGCAATAGTGAATATCACTTTCCAGTTTGTCATTTTTCGGGTTTATAGATCCAGGTTTCGGCAGTTATTCCGGAAAGGATTTCCACACTGTCCAGGTTTTGAAGCCCAGGCTTTATTTTTACCATTCCGTCTTCGGTTTTAACTTTGTAATCCTCGGTCACATATTGCCGGGGAATGGCAAGTACCTGTTTTTTTTGGCCAACAATAATATTGGCTTCCCCAGATAGTCCGGGGTATAATACTTCAGGGACGTCCTCGAATAGTGCTTCTACGGTAAAGGTTTGGTTGCGTTCATCCTTTTTGGGATAAATCTTGCTCACCTTCGCATTAAACACCTTGTCTCCATAAGCATCCAAAGTAAGCAGCACAGGCTGACCTATTTCTATTTTTACAATATCCACTTCATCTGCCAGCATTTCAATAATGAATTTGGAATCGCTGCCCACCGAAGCCAGGGGTTCCCGGTTTGTGACAATTTCCCCCTGATTTTTGAGCAGGGAATATACTTTTCCGTCAATTGTAGAATTCACCGTAAAATCTTCGGTGTTGATAAGGGAAGCCCTGTAATTGTTTTCGGCCTGCCTGAGTTGTGTTTCAAGCTCATTTTTTGTCTGTCTATATTTGATCCTTAAAAGTGTCAATGAATTTGAAGAAAGCTCAAACGCGAGTTTTCTGCCCTCAAAATCTGCTTTTGATCCTATTTTTTGTTCCCAAAGGTTTTTTTGTCTGAAATAATTGATGGAATCGTTGGTCAGTTTGAGTTTGACCGCATCAATTTCATCCAGAATGCTGCGCAGGATAGCTGCATTTCCTTCATAATTTCTGCGTGCGAGCTGTAGTGAAAGTTTCGCGTTTTCGGTATTGAGTTTTGGGCTGTTATTGATGATCTGAAGTAGCGGATCTCCCTTTTTTACCAAATCTCCTTCCTCTACCAGATTTTTGTCCAAGATCCCACTTACCGCGGCAAATACCTGGTACAAACTATCCGGCTGGATCGTAACTGAAGAATATACAGATTCGGTGATATTGGTTTTGGAAGGAAGTATTTTTTCATCATCCTTTTTGCAGGAGAAAAACGCAAAGAATATTAAGATCCCCGATACAGTTCTATACATACCAAATTCCTTTTATTAAATTTAGAGTAAATTTTTGGCTTTCGGAATGAGAATGATCAGTTTAAAAATATTTGAGGGGTATTTTTACTTTCCAAAGAACAAAAAAACAGGTGATTGCCCGCTATCCTTATAACCTGATTTCTATGCCTTCAGTTTTTCCGAAATCAGGGTTTGATAAATAAGATCGGCATCTCTTTTTGTCAATAATTCTGTCCCCGGGGATTTTAAGGTCGCGCTTCCGCAGGCCAATCCGTAAAGCACAGTTTCATCCAGAGATTTTCCCAGGGATAAACTATATACAATTCCCGCGACCATACTATCTCCCGCCCCAATTGAACTTTGGGCAAAAACTTTAAGTGCCGGGAAATGCACTGCTTTATTTCCGGTGGCCAAGATGGCGCCCTTAGCACCCAAGGAAAGTACGATCACCTCTACCGGGTAATTGTCCAATATTTCCAGTAGCAAATTTTTTTGCTCTTTTAGATTTGAGGCTTTTTTGCCTGTGAGATCTTCCAGTTCTTCTTCATTTGGTTTGAGAAGAAAAGCACCAACTTTAAGTATTTCTGAAAAAGCTTTTCCCGAAGTATCCAGAATAAATTTCAGGTTGTTCTTTCTGGCTTTTTTGGCTACCTGCGCAAAAAAATCTATTGGAGCTTCCGGGCACAAACTGCCGCTCGCCACAAGAAATTCGGCATTACTGATGTTTTCGATTTTATCCAGGATGCTTTTATAATCCGATTTTTCCAATACCGGTCCGGGTAATCCAAACCTGTAAAGATTCCCGGTTGAGGTTTCGGTTACGGCAAAATTTTCCCTTAAGGGCTGTTTAATTTCCACCGGATCCTGATCTATCCCTTCTTTGTCAAGCAAATCGCTGTATATTTTCCCGGTATGTCCGCCCCGGGTGTAGATCGCGGTGGAATTTCCTCCCAACCGGTGAATTACCCTGGCGATATTTACGCCGCCTCCGCCCGGATCTATCATTGGCGGCTGGCATCTCAGTTTTTTATTTGGCTCCAAAAGGTCAATTGTGGTATAAGTGTCCAATGCGGGATTTACGGTTAAGGTTATGATATTTTTCATTCGGCCCGGTATTAAAATTGTAAAAATCTTCCTTCCTACCAAATTTCATTGAAAAATTTAAATTTTAGAATGACATATATCATTTTAAAAAAGAAATAGAGTGGGTAATTTTAAGGAAGTTATAAAACTGATATTATGGATATATCGCTTCTTTTGGCAAAGTTCTGGGGTTGGTATCTTTTGATCTTTTTTTTCGTTTTAAGTTTTAATCCTATCCGGATCAGGCAGATTTTCGAGGATGTAAAAGACCAAAAGTTTCTTATTATAACCTCTTTTTTAGCTATTGTAATTGGATTGCTCAATATCCTTTTTCACAATATTTGGGAGCCGGATTGGCGGTTTATAATCACAGCTATTGGATGGGTGTCACTTTTTGAAGGCCTGGTGGGCTTTAGCTTCCCCCGGCAATTGGCAAAATGGCTTGAATATATTAATGTAAAGTTGGTACAGGTAATCTATGTGCTCTTATTTCTGCTGGGAGTGTTCCTATTGAATATGGGATACCAATTAGTGCCTTATTGATCTTAAAAATACAAAGAAATGGAAGTGCTCATAAAAAAATTTAAGGAGATTGGAATGAAAGATCTCCCATTGGTTGGCGGTAAGAATGCTTCCTTGGGAGAGATGTACAATGAATTGACCTCTGATGGAATTCAAATCCCTGATGGATTTGCGACAACTTCCGATGCTTTCTGGAAATTTATGAAGGACAATCAGCTGGAAAAACCTTTAGAGGATTTGCTGAAGGACCTGAATAGAAAAAATTTTTCCAATCTTTCGGAAATTGGCTCTGGGGCGAGAAAACTTATTATGGACGGAGATTTATCTGAAGGTTTTCGTGAGGAAATTATTGAGGCTTATCATTCTTTGGGCGAAAAGATTGACCTTGATGTCGCTGTGCGAAGTAGCGCCACCGCTGAGGATCTGCCCGAGGCCAGTTTTGCGGGCCAGCACGATACCTTTTTAAATATTAGGGGAGATAAAGCCTTGCTTCATGCCATCAAGGAATGTTTCGCGTCTTTATATACCGACAGGGCCATAAAATACCGCGAGGATAAAGGTTTTTTGCATAACGATATCGCTTTATCTGTCGGGGTACAAATGATGGTTCGTTCAGATAAAGCCTGTTCCGGAGTCGGTTTTACCTTAGATCCCGAATCGGGGTTTGAAAATGTGATCCTCCTTTCAGGAGTTTGGGGACTTGGGGAGAATATCGTGCAAGGCACCATAACCCCAGACGAGTTTTATGTTTTCAAACCAACCTTAGCTCAGGGCAAGAATGCAATTCTGGAAAAAAAACTGGGCGACAAGACTAAAACCATGATCTATGCCTCCTCAAACGGTCATTCTTCAGTAATAAATATTGAGACCGAAGAAGCAAAAAAATCCCAGTTTGTGCTTTCAGATGAAGAAGTGATCACTTTGGCCAAATGGGCTTTTGAAATAGAAAAGCACTATAAAAAACCTATGGATATTGAATGGGCGAAAGACGGGATCTCAAATTCCCTTTTTATAATCCAGGCACGGCCCGAAACCGTTCATCATGCAATAAAGAAAAATGTTCACATCGAATATAAATTAAAAGAGAAAAGCGAAGTGCTGGCCACAGGGAATGCCGTTGGCTCTAAAATATCCGTTGGGGCGGCGAGAATATTAAAGTCTCCCAAAGAGGCTGATAAGCTCAAAAAGGGGGATATTTTAATAACAGATACCACCAGCCCAGATTGGGATCCATTGCTTAAAAAAGCTGGAGGAATTGTTACAAACCATGGCGGCAGGACAAGTCATGCCGCAATAGTGGCAAGGGAACTTGGGGTTCCTGCAGTGGTGGGAACCGATAATGCCACCCAAAAAATCAAAGACGGGGAAATTATTACAGTTTCCTGTTCTGAAGGGAAAACCGGATTTGTTTTTAAAGGTGAATTGGCTTTTGAGGAAAATCAATTCGATCTAAGCGCGATCAAACTTCCAAAAACCGAAGCTAAATTTATCCTCTCAGATCCGGATAGCGCATTTCAGCTTTCCTTTTATCCCAATAACGGGATTGGGTTGCTTAGAATGGAATTCATAATTACACATAGGATCAAAATTCATCCCATGGCATTGGTGAAATTTGACGAGTTAAAGGATGCTTCGGTAAAAAAAACGATCGAGGACATAACCAAAAATTATCCGAATAAGGAAGATTATTTTATAGATAAACTTTCCCAGGGAATTGCCATCATGGCCGCGGCATTTTATCCAAAAGAAGTGATCGTGCGGATGAGTGATTTCAAAACGAATGAATACTCGAATTTAATAGGGGGTAGCCAATTTGAGCCCAAAGAAGAAAACCCAATGCTGGGTTTCAGGGGTGCAGCCAGATATTATAACGAGTTATATAGGGAAGGTTTTGAATTGGAGTGCCAAGCCATTAAAAAAGTGAGGGATGAGATGGGATTGACAAATGTAAAAGTGATGATCCCTTTTTGCAGGACACTGGATGAAGGCAAAAAAGTGATCAAAATAATGGCCGATCAACAATTGGTACAGGGGAAAAATGATCTTGAAATTTATGTGATGATGGAAATCCCGAGTAACGTGATCCTCGCTGATGAATTTGCTGAAATTTTCGACGGATTTTCCATAGGCTCAAACGACCTTACCCAGCTTACCCTTGGAATAGACCGTGATTCTGAACTGATGTCAGAAATTTTTGACGAAAACGACCCTGCCTCCAAAAAAATGATCTCCCTTGCCATTGAAAAAGCCAAAAAAGCAAAAAAGAAAATAGGTTTGTGCGGACAGGCTCCAAGTGATTTTCCGGAATTTGCCGCTTTTTTGGTCAAAGCGGGAATAGACAGTATTTCATTTAACCCGGACGCGCTATTAAAAGGAATTGAAAATATCAATAAGGCTGAAGCTGCGGGGAAAAAAAGTTATGCCTTATGATAAGTATTTAAAGTGCCTTAAGTCAAAAGTACTTAGAGTTAAAAGTAAAAATAGATTCATACCAACTAAAACAGAGAGATCTTTTTAAAAGGCTCCTTTTTTAGAAAATTGAAGACAACTTCTTTTTATTTAGCTGCAACGATCAAAAGGCCTTTCGAAAAGTTTTAAATAAAAACACCAAATAGAGTATGTTGTTAAGGCTCAAAAAACTCTAAGCTAGTTAAAAATAATTTTTTTTCAAAATTGATATTTATCATTTTTTTTGAGTCGTACATAAAGTAAATTAGTATTATTAAAATGTTCTTTTAATTAGTTAGAGATATAGAATGGGATATTAAGGTTTGTCTTATTGCCGGGTGTTTCCCGTGTCACTTTTTAATTAAAGTGATTAGTCATCTGACAGCATTTAATGTCTCCAGGAAGCAGAGATGCCTTTTTGGGTACTCTGCTTCCTTCTATAATTTTGGGTTATTTACTGTTTAAGATCAGTTATTAACCACAACGAAGAAGTTAGAAATATTTTTTGGAGGAGAATCTAATTTCCCTTTTAGCAGTAATGGGAAGATTAAAAATTTCCTTAATGGAGAATAAAATTAATTTCTTCGCAAGAAACAGGTAGGCTTAAAGCATGCCTGTTTCTTTATTTATAAAACTTTTTTCCAGTTGTTTTCCATATCAATTATATTTTCCATCAATCCTCAAAAACAACTACAAAATTTTCTGGGTGGAATTTAATACAATGATAAATATCAGCGAAAAAAACGCTGTCCCTTTGTAAATTAGACTGTTAGAAAGGTTGAATTTTTTTGACGTCGAATTTAATTTTAAGCACCAAAATCTATTTAAATTGATTGGTATTGAAGCTGATAAATTCTGTCTTGAAGAAATTTTCCGGATGTAAAAGTTTCGAATATGGAATTACTGAAAGAACCTCATGCCAAATCTGTAAAGGATGTGATCACTCATCTGGGTGCCGATGCTGAGGTCGGTTTAACTTCGGCTGAAGCCAAGAAACGCCTTAAAACATTTGGGAAAAACACCCTGAAACGTAAAAAACCAAAAAGTATCTGGATAATTTTTCTGGAACAACTCCTTGATCCCATCATTTATATTTTGGTCGGTGCCATGGGGTTGGCATTTCTATTTAATGAATGGGTCGAGGGTTTTGCTGTACTTATTGTTATTGTAATTACCGCTTTGATTGGGTTTTTTATGGAATGGCAGGCTTTACGATCGGTGGAAGCACTTCAAAAAATGACTCAAACAGTAGCCAATGTTTTGCGTGATTGCAGGCAAAAAGAACTAAAATCGTGCTTTTTAGTGCCAGGGGATATTATTCTGATAGAAGCCGGAGATGTGATCCCTGCAGATGGCCGTATTATCGAAAATCAGGGCCTGGCATTGAAAGAAGCTGTGCTTACGGGAGAAAGCAATCGGGTCGAAAAAAAGCTGTTGAAATTGCCTTCAGAAACCTCTTTGGTAGAACAAAACAATATGGTTTTTAAGGGAACTATCGTTGAAAGGGGAACGGCTAAAGCTGTGGTCACTTCAACCGGGGATAAAACCCATATTGGGCAAATAAACACCATGACGCAGGAAGCCAAAAAGGAGGGATCCCCTCTGGAAAAAAAATTAAACAAATTGAGCCAAAGGCTTATCTTGTTAACAATTATCCTGGCTGTAATAATAGCCATGAGTGGATATTTTCAGGGGAAGGATCTTTTGTTGATGATTGAAACTGGAATTGCCCTGGCCGTAGCAGCAATTCCCGAGGGTTTGCCAATTGTTGCAACTATTGCATTGGCCAGGGGAATGGTGAGGCTTTCAAAACAAAAGGTGATCATTAAAAAACTGGAAGCCGTTCAAACCCTGGGGGAAACCGGCATTATTTGTACCGATAAGACAGGGACCCTTACCGAAAATAAAATGGCGGTCCATAAGCTGGTATTTCATGATAAGGAATTCAATTCAACGGATTTTGACAATTGCGATTCCTTTAAAAATGATGAGGTATTTACCAGGATAGTTGAGATTGGGGTTTTATGCAATAATATAGATCCTGATGCGGAAAAAAAGGCCGGCGATGCCATGGAAATTGCTTTGATAGACTTCGCTGAAAAAGTAGGTTTTAACTTTGACGAGATCAGGGACCAATATTCGGAAGTATTGGAATTACCTTTTGATGCAGAGGGTAAAATAATGGCTACACTGAACAAAAATAAAGGTAAATATTATGTGTTTGTCAAGGGAGCTTTTGAATCGGTTATTGAATCCTGTGATTCAGTTTTAACTGAAGAAGGCGTAAAACCGTTGAAACAAACGGAAAAATGGCAGGAATTTTCAGATAAAATCGCTTCAGAAGGATTGAGGGTCCTGGCTTTTGCATACCGGGAATCCAATACTGAACCTGATAAAGACAACCTGGTACAGCAACTTGTATTTATAGGAATTATTGGGTTTTTGGATCCTCCAAGGGAAGATGTTAAAGAAGCTATCCAAACCTATAAAGATGCGGGAATAAGGGTGGTGATGATTACCGGAGATCATCCCGGGACCGCAAGAAAAATAGGGGAAGAAATAGGATTGCTGGAGCCGAATAGTCCATCTGAAAGTGTTATCCAGGGCAATGAGCTCACAGATATGGAAAATTTAAGCGAAGTGGAAGATGACAGAATTCTAAAAGCGACTATTTTTGCCAGAATGATTCCCAGGCAGAAATTGGACCTGATAGGTTTTTATCAGGCCCACAACCTTATTGTGGGAATGCTGGGGGATGGGGTTAATGATGCGCCCGCGTTAAAAAAAGCCGATATTGGAATAGCTATGGGGATTCGCGGCACAGAAGCCGCAAAAGAAGTAGCTGATGTCATTCTTATGGATGATAAGTTTACCTCTACAGAGCTGGCAATTCGGCAGGGAAGGAACATCTTCGGGAATATTCGCCAGTTTGTAATATATCTTTTGTCCTGTAATCTTGCCGAAATTATAGCAGTTGCAGGTGCATCCATCTCCAATTTGCCTTTGCCCCTCCTTCCCCTGCAAATTCTATTTCTCAATCTGGTAACAGATGTTTTTCCGGCCCTGGCTCTTGGAATGGGAAAAGGCGAAAAAGATATAATGAAGGAGCAACCCCGAAATCCGGATGAACCTATAATAACAAAAAAAAATTGGGGCTCCATCCTTGTCTATGGCCTGTGTATTACAGCGTCAGTTATAGGGATTACATTTTATGCCTATTCCATTTTAAAATTCCCTCCGAATATTGTCAATAATATGGCCTTTTACACCTTGGTATTGGCCCAGCTCCTCAATGTATTTAATTTACCAAAACGCAACCGGTCCTTTTTTAAAAACGAGGTTACCGTTAATATTTATGTGTGGGGCGCCATTGCGCTTTCACTTCTAATAATGGTGGTTGCTTATTATGTTCCAATCTTTAAAGAAGCACTTTCATTGGAGTCTTTAACAACTGCGCAATTTATAACTGTGGGAATGTTTGGATTAAGCGCCCTTTTATTGACCCAAATTATAAAACGTTTAGGTGGTATCAATTGATTTTTAACCTGAAACTAAAAAAACCGGATATGACAACATTTACAAAAAAAAGCCTGGATTGGATCTCGTCAATCCCTGGACAAAAAAGCTGTAAATTTTGGGGATATCGAATGAACATTTAGAGAATGCAATCCGAAGCAAGAGAAGTATCAAAAATATTGATGGGATTCCTGATCGGAATAAGAAATTATTTGAAACCAGTCTCGAGATCTCCTGGGACTATCATTTACTCCATCAAAAAGCTTTTCAGAAACATACCGATAATGCAGTTTCAAAAACAATTAGTTTGCCTGAAAATGCCAGCGTTGAATATATTTCAGAAATATATTTTAAGGCCTGGGAGTACAAATTAAAAGGCATCACAATTTACCGGCACGGAAGTAAAAGCCGGCAAGTACTTCAAAAATGCAACCTGAATTCGGGAAGAGATTGTTGAATTAAGCAATATACATTCCGCCGTCAATCACCTGGGTTGTTCCCGTAATAAATTTGCTTTCATCAGAAGCAAGGAATAAAACCAGTTCACCAATTTCGCTTGATTCGGCATAACGTTTAAAAGGGATTGCTGCCTCAAAACCTTTTTGAACTTCGGCTGGATTATCCGGGGACATGTCTTTTTCAATAGAGCGCATCATCCGGTTATTTACCGGACCTGGGTGAACAGAGTTCACGCGCATCATCCTGTCGGCAAATTCCAGGGCGGCAACGCGCATAATGCCAATTACCCCATGTTTGCTTGCAACGTAAGCACCAAGACCCTTGAAACCTTTTAAACCGGCTACAGAGGACGTGATAATTACACTGCCTCCATCTTCCATTTCAGGCATTACGTTCTGGCATCCCAGCCAAACTCCTTTTAAATTAACAGCGATCACCTTGTCAAAAACCTCTTCAGGATATTCCGCTATTGAGTGAGCTTTTCCTTCAATTCCCGCATTGTTGAAAAAGACATCAATTTTGCCAAAAGCCGATAGGGTTTCCGCTACATACTTTTTTACATCTTTTGCAATTGAAACATCTGCGATACAATAGGATACATTTGGATTGTTAAGATTGGCGACCGTATTTTGTAATTCGCTTTCGTCTAAATCAACAAGCATTACTTTTGCTCCTTCATCTAAAAACAGTTCTGCTGTAGCTTTACCTATTCCACCAGCTCCCCCGGTGATTATTGCGACCTTGTCTTTTAGTTTGTCCATAAAGCACTTATTTAAATTCCTGAGCACTCAAAAGTTTTCCAGGTGAAATGATTGTTATCTAAAAGTAACACCTGTTTAAGAAAAATAAAATGAGATTTATCATATCTATAAATTAAAGCAGGGAATTTTATAAAGTGTCTGCAGCTTCCCGATACTCTTAATATTAAATTGTTAAAGTTTTGATACGCTGATATTTATCATTGTCTTTTAGGGTAAAATTTTCAAAATTTATAGCAACCATAAATCACCAAAAGGATGATACAATCAGATATTTTTAACTCGCACGTAGAAGAATACGAAGCCTGGTATGAAAAACATAACTACGCATATCTTTCAGAAGTTGCCGCCATAAAGGAGCAATTCCTAAAATTACCTGAAAATTTAAGGGGAATTGAAGTAGGCCTTGGGACCGGAAGATTTGCAAAGCCTTTAGGAATCAAGGAAGGAATTGAACCCGCAATGGAAATGGCAAAAGAAGCCATGAAAAGGGGGGTTGAAATTATGAAAGGGGTTGCTGAACATCTTCCTTATGCGGCCCTGCAATTCGATTTCGTATTGTTTGTCACTATTTGCCACCTGGATAATGTTAAAGAAGCTTTTGCTGAGGCCCACCGGGTTTTAAAAAACGGGGGATGCATTATTGTGGGTTTTTTAGATAAAGATCAAAGCGTTGCAAAGCAGTACGAAGATAAACGGGGACGCAGCACATTTTTTAAACACGCCAATTTTTATAGCATAGATCGGGTTGATAATTTACTCAAAGAGGCGGGATTCAGGAATTTTGAATATAATCAAACCCTCTTTGGAAAATTGGAAAAGATCAAAGAAGTGCAAACCCCCAAACAGGGTTATGGAGAAGGTTCTTTTGTGATGGTGAAGGCTGACAAAATAATATAGAATAGTTACACAAAGGTTTTTAGGTATGATAAATATCAGTGCAATGGGGAAAATTTTATAATAACTTCATTGTCATAGGATCACAAATTATTTAAACTTTAATTGTTATGTCTGGATCAAAAGTCATGAAAGCATTGGTTTATCATGGACCCGGAAAAAAAGCCTGGGAAGAAAAACCAAAACCCGAAATAAAGGACCCAACAGATGCTATTGTGAAAATCTTTAAAACTACCATTTGCGGAACTGATCTGCATATTCTAAAAGGTGATGTGCCTGCGGTTACAGATGGAAGGATTATTGGGCACGAGGGAGTTGGCATTATTGAAGAAGTTGGAAAAGGGGTAACAAGTTTCAAAAAAGGGGATCATGTTTTAATTTCCTGTATTACCTCCTGTGGAAAATGTGAGTATTGTAAAAAACAAATGTATTCCCAATGCGAGAATGGTGGCTGGATCCTTGGACATTTAATTGATGGGACTCAGGCTGAATACGTGAGAATACCTCATGCTGATAATAGTTTGTACCCAATTCCAAAAGGAGCTGATGAGGAAGCCTTGGTAATGCTCAGCGATATTTTGCCGACCGGGCTTGAATGTGGGGTGCTAAATGGAAAGGTGAAGCCAGGAGACACTATAGCAATTGTAGGCGCTGGCCCTATTGGCCTAGCCGCGTTGCTCACCGCTCAATTTTTCACCCCTTCAGAAATTATTATGATAGACCTGGATGATAACCGGTTAAAGGTGGCCAGGACTTTTGGGGCAACTCAAGCTATTAACAGTGAAAAAGAAAATCCGGTGGAAAAAATAATGAGCCTTACCAAAGGCAAAGGAGTAGATGTGGCAATTGAAGCTGTTGGCTTACCGGCAACCTTCGAATTGTGTCAGAAAATTGTTGGCATAGGTGGGCACATCCCAAATATAGGCGTTCACGGTAAAAGTGTGGACCTTTTTTTGGACAAATTATGGTCCCGAAATATCACGATAACTACCCGCCTGGTAGATACCGTTACCACACCGATGTTATTAAAAACAGTTCAGTCCGGAAAAATTGATCCAAAAAAACTAATTACGCATCGCTTTAAACTGGATCAAATCATGGATGCTTACGATACTTTTGAAAATGCAGGGAAAAAGAAAACGTTAAAGGTTATTATGACCAATGAAAATGAATGAGAATTGTCATTTTAAAAAAGTTTTTCTGAATAATTGAAGATTAAAAACCCATCAATTAAAATAAGATCATTAAAAACATTGAATATTAATCATTAAATCTAAATAATTATGTCTGTATTAAAAGTAATTGAAGTCTTGGGGAATTCAAAAGTCAGTTTTGAGGATGCTGTTAAAAATGTTATCAAGGAAGCATCCAAATCTGTAAAGAACATTGAGTCTGTATATGTTAAGCATATGTATGTGGAAGTAAAAAATAACGCCGTTACGGAATATCGTGTGAACACAAAAGTGACTTTCAAAATTACACACGAATAAAATTGATCGTTTCTAACTTTATTTTTAGGTATTGCGGCAATGGAAATATATTTCCGCAATACCTTTTTTATTTGCCTGAAAAATATTGAAGCAAGGTTAAATGGATTGATGTCGTTTAAATTTTCTTTTTGTTGGTTTCCTGAAGGATCTTGATAGCCTCTTGATCGGTTACCGCATCAAATTCTTCGTAAAATTGCCCGACCGCCATGAAATTATAGGGGGTTTTCAAACATATCACTTTATTTATATGGGGGGAATCCTCCAGTTTATTTAATGAAGATGGCGGGGCAACAGGAATGGCAACAACAATACTCTTGGGTTTTTGTTTATGGATCAATTCTACAGTTGCCAGAAGCGTATTTCCGGTAGCAATCCCATCATCCACGATTATTGCCACTTTATCCTTTAAGTCATGGGGCTTTCCTTCTTTATAATACTGCTCATAACGTTGGGTCAATAGATCCCTTATGCGATTGGTTTCTTCCTCAATATATCTTTTTGGAATATTTACGGTATCACTGGTGATCACGCTTTCCAAACTCACGGCTCCAATGGCATATTCTTTATTGTAGGGATGGCCAATTTTCTTGATCAATGCGACATCCAGGGGCGCATCCAATGCTTTAGCCACAATTGCCCCCAAAGGCAAACCTCCTCTTGGGATGGCCAAAACCACCACATCCTGACCTTTGTAAGAAGTCAATTTTTCGGCCAGTTGTATGCCAGCATCGGTCCTGTCCTGGAACATTTTTTTTGGGTTTAAAATTTTGATCAGTTGTTTTCCTTGTTAGAACCATTTGGAAAACCAATTGGCAGATAACCGGGCTACGATCTCCAATTTTCCAGGTTCTTCAAAAAGATGGGAAGCTTCCGGTACAATTTCTAATTTCCGTTCGCATTGTAATTTTTCGTAAGCTTTTTGGTTTAATTGGATCACTAGATCATCATAACCTCCAACTATTAGAAGCGTTGGTGCTTTTACTTTTTGTATGTCCTGCATTCCAAGATCTGGCCGGCCTCCTCTTGAAACAACCGCCTTGATTTTATCTCCAAAATAAGCGGCGGCCACTAATGCCGAAGCTGCTCCCGTACTTGCCCCAAAATATCCCAAATTTAAACCTTTGGTTTCAGGATTTTCTTTGACCCATTTGGTTATGGCGATCAATCTCTCAGTCAATAGATCTATATTAAACCGATTTTCGTAAATACGATCTTCCTTTTCAGTTAAAAGGTCAGATAATAAAGTGGCCAGTCCCTTTTGTTGCAACACCTCGGCTACATAGTTATTTCTTGGACTTAGCCTGCTACTGCCGCTGCCATGAGAAAAAATAACGATTCCAGTTGCATTTTCGGGAATGGAAAGATTTCCTTGTAAGATGACATCTTCCAACTGGATCTCGATATTTTTTTTGTTTTCTTTAGTTAACATTTTGATAAATTTTAATTATTAAATTTTATTTAGGAAGAGAACGTCCAATTTCTCTTCCTAAATAATGACTTTTAGCCTGGTTTCAGTTTGCGCAAAAATTGTGAAGTGAAAGAATATGAAAACAGAAAAACATTAATTCTTCCATATCACAGATATTTTTTGGTTAATTCCTATTAAAGTAACCAATAATTAAGCACTTATGGAATGATATTTATCAGGAACTATTTTGATTTAGGAAGCGTTTTTGAAAATATATTTGAAAATGTATCCTTAAGTTCAAGAATTAGAATATGATCTTTATCATTTTTTTATCTGAATCTTTTATCTAATTTTAATTGATACTCTTATAATTGTTATTTCCGGATTTGATGCGAAACGGTAAAATCTGGTCAGCTATAGGAATATTGAACATTGAAGGAATCAATAAAATATTTTATCATGAACATATACAGGGACAGGCCTAAAGGGACATTTATCCAGGAGGCAAATTGGCAGCAACTTTATGTATTGACCCAACACTGGAAAAAGGACCTTGAATTTTATAAAGATGATCTGCGGTTTTTACATGGTCTTATAGATAAATATTTTATCTGGATCACTGAAAAGGAAAACCTGGACAGTGTTAAGAAAATCGGGATAAACCTGTTGACAATAACCGGGAAGTGCCAGGATTTATTGGAGAAAATAAGCAAGCATATTTTGCAACTTGGAGTACTTGTTGAAAATCCCGGGAAAGAGGAATCCCGGATCTTTCGTCTTGAACATGAGCATCTGGAAGATGAAATTGCCGATTTTGTAAAATTGTATAGGGAAAACCGAAAAGAGGTTTTTACAATTACTGAATATGTTGTTGACAATGAAAAGCTGGTACATCTCCTTGAAACCTGATAAAATATAATATGGAAGGTCATAAAATTTTTTGAAATTTTGAATGAAGATCCGCAGGGTTTTTTGAAACTTTCGAGTCTAATCTCTACCAGTGAAGTCCTTTCGTTCTCAGGTAATGGATCAATAATTCAGGCTGGTTAGTTTGGACCATATTAATGTTGTTTTCAATATACCAGTCATAAACTGTTGGGTCCAGCACGGCTTTTTCATCATCGTGGCCCGCATTATGGTTTTTCCTAAGCGCGTTCACCCATATATTCGCCCCTTTTTTCCGAATTTCATCAAAGTTATCAATCACCCCGGCAGGATCACGTCGAATAATAATTTCAAATGCAATAGGTACGCGATGTTTTAAGTAGTCGTCAATAATTTTTTTTGTGTTTTTATTTGGAAGTTGGACGATTGGCATAAAATAGATTTCATCCAGATATTGCCCATACGCACTTTCTACCTGACTTCTGGTTTTTTCGCCTTTAATAATCACTTGCTTAAGTGTTCCAGTTTTATTTATGACTTCATAACACTTGTCAAAGTATTTGTAACTTTTGTCTAAATTGACAAGAATTTTGTCTTTGGAAAGTAGAAGAGCTTCCTCTAAAGTTGGTATTTTATAATGGGTTACTGCCCCTAAGCTGTCAACAAGACTAAGTGTCTTCAATCCATCCAAGGTCCAGTCATTAACATTGCCTTTGCCATTGGTAGTTCGGTTAACAGATGGGTCGTGCATGAGGACAAGTTGCTCGTCTTTGGTTTCCCGGATGTCAATTTCTACAATGTCCACGCCAATTTCAATAGAGTTCTGAATGGCTTGAAGTGAGTTCTCAAGAGCGTGATTCGATACACCACGGTGTGCAATTACCATTATTTGATCGTTTTTTGTATCCTCCAGATTTTTGATCAAGGCTTCAATTGTCGGCCTGTTATGGGATGATTGATTCCCTTCAGACTGCGGTTTACAGGAGCTGCTGAACAATAAAAACCCAATAATTAAATAATGATAACATTTCATCTTGTTTAATTTTTTAATGGCTGAGAAATGATGAGATATTGATAAAAATAACCTTGGCGGAAATTCCAAAAGATTTAAATAATTTTAATTCTAACATGAAATTTAATGAAAAAATATGATAACTTTATCCTAAAATACATCGATGGGAGAAATAGCCACATCCGAAAGACAAATAACCATATATTATAATCCGGAATCGCTTATTGCCGAAAAAACTTTGGCTTTTGCCAAGTCAGAAGGGCTGGCAATTCTGGAAATAGACGTTTTAAAAACTCACTTGACCGGAACACAATTAGCAGATTTATCAGGCAGGTTAAATATCGAAATCAAAGATCTGGTAGATCATGATCATGAGTTTATTAATAATCTTTCTGAGACATCTGAATTTTCATCAGATGACTGGATTAAAATGATAAGGAATAATCCTGAAATCATGAAACTAATAGCCTTACGAGGAGATAAAACTGTCATTGTTCGTACCCCAACCGATATTCTCAAAGTATAAATGGGTTTCAGTTAAAGTTTTAAGGATACACTTAAATTCATTTAATTCCATTCATTTCGGAATTTGCTTTCCTTCTATAATTAAGGATAATATCTGTTTTTTCAAATGAGATTATAACCCAGATAAGTTGATATGAAACCTAAAAGTGCTGTATTCTGAAGAAGGTAAAATACAGTCGCTGATAAATATCATATTTTTATACGCTGATCTTCAATAATTTGTATACTAGATGTTCAAATTATAATGAAGCGTTCCAGTAAAATCGTTTTTGTCATTCTCTCGGTCACTGCTTTGTTTTTAGCAATGTTGGCTTGGTACAATAATGAGTACTCCATGAGAAAAGCGGAGGCATTTCAGGTTAATTCCGCCAATCTGGATCGCAGCCTTCTCATCGCCACTCAAAAAAGTGCATTTAAAGATTCAGTTACCCAACTTTTAGTTGAACATTACACATCGTATCCTGTATTTATTAAGGTCATCGATATTTCTTCATTATCGAAAATCGATCCTGCAAATCATACTGCAATTGCAATAATTCACACCTGGGAGAACTGGGAGCCACCTTTAGAAGTAAAATCATTTATTGAGCGAACACCGGGAGCCCGGG
>Ga0307487_1000690_pt1 | contig 25710 bp, 20 predicted proteins | sample CBIW12metaG_FD_203665 | JGI IMG/M metagenome (GOLD analysis project Ga0307487, IMG submission 203665) | Sea-ice brine microbial communities from Beaufort Sea near Barrow, Alaska, United States - CBIW 1.2 | ecosystem: Environmental > Aquatic > Marine > Coastal | place: USA: Alaska | collected... | reverse complement strand
TGGCGGGACATTCGCTCCTCAGCTCAAACCTCGTCACCCGCGAACATCCCACCACCCCGCCCACAAGGCCACCACCCCGCCCACAGGCTGGGCTACAACCCCGCCCACAGCCACGCACAGAGTGCGTGGCCACTTGTTCGCGGGTCTTGTTGGTGGGGGCTTTGTCAGCGGCGGCGAAGGCCATCCAGGGCTACGGCGAGCACGTCGTCCGCGAGCTGTGCGGCGTCCTCTGGCCCCTCGGGGCGGTACCACTCGGCGATGGAGTTGACCATGCCGAAAAGGAGGCGAGTAACGACCCTCGGGTCAATGTCGCTCCGCAAAGAGCCCTCGTCGCGAGCTTCGACCACGAGGGAAGTGACGGCGCGATCGAAGGCGCGCCGGCGGGTGAGCGCGAGACGTTCGACTTCGGTGTTGCCGCGTACTCGCAGCAGCAGGGTTACGTACGGAAGGCGCGTTGTTAGAATGTGTACGGCACCGCGCAGCACGTGGGCGAGGCGGTCGATCGCGCTGCCGGTCAGTGCGCCGGGTTGCAGAAGCACGCCCTCGAGCCCGTTGAGAGCCTCGTCGAGGGCGAGCTGGAGCACTTCATCCTTGGAGGAGAAGTGATGGTAAATGGCGGCTTTCGAGAGGGTCAGACGTGTCGCGAGCACTCCCATGGAGGTCGCGTCGTACCCGAACTCGTTGAACGCGCCCACGGCGATCTCGAGAATGGCGCGCTGGTCGTAGCCGGGGCGCCCGCGTTTGGGGGGGAATGAGTCAGACATAGGTCTTGAGTCTCTCACGCAGGCGTGCCGACACTGATCGGTTAGCGCAGGTCATAGACGCGCTTGTGCTTGCCGGTGCTGCGCTCCAGGGTGCCCGGTTCGACGACGAGCACGTTGACGCTCGAGCCGATGCGGTCCTTGATCATGGCGATAAGAACGGCGCGAGCGATGGCAGAAGCCGCGTCGTCGGCGTGCTCGTGCCGTTCGATGCGCACGGTGAGCTCGTCCATGCGCGAGGGGCGGGTCAGCTCGAGCACGAAGTGCGGGGAGAGGTGCTCGATGCCGAGCACAATCTCCTCAATTTGGGTGGGGAACAGGTTCACCCCGCGCAGAATGATCATGTCGTCATTGCGACCGGTGATCTTCTCCATACGGCGCATGCCCGGCCGCGCGGTGCCGGGGAGCAGACGGGTCAGGTCGCGGGTGCGGTAGCGGATGACCGGAAAGGCTTCCTTGGTGAGGGAGGTGAAGACGAGTTCACCCGTTTCTCCATCGGGCAGTGTGGCACCGGTGTCGCCATTGATGATTTCGGGCAGGAAGTGGTCTTCCCACAGGTGCGGGCCGTCTTTGGACTCGATGCACTCATTGCCGACGCCCGGGCCCATAACCTCGCTGAGGCCGTAGATGTCGAGCGCATCAAAGTCGAGACGGTCCTCGAGCTCGAGGCGCATCTGGTTGGTCCACGGTTCGGCGCCGAGCACGCCGGCCTTGAGGCTTGAGCGACGTGGATCGATGCCGGCCGCGACCATGGCGTCGGTGATGGTGAGCAGGTAGCTCGGTGTCGACAGGATGACGTCGGGCTCGAAGTCGGCGATCATCTGCAGCTGCTTGTTGGTCTGGCCGCCCGACATCGGGATGGCGCAGGCGCCGAGGGCTTCAATACCGGCATGGGCGCCGAGTCCGCCGGTGAACAGGCCGTACCCGTAGGCGTTGTGTACTTTCATGCCGGCGCGCACGCCGGAAGCACGCAGGCTGCGGGCTACGAGTCCCGCCCACATGGCGAGGTCATTCTTGGTGTAACCGACCACGGTCGGAAGTCCGGTCGTACCTGAGGAGGTGTGAATGCGCGCGACCTGGTCCATCGGGACCGCGAACATGCCGAACGGGTAGGAGACTCGCAGATCTTCCTTGGTAGTGAACGGCAGCAGGGCGACATCCTCCAGGCTGCGAATGTCGTCGGGGTGCACGCCGGCGTCATCGAACTTGCGCGTATACAGAGGCACATTCTCATAGGCGTGCCGCACGGTGTGCTGCAGGCGCGTGAGCTGGAGCGCACGGATTTCGTCGCGGGACATCCGTTCTGCCGCGTCGAGCTCGTCGAGTGCCGGTGCGTGGAGACGGGTCTTGGTCAGCGTTGACATGATGCCTTCCGGAAGGTTTAGAGGTGGTTGCGGGCAGGGACGGGCAGATTTGTGGTGCGGCTGCGACCGCGAAATTCGGCCACCGTCACATCGTCGTCGACGGTTATGCGCACGTCGTAGATCCCGCTCCGGCCGCTCTTCGCGCGCAGCAACGCGGTCGCGATGAGAGTCTGACCGGTTGTGGTCGGTTGCAAGAAGGTGATGTCTGCGCCGGCGGCGAGCGTGACGTGGTGCGAATCATTGCACGCAATGGCGAAGGCTGTGTCGGCGAGGGCGAAGACGAAACCACCATGAGTAACGTCGAATCCGTTGAGCATATCGTCGCGCACGACCATGGAGACGACGGAATGACCCGGCTCATTGCGCTTCACGATCATGCCAAGCGAAGCGGATGCCCGGTCGCGCTGCATCATGGCGTGGCTGCCGACGGGCAGTGCTTCGGTCATTCGGTTCTCCTCGTTGAGTTGCCGTGCTGTGGTGACGCTCTCAGTGCGGGGGTTGCCCGTCCGATAATGTGACTATATACTAACTGAACGATCGGTTGGTAATAGAATGCCAACCTGTGCAGAAATTTCCGACGTGCATTACCTTAGCGTCGGCCGCACGCCCGGATTCCCCACGACCACCGCAGTCAACGCAGACCAGGAGCCGATGATGACAAGCACCATCACGCCCGATACGAGCGCAGCCGTCGATATCAGCGACGAAGAGCAGCAGTTCAACGACTTGATCGAAGCCGACTCACGCATTGAGCCGCGCGACTGGATGCCAGAGGGGTACCGCAAGTCGCTGGTGCGTCAGATCTCGCAGCACGCGCATTCCGAGATTATCGGCATGCAGCCCGAGGCGAACTGGATCACTCGCGCCCCGAGCCTCAAGCGCAAGGCCATCCTCATGGCCAAGGTGCAGGACGAAGCCGGCCACGGACTCTATCTGTATTCCGCTGCGCAAACACTCGGCGCTACCCGCGACGACATGACGAACGCGCTCATCGCGGGCAAGGCGCGCTACTCCTCGATCTTCAACTACCCGACCCCGACCTGGGCCGACATGGGCTCGATCGGCTGGCTCGTCGACGGCGCCGCAATCTGCAACCAGGTGCCGCTCTGCCGGGCCTCCTATGGGCCCTACGGTCGCGCCATGGTGCGAATCTGCAAGGAGGAGTCCTTTCACCAGCGTCAGGGCTTCGAGATTCTGCTCGAATTGATGGCCGGCACGGAGGAGCAGCGTGAGATGGCTCAGGACTCGGTCAACCGGTGGTACTGGCCCGCACTGCAGATGTTCGGACCTCCCGATGACGACTCGCCCAACTCAGCGCAGTCGATGGCCTGGAAGATCAAGCGTCATTCCAACGACGAGCTGCGCCAGCGTTTTGTGAACATGCTCGTTCCCCAGGCAGCCGTACTGGGCGTCACTCTGCCCGACCCCGATCTGCATTTCAACGAAGAAACCCAGCAGTGGGATCTCGGTGAGATCGACTGGACAGAGTTTCACGAGGTGCTCGCCGGTCGCGGCCCGAACAACGCGCAGCGTTTGCAGCGTCGACGCGACGCCCACGAGGACGGGCAGTGGGTGCGGGAAGCAGCCGCCGCCTACGCACGCAAACAGTCCGCACTCACCACCACACTTGAAACGGCAGCCTCATGACAACTCCCGGCGATTCCGCAGCTGAAACCTGGCCCCTCTGGGAGGTCTTCGTGCGTTCCAACCGCGGCCTGAGCCACGTGCACGTCGGCTCGCTCCACGCTCCCGACGAAACCCTCGCCGTGCGCAATGCCCGCGACCTGTACACCCGCCGCAGTGAGGGCGTCTCGGTCTGGGTCGTTCCGGCAGTGGCCATCACCACGAGTGACCCCGACGCGAAGGGTGCCTTCTTCGAGTCGCCCGCCGGCAAGAACTACCGCCACGCGAGCTACTACTCCAAGAGCGAAGGAGTGAAGCACCTGTGAGCGACCACATCGAATCGCATGCTGACGACCACACCGACGACCACGGCCACGTGGCGGTCGATGGCACCGTGCTCGACGCCGAGCTCATCGAGGGTCCGTCCGTGGCAACAGCCGACGTCGCCGAATATGCCCTCTGGCTCGGCGACGACTCGCTCATTCTGGCCCAGCAGCTCGGCGCCTGGATCTCCCGCGCACCGGAGCTCGAAGAGGACGTCGCCCTCGGCAACGTCGCCCTCGACCTGATCGGGCACGCCCGGTCTTTGCTGCACTACGCCGGCACCGCATCGAACCAGACCGAAGACGACCTCGCCTATTGGCGCACCGAGCCTGATTTTCGTTCGCTGCACATAGTTGAGCAGCCCAACGGCGACTTCGCCCACACCATCGCGCGCCAGTTCGTCGTGGCGCACTACCTGTTCGAGCTGTACAGCAGGCTGCGGGCATCCGCTGACGCGACCCTCGCTGCTATCGCCGCCAAGGCCGTGAAGGAGGTCGACTATCACCGCGACCACTCCACTCAATGGGTGTTGCGTCTGGCGCAGGGAACCGACGAGTCCCGCCGTCGTATGATCACCGCTCTCTCCGACGTGTGGCCCTACGTTGACGAAATCTTCCGCGACGACCCGCTCACCGACCGCCTCGAAGGAACCGCGGTTCGCCCGTCGAGCCTGCGCCCGGCGTTCGACGCCGCGATTGCCCCGGTGCTCGCTGAAGCAGAACTCGAAATTCCGCGTGGATTCGTCGCCACTGGCGGCGGCCGCGTCGGCAAGCACTCCGAGCACCTCGCCTTTATCCTCGCCGAAATGCAGGTGCTCACCCGCGCCCACCCCGGAGCGTCATGGTGAGCGCGCACCCGCATTCGTCTGACCTGCACGAGGCTCTCGCCCGCCCGCGGCCGACCGACCCGGCCTCGCTCGCAGCCTGGACGATCGCCGCCCAGGTCGTCGACCCTGAGATTCCGGTACTCACCATCGAAGACCTCGGTGTACTGCGGTCGGTGAACGTCGCCGGTGATGCGGTCGCCGTCACCCTCACACCGACCTACAGCGGATGCCCTGCCATGGACGCCATGCGCGACGACGTTCTGGAGGTGCTCACGAGCGCTGGATACGAGAATGTGTCGGTGCGGCTCGTGCTGAGCCCGGCCTGGACCACCGACTGGATGAGCGAGATCGGCAAGGCGAAGCTGCGCGAATACGGTATCGCCGCGCCTACCGGGCATTCGACTGTTCGCGAGTCCGGCCCGGCCGGCCCGGTCCGGTTGAAAATGGCCGTCAAATGCCCGCGGTGTTCCTCCCTCAACACCCGTGAGCTCGCCCACTTCGGCTCCACGTCCTGCAAGTCCCTCTACGAATGCCGAGACTGCCTCGAGCCGTTCGACTACTTCAAGGTGCTCTAATGGCTGCAACACGTCTCGAATCCACCGGCCAGGGTGCCGCCACCCTGGCGCCGGTCAAGCACCGCGCTCGCTTCCACACCCTTACGGTGGCCGAAGTGCGACCGCTCACCGCCGACAGCGTCGAGGTCACCTTTACAGTTCCGCCCAAACTGCAGGGTGCGTTCGACTATCTGCCGGGCCAGCACCTCGCCCTGCGCGCCACGATCGACGGCCAGGAGCTGCGCCGCAGCTATTCGATCTGCCGACCGGCAACTTCCGGTCATATCAGCGTTGCGATCAAACGTGACCTCGGCGGAGCGTTCTCCACCTGGGCCAACAGCGAGCTGCACCCGGGCGACGAAATCGACGTCATGAGCCCGCAGGGCAGTTTCACTTCGACCCTGCGCGATCTCAACCACAAGCACGTGGTCGGCGTAGCCGCCGGTTCGGGAATCACACCGCTCATGGCCCTCGCGCACACAGTGCTCTCCGCCTCGGAGACGTCGACGTTCACGCTCGTGTACACGAACCGCACTGCGCTTGATGTGATGTTCCTTGACGAACTGGCCGAACTCAAAGACCGGTACCCGGCCCGTCTCGCTCTCTACCACGTGCTCTCCCGCGAGCAGCGATCTTCGTCGTTGCTGTCCGGGCGCATCGACGAAGAAAAATTTCGCCGCATGCTCGACACGATTCTGCGCCCCAGCTCGGTCGACGAGTGGTTCCTGTGTGGACCGTTTGAGCTGGTGCAGATGTGCCGCGACACGCTGGAGAGCACCGGGGTCGAGCGTGCACGGGTGCGTTTCGAGCTGTTCACGACCGGGGAACCGTCGGCGGCGAGCGGCGATCGGGGCCGCCCGGTCAGTATCGCAACGGGAGACAAGACCTTCCAGATCGAGTTCACCCTCGACGGCCAGAGCAACACCGTCACCACCCCGGTCAACGCGAACGAGAGCATCCTGAACGCTGCCCTGCGTGTGCGCCCCGACGTGCCGTTCGCGTGCGCCGGCGGAGTCTGCGGAACCTGTCGCGCCAAACTGGTCAGCGGTGACGTCACGATGACCGAGAACTACGCGCTCGAACCCGATGAACTCGCCCGCGGCTACGTGCTGACCTGCCAGTCGCACCCGACCACCGACGCCGTCGTCGTCGACTACGACGTTTAGCCATCAAGAAAGCGGATGCCGTGATAGAACTTTCGATAGACAACGACATCGCCCACGTTGTGCTCAACGCGCCCGATAAGCTCAACGCCCTTGATGCGGCCGCGATCGTCGAACTCGACGCGGCGTACCAGAGCGCCGAGCGGGCTGGCGTGCGTGCCCTCGTGTTGAGTGGCGAAGGCCGGGCGTTCTGCGCTGGTCGCGACATTTCGGCGGTCGATCCACGTACCGACGACGTGCTCGGCTATCTCGGTGATCTTGTCACCCCGCTGCTCAAGCGCATGAGCCGGTTTCCGGCGCCGACCTTCGCGGCCGCGCACGGCGCCTCCCTCGGGGTAGGTCTCGGTCTGCTCATCGCCACCGACGTCGTCTACGTCGCCGACACGGCCAAGTTCGGCTCGCCGTTCGCGAACCTCGGTGCCACGCTCGACTCTGGCGGGCACGCATTGTTCGTGGAACGTCTTGGCGCGCACCGCACCCTCGACCTGATCTACAGCGGGCGTCTCATGTCCGGGGAAGAGGCGGTCGCCGGTGGCCTGTTCAGCCAGGTCATTCCGGCCGCGGAGCTGACCGAGGCGACGGCGCAGGCCGCCGCGCGCGCGGCATCCGGCGCTACCCAGGCCTTTCTCGCGAGCAAGACGCTCGTGCAGTCGCTGCGGGACGAACGTCTCGGACTCTGGCAGAGCATGAGCGACGAGACCGCAGCCCAGGCCGCGCTCTGCGCCACCGGCGACTACCGTGAGGGCTTCGCGGCGTTCCAGGAGAAGCGCAAGCCCGCCTTCACCGGCCGCGCCTGACCGCACGCCCCGGCGGCCACCCACCGTCTGTCGGCCGGCGTGGATGTGCTGATTTCGCCACGGGGGACTGACGAGTGCGACATGCAGCGGATGCCCCGGCACGGCACGCGGTACGCATTTTGCCCTAGCCAACGTCACAGGTTTCTCGTATGTTGTCGGTGGTCACAGAGGGCTCACTCCGAGTCCAACTGGGCCATTCTCACCGAGGAGCCCGATTGTGATCAGAGCAGGTGCCGTCCCCACCGTCAATTCTTCGACACGCAGAACCCACTGGCGCGCGCGTTCCGCGCTGGCGGCGCTCACGGTGCTGACCCTGGGCTTTTCGGCACTTGCCGCACTGCCCGTCAGTGCCGCCGAACCGCCTGTCGCCATCGACGTGCTCACGATCAATGACTTTCACGGCCGCATCGAGGCCGATGGTTCTGCTGCGGGCGCCGCCGTTCTCGCCGGAGCTGTCAATCAGTTCCGCGATGCCGGCAACACCCTGTTCGTCTCGGCCGGCGACAACATTGGCGCTTCCACGTTCACCTCATTCATTCAGCAGGACACGCCCACTATCGATGCCCTCAATGCGATCGGCCTCGACGCTTCGGCGCTCGGCAACCACGAATTCGACCAGGGGAGGGTCGACCTCGACGACCGCGTGATCCCCGCGGCCGATTTTCCCTACCTATCGGCCAACGTGTATGACCGGGGCACCGGCCAACCGGCATTCGAGCAGTATGTCGTGACCGAGGTTGACGGAATCTCCGTGGGTTTCATCGGCGCCGTGACCGACCAACTCCCGAGTCTCGTGAGCCCGGCCGGCATCGCCACCCTCGAAGTCCGCGACGTGGTGACCGAGGTGAACCGGGTCGCCGCAGACCTGCACGACGGCGACGCCGCCAACGGCGAAGCGGATGTCACCATCCTGCTCGTGCACGAGGGCGCTACCAGCCCCGACCTGGGCGACTCCACCGACGACTCCGCATTCGGGCGCATCGTGGCCGACACCGACCCATCCGTCGCGGCGATCGTCTCTGCCCACACCCACCAGCTGTACAACCACGCAATCCCGGTGGCTGGCAACGCCCTGCCGCGACCGGTCATTCAAGCCGCGAGCTACGGACAGGATCTCGGTCATCTCTCCCTTGCTGTCGACCCCGAGAGCCATGAGCTGGTCAGTATCGCTGGGGAGATCCTGCCCACCGTCGACGCTGACGGGGTCGCCCTGTACCCGGCCGATCCCGCGGTCGCAGCGATCGTCACGGCAGCGTCTGAGGCCGCGGAACCGCTGGGCGCGGTCAAAATCGGTGAGACGACGAATGACGTCAACCGCGCCCGGCAGAGCGACGGTACCGAGAACCGTGGGGGGGAGTCGACCCTCGGCAATTTCGTCGCCGACGTGCAGTTGAGCGCGACGAACGCGTCGGGCGCCGAGATTGCCCTGATGAACCCCGGTGGGCTGCGTGCCGACCTGACCTATGCCAGCAGCGGACCCGGCGACCCCGATGGTAACGTCAGCTATCGCGAGGCAGCATCCGTCCAACCCTTTGCCAACACCCTGGTAACCCTGGACCTGACCGGCGCTCAACTGCGTCAGGTGCTCGAGGAACAGTGGCAGCCCGCCGGGTCCAGTCGGCCCTTTCTGAAACTCGGTGTTTCGAAGAGCCTCGCCTACACCTACGACCCCACCGCGCCGGCCGGAGAACACATCAGCAACCTGTTCTTCAACGGAGTTGGCATCGCGCCGACCGACATTCATCGCATCGTGGTGAATTCCTTCCTCGCCTCGGGCGGCGACAACTTTCTTACTCTCGCCTCCGGCACCAACCAGACGGATTCCGGCCTCACCGATTTGCAGGCCATGGTCGATTTCTTCGGGGCCACCGGCGTCGTCAATCCCGACCAGTCGCAGCGCGCGATCGGAGTCACCCTGACGCCGCCGGTCGACGGCGGATACCTGCCGGGCCAAGGCCTCGACATCGGTCTGTCCTCCCTGCTGATGAGCGCGGGCGAGGTCGGCTCCGACACCGTCGACGTGAAATTGAACGGCGTCGGAGACAGTTACCCGATCGACCCGACCATCGTGGATACAACGGATGAAGTCGGTCGCGCTCAGGCCGCCTTCCAGATTCCTGCTGACGCTCCCAGCGGCCTGCAGAATCTCACCGTCGAGGTCGTGGGAACGCGAACACTGATCACCATACCGATCGTCATCAACGAAGCCCCTGTGGTCGCCACAGCCACCACGACGACGACCACGGTGCAGCGTCATTTCGTCAGCCACAAAAGAGCCGTGCAACTGCGAGTCGAGGTCGCCGCGGCGGAGGGGTCGCCGCCTACCGGAAGGATCCAGATCTTCGACCGGGGGGAGCTCATCAAATCCAGGCTGCTGACATCCCAGCAAGACGGAATCGTGACAACGGGCATCATCGGGCTGAGCCGTGGACTGCACAAACTCACCGTGCATTTCGTCGGCGGTGATGACTTCCGAGCGTCGGAATCCCGCATCGTTTTCGTGCTGGTCTACTAAACCCGGCAACGATCATGACGAGGGCCAGGTCCATGGCGTCCCCCCATCCTTCGACCCATCGAATGCGAAGAAGGGTCGCTGTGGCTGTGGCTGCGGCCGTGGGACTCGGGTGGGGGGTGCCCGCCGCCGCTCCGGTTGCGGCCAGCCCGGTCGCTGTCATTGCAGCACCGGTCACCATCGACGTGCTCACGATCAACGACATTCATGGCCACATCGAGAACGATGATTCTACGTCGGGCGCCGCCGCGCTCGCGGGCGTCGTCGATCATTTCCGAGACGCCGGCAACACCTTGGTCGTATCGGCTGGCGACAATATCGGGGCCTCTGCGTTCACCTCGTCCTTCCAGCAGGACAGTCCCACCCTCGATGTGCTCAATGCCATCGGTCTCGACGCTTCCGCCCTGGGCGATCAGGAATTCGACCAGGGGCGGGCCGACCTCGATGACCGCGTGATTCCCGCAGCGAACTTTCCCTATTTGTCGGCGAACCTGTACGACCGAACGACCGGGCAGCCGGCATTCGAGCAGTATGAGGTGACGGAGGTGGACGGAATCTCCATCGGTTTCATCGGCGCCATGACCAACGAGCTCCCAACTCTCGTGAACGCGGCGGGTATCGCGACCCTTGAGGTTCGCGACGTGGTCACGGAGGTCAACCGGGTCGCCGCAGACCTGCACGACGGCGACGCCAGCAACGGCGAAGCGGACGTCACAATTCTGCTCCTCCACGAGGGCGCCGCGACCTCCGCACTCGTTCACTCCACCGATACGGCGTTCGGCCGCATCGTCGCTGACACCGCCCCTTCCGTCGCGGCCATCGTCTCCGCCCACACCCACCAGCTCTACAGCGAGGCGATCCCGGTGGCCGGCCAACTCCTGCCGCGACCGGTGATCCAAGCGGCGCGTTTCGGTCAGAACCTCGGCCACCTGTCGCTGTCCGTCGACCCCGAGAGTCACAAGCTGGTGAGTATCGCGGGGGAGATCCTCAGCCCGATCGATGCCGACCGAAACCCGCAGTACTCGGCCGATCCCGAAGTCGAGGGGATCGTCACGGCGGCCACGCAGGCCGCGCGGCCGCTGGGCGTGGTCAAAATCGGTGAGATTTACGACTACATCACGGTGGCCGGGAACAATGGCGGCACCGAGAACCGCGGAGGGGAATCGACGCTCGGTAACTTCATCGCGGACGTTCAGCTCGCGTCGACCGCGGGGGCAGGCGCGGAGATCGCCCTGATGAACCCGGGCGGGTTGGGTTCCGACCTCACCATGCACAATTTCGACCCCGACCTCTTCCCGGGCGATGTCAGCTACGGTGACGCGGCAACGGTGCACCCGTTCCCCAACACGCTGGTAACCATGGACCTGTCCGGTGCACAGCTGCGTCAGGTGCTGGAACAGCAGTGGCAACCGTCCGTGGCCAGCTGGCCTTTCCTCAAACTCGGCGTCTCGGGAAGTCTCTTCTATACCTATGACCCCGCCGCGCCGATCGGGCACCACATCACTGACATGTTCTTCAATGGTGTTGAGATCGCTGCCGGCGATACGCGTCGTGTGGTCGTAAATTCGTTTCTGGCGTCGGGTGGAGACAACTTCGTCACGCTGGGTGACGGCGCCAACCGAGTCGATTCCGGCCGCACCGAGCTGCAAGCCATGATCGACTACTTTGCCACCTCGGGAACCGTCAGCCCACCGGAGCAGCAACGCGCGATCGGAGTCAACATCACGCCCCCGGTCGACGGCGGATACCGGCGCGGCCAAAGGATCGAGATCCAGCTGTCGTCTGTGCTCATGAGCGGCGGTGAGGAGTATACCGACCGGGTTTACGTGCAACTCAGCCATGACGGCGACATTGTGAAGAATGCAACCTACCGGCTTGATCGGTCCATTGTGGATGGGACAGATGAGCTGGGCCGCTCCACAATGCTGTTCACCATCCCCCTCGATGCCCCGAGCGGGCTGAATCAACTTGCCGTCCAGGCGGATGGGTCAGCGAGGACCTTCTCGATCCCCATCGTCGTGACCGAGGAGTCGCATATCGTCGGTACGACGACCACGGCAAGCGTGCAGCGGCACTTCGTCAGTCACACACGGGCCGCCCAGCTACGGATCGACGTGGTTGCCGTCGATGGGTCGGCACCCAACGGAACCATAGATGTGTTCGACAGCGGCAAGTTGATCACCACCAAATCGCTCAGCGAGCAGACCGGCGGCAGAGTCACCACCGGGATCACCGGTCTCAGCCGAGGATTGCACAACCTGACCGTGAGCTACAGCGGAAACGACCGGTTCCACCCGTCGGACTCCACACGGGTTCGCGTGGTCGTTTATTGACGCAGCCAACCGTTCGCATGAATCTGGCCACTGCCCCTGCCGGAACGGATCGGAGCGGGCGGACGTGTCGGGCCGCGCGGGTAAAGTTGTACAGGTGAGTTGGAACGCTGAGCTGCCCGGGAACCCTGACGACGTCGAACCTCCCAGAGACTTCGAGCCGCCAGCCGACTTTGGTATCCCGAGCGATTTCGACGCCCCCGATGACTTCGACGCACCGCCGCCCGAGGCCGACCGGCGGGTCAACGATCGGGATTACGACGGGCCGCCGCCGGCATACTCGGGCGCAGCATCCGCCTCAAACCATAATGCGCCCGCTCCGGTTCGTGCCGCCACCGGCAAATTCGCTACCGCAGCCGAAGCCTTGCACACAGTGTTCGGTTACGACACGTTCCGCGGTGACCAGGCCGAGATCATCTCCCAGGTCGTCGACGGCAAGGACGCTGTCGTGCTCATGCCCACCGGCGGCGGTAAAAGTCTCTGCTACCAGATTCCCGCGCTCGTACGCGCCGGCACCGGCATCGTCGTGTCCCCGCTCATCGCCCTGATGCAAGACCAGGTGGATGCGCTCACGGCCGTCGGCGTGCGCGCCGAGTTCCTCAATTCCAGCCAGGACTCTCAGACCCGCAGCCAGGTCGAACGTGATTACCTGAACGGCGACCTCGATCTGCTCTACGTCGCGCCAGAGCGCCTCGCCAATGAGGCCACGAAACGGCTGCTCGGCCGGGGAGCCATCGCCCTGTTCGCCATCGACGAAGCCCACTGCGTGTCGCAGTGGGGCCACGATTTTCGGCCGGACTACCTCGCACTGGGCGAACTCGCCGACCGCTGGCCCGACGTACCGCGGATCGCCCTCACCGCCACCGCGACGGATGCCACACACCAGGAGATCACGACCCGCCTGCAAATGGGCAACGCCAAGCACTTCGTGGCGAGCTTCGACCGACCCAACATTCAGTACCGCATCGTCGGCAAAGCCGAGGTGCGCAAGCAACTGCTGGCTTTCCTCAAGACCGAGCATCCCGGCGACGCCGGAATCGTCTATGCGCTCAGCCGCAAGACCGTCGACCAGACCGCAGAGTTTCTGCGCGCGAACGGTGTGAACGCCCTGCCATACCACGCCGGGCTCGACGCGGGCCTGCGCGCCAGAACCCAGTCCCGGTTTCTGCGCGAGGAGGGCGTCGTCATCGTTGCCACGATCGCGTTCGGCATGGGCATCGACAAGCCCGACGTGCGCTTTGTCGCCCATATCGACTTGCCCAAATCGGTCGAGGGCTATTACCAGGAGACCGGCCGTGCCGGCCGCGACGGTGCCCCGGCCACCGCCTGGCTCGCCTACGGCCTGCAAGACGTGGTGCAGCAGCGCCGAATGATCGATGAGTCGCCCGGCGACCTCGGGCACCGGCGAAAGCTGTCCGCCCACCTCGACGCCATGCTCGCCCTGTGCGAAACCGTGCACTGCCGCCGCGTCAACCTGCTGCGCTATTTCGGCCAGACCAGCCAGCCCTGCGGCAACTGCGACACCTGCCTCGAACCGCCCGAAGCCTGGGACGGCACTATCCCCGCCCAAAAACTGCTCTCCACCATCGTGCGCCTGCTCCGCGAACGCAACCAGAAGTTCGGCGCCGGTCACCTCATCGATATCCTCCGCGGCAAAGAGACCCCCCGCGCCACCCAGTACGGGCACACGGCGCTCAGCACCTGGGGACTCGGCGCCGACCTGAGCGATCAGGCGTGGCGCGGAGTCGTGCGCCAGATGCTGGCCCAGGGCCTGCTCGCCACCTCCGGAGAATACGGCACCCTGATTCTGACGGATGCCGCGGCCGAGGTCCTCGGCGGTCGTCGCGACGTGCAATTGCGGCGTGAACCCGACCGTCCTGCACGCTCCAGCGCCGCCCACCGGCCCAGCGCGGCAAAAGTCGCCGCCGCCGACCTCAGCACCGTTCAGGAGACCTTGTTCGAGGCGCTGCGGGTGTGGCGCTCAGCGGAGTCGAAGGAGCAGGGCGTGCCCGCCTACATCGTCTTCGGAGACGCGACCTTGATCGCTGTCGCCGCTGCCGGACCAACGACTCTCGCCGGGCTCGATGGCATCACGGGAATCGGCGCCAAGAAGCTCGAGGCCTACGGAGAAGCGCTGCTCGAGGTCGTCGCCGCTTCCACCTGATCCCAGCCCCGCACCCCGCTCCTGGTGCCCGGGTCACCGCCACGGGTTGTGGGGGAACGCAGGTCTTCGAGAGTCATAGTTGTAGGTAACCTATAAAATGGATGCCGTGGGCGGCCGCTCTCGTTGTCGCCCGGGTACCGAGCATTTCGCGACCGTGCCGACCAGTTCTAACGTTGCGATCACCACTTTCGCGCGAATAGTTAGGACCACCAATGGTTGACACGGCCCAGCGCTCCAGCACCCGATCGACGACGGCCGACCCCAGCGTCGACGTCGATACCGGCCCCATCGCAGCCCTCGGCGACCCGGCTGCCCCCACGGTCAATGTTGAATCACTTGGACGCCAGCTGCTCGGAACCTGGGCCGAGGTGCGCCTCGCCGCCCGTGAAGTCACCGCGCGCCCCGACATGCAGCGCATTGAGGGCCTGTCCATGGCCGACCACCGCGTGCGCGTGCTCGAGCAGCTCAAGGTGCTCGCCGCCAACGGTCACGTGCTGCGCGCTTTCCCGAAGCACCTCGGCGGGCAAGACGACCACGGCGGAAACATCGCAGGCTTCGAAGAACTCGTCATTGCCGACCCCAGCCTCCAGATCAAGGGCGGCGTGCAGTGGGGCCTGTTCGGCGCCGCAGTACTGCACCTCGGCACGAAGATCCACCACGACAAATACCTGCCCGGCATCATGGACCTGAGCGTTCCGGGCGCGTTCGCCATGACTGAGATCGGCCACGGCTCGGATGTCGCAAGCATCGCCACGACTGCGACCTTCGACACCGAAACAGGCGAGTTCGTCATCAACACCCCGTTTCGCGCCGCCTGGAAGGATTACCTCGGCAACGCCGCCAAAGACGGCATCGCCGCCGTGCTGTTCGCGCAACTCATCACCCAGGGAGTCAACCACGGCGTACACGCCTTCTACCTACCCATTCGGGACGAGAACGGCGATTTTCTGCCGGGTGTTGGCGGCGAAGATGACGGCCTCAAGGGCGGTCTCAACGGCATCGACAACGGGCGGCTGCACTTCGAGGGGGTGCGTATTCCGCGCGAAAACCTCCTCAACCGCTACGGCGACGTCGCCGAAGACGGCACCTACTCCAGCCCGATTTCGAGCCCGGGGCGCCGTTTCTTCACCATGCTCGGCACCCTGGTGCAGGGTCGCGTGTCGCTCGACGGAGCCGCCACCGCGGCATCCGCTCTCGCGCTGACCATCGCGATCACCTACGGCAGCCAGCGACGCCAGTTCAACGCCGGCAGCGACACCGACGAGGAGGTCATCCTCGACTACCAGCGACACCAGCGCCGGTTGCTTCCGCGCCTCGCCACGACCTACGCGCAGACCTTCGCGCACGATGAGTTTCTGGTGAAGTTCGACGAGGTGTTCAGCGGCAAGGCCGACACCGACGACGACCGGCAAGATCTCGAAACCCTCGCCGCCGCGCTCAAACCCCTGTCGACCTGGCATGCGCTCGATACCCTGCAGGAGGCACGGGAGGCCTGCGGCGGTGCCGGATTTCTGGCCGAAAATCGCCTCGTCGGTCTGCGCGCCGACCTCGACGTTTTCGCCACCTTCGAAGGCGATAACAACGTGCTCCTGCAGCTCGTCGCCAAGCGACTGCTCACCGACTACAGCCGCAAATTCGCCAAAGCGGATGCCGGCGCGCTTGCCCGCTATGTCGTTCAGCACGCCGCCGGCCGCGCCTACCATGGCACCGGGCTGCGCACCCTCGGCCAGGCGGTTGCTGACCGCGGGTCGACCGCCCGCTCCGTCGGCGCCCTGCGCGATACCGAGGTGCAGCGCGAGCTGCTCACCGACCGGGTCGAGAGCATGATCGGCGAGGTCGCCGGCAAGCTGCGCGGCGCCACCAAGCTGCCCAAGAAACAGGCCGCCGACCTGTTCAACGCCCACCAGAACGAGCTCATTGAGGCGGCCCGCGCGCACGGCGAACTGCTGCAGTGGGAATCGTTCACGCGGGCGCTGGACGCGACCACGGATGCCGGTACCAAGCAGGTGCTGACCTGGCTGCGCGACCTGTTCGGCCTCGGCCTCGTAGAGAAGAACCTCGCTTGGTACCTCATCCACGGTCGCCTCTCTGCCCAGCGCGCCCAGGCCGTCACGGCCTACATCGATCGGCTGATCGCGCGGATCCGACCGCACGCCCTCGATCTCGTCGACGCGTTCGGTTACTCGCAGGACCACCTGCGGGCCACGATCGCCAGCGGCGTCGAACATGAGCGCCAAACCGAAGCCCGCGAGTACTACGCCGCCCAGCGTGAGTCAGGAACCGCGCCAACGCCCGAAAAGCCGGTCAAGAAGTAGCCGCCCGGTGTCGTACCCCAGTACGACACCGGCGGTACACAACCATCCCCGCGGTTGATGTGCCCAGTGCGGGCACGCCGTACCGTTTGTAGTGGGGGCTTCACGAGAAGAGACGGAGCCTCACCCACAAACGGAATGAGGCACTCTTGATCCAGGCACAGTCCCTGACCAAGTACTACGGGAGCAAAACCGCGGTCGACGCGGTCGACTTCACGGTACAGCCCGGCAAGGTCACCGGCTTTCTCGGGCCGAACGGCGCCGGGAAATCCACCACGATGCGCATGATCGTCGGACTCGACCGACCCAGCCTCGGCTCGGTCATCGTCAACGGCAAGCCGTACCACGAGCACAAGGCGCCCCTCCGCGAGGTCGGCGTGCTGCTCGACGCCAAGGCCGTACACACCGGGCGCAGCGCCTACAACCACCTGCGCGCCATGGCCGCGACCCACAACATCCCCACCAGCCGGGTGCACGAGGTTATCAACCTCACCGGCCTCGAGTCCGTCGCCCGCAAACGCGTCGGCGGATTCTCGCTGGGAATGGGCCAGCGTCTCGGCATCGCCGCTGCGCTGCTCGGCGACCCGGCGACGCTCATCCTCGACGAGCCGGTCAACGGCCTCGACCCCGAGGGAGTGCAGTGGGTGCGCAAGCTCACCAGGCAGCTCGCTGCCGAAGGTCGCACAGTGCTGCTCTCTTCGCACCTGATGAGTGAAATGGCACTCACCGCCGACCACCTCATCGTGCTCGGTCGCGGCCGGGTCATTGCGGATGCCTCGGTCGCCGACATCATCAAGTCGGCCGCCCAGGACACGGTTCGGGTGCGGACCCCACACAGCGCGGCGCTCGCCACCCTGTTGGCGGGGGCGGACGTGACCATCACGAACGTCGAGCAGGATGTGCTCGAAATCAGTGGCCTCACGGTGAACGAAATCGGCGACCGCGCCGCCGCCGCCCAGATCTCACTGCACGAACTCTCAGCGGTGAGCGCCTCGCTGGAGGACGCCTACATGAAACTGACCCAGAACGAAGTGGAATATCGCACCGGCGATACCCACGCCGAAGCGGAGGTCGCTCGATGAGCACCGTAACCAACTCCACCCAGCCCGACGCGACGCGCACTGTGTTCGTGCCGACCGGATCGGGCCTCAGCTTCCTCGGCCTGCTCAAGTCTGAATCGATCAAGCTCTGGAGCCTGCGCTCCACCTATTGGAGCTTCTCGCTCGTCATCGCGGCCGCGCTTGGTATCGCCGTGCTGATGGCATTCGCCATGTCGGCCGGGACGGATCCAGCCGTCGGTGCCATGGGCGTCGACAACACCGGGATGGTTGTTCTGGTCGCCACTGCCGGCCTGAGCCTCGGCCAGCTGATCGTCGCCGTTCTCGGCGTGCTCTCGATCAGTGGCGAATACTCCAGCGGAATGATCAAGTCGACCCTCACCGCGGTGCCGAACCGCTTGCCCGCACTCTGGGCCAAGGTTACCGTGCTGTTTGGCTTCACCTTCCTGGTGGGCCTGGTCAGTGTGGTCGGGTCGTTCCTCGTGGCCCTCCCCATCCTGGGAGCCAAGGACATCACCGCGAGCCTGTTCGACAGCGCTGTGCTGCTGCCGTTACTCGGCAACGTGCTGTTCCTCGCGCTGATCGCGGTGTTAGCCATCGGAATCGGCACCATCGTGCGCAGCAGCGCCGGCGGCATCGCGACCGTGCTCGGAATCCTCCTGCTCCTGCCCACCGTTGTGGGTCTGTTTTCCTTCCTCGTGGAGTGGGTGGCCGACATCATGCCGTTCCTGTTCACCGCCGCCGGCTCGCAGATGATCGCCCCGACCACGATGGAATCCTGGCAGGCCTTCCTGGTCGTACTCGCCTGGGTGGCCGTGAGCCTCGGAACGGCCGCGCTGCTGCTCAAACGCCGCGACGCCTGACCCGTACCATCGAAGGATGAGTACCAACATTTCTCCCCCCGTTCGCGCATTAGCGCCGGGGGGAGACGTGCGTCTGCCCACCCCGCCCGGGATCGTGCGGCGGTTCTGGACGCGGCACCCGCACCTGGCCGACGCCCTCATCGCGTCGATCTACGTCGTGCCGATGGCGCTCACCCTCGTCTTCAACCTGCTGGACTCCGCGCCGGCACCGCTACGCGATGTTCTGCTCAACGCCGGCATCCTGCTGCTGCTGGCCACAGCCTTGTTCTTTCGGCGACGGATGCCGCGCATCGTTCTCGCCCTGACCTGGATCGGCCTGCTCAGCTTCGCCGACTACGGCGAAGTACACCTGATCGCGCAGCTCCTCGCGCTCTATGCCGTCGCGGTGTACTCCGATGTGCGTAGCGCCTGGATCGGTTTCAGCGCATCCGTGCTCCTGTCCGGCCTTGCCGCGTGGATCACCGACAACCCGGCCCAGGTATCCTGGATTCCAGTGGCCATCCAGGTGGCAATCATGTTGCTGGCCGCCACCCTGGTCGGCGTCAACATAGGAAACAGTAAACGCTATGTCGCATCGTTGCTCGACCTGGCCGCGCAACTGACCCGTGAACGCGACCAACAGGCGCAGCTCTCGCGCATCTCCGAGCGGTCGCGCATCGCTGCGGAGATGCACGACGTGGTCGCGCACAGCCTGTCGGTCATGGTGGCGCTCGCCGACGGCGCCCACGCCATCGCCCCCAAAGACATCGAACGATCCCGTGCAGCCATGCTCGACGTCGCTGTCACCGGCCGCCGATCAATGACCGAGATGCGCCGACTGCTCGGAGTGCTCGATGTCGGCGCCGAGCCGGCACCGCGGGCCCCGCAACCGGGCATCGACCAGCTCGCCGACCTCGTCGAATCCTTTCGATCGACCGGGCTTCCCGTCGTGCTGGAGCGCAGCGGCCGCGAACCCGAAAACACGAGCGTGCAGCTGACGATTTTTCGGCTGGTGCAGGAATCGCTCACCAACGTGCTGCGCTACGCCGATACGCCGACGCGCGTGGTGGTTCGGCTGAACTCGGCCCCCGGAACAGCCGAAGTCACTGTCAGCGACAACGGTCGCGCGCGTTCCGCTCCGAGCGCCCGCGCGTTCGGGCGCGGCCTGATCGGGATGCAGGAACGAGTGGCCATCTACGGCGGAACCTTTGAAGCCGGAGCAGGGCTCCACGACGGTTGGCGCGTACACGCCTCGATGTCCTTCGAGATCGAAGCGAGACAACTGACTGCCGAGGACGAGCAATGACAGGTTCCGAGATGACCCCGCGGCTGGCGTCCGGTTCGGAGTCGCTCGATCCGATCCGCATCCTGCTCGTCGATGACCAGGCTCTGCTACGCGTGGGCTTCCGGATGGTGCTCGAGGCCGAAGACGACTTCAGCGTCGTCGCCGAAGCCGTCGACGGCGCGCAGGCCATTGCGCTCGCTGCAAGCATGCGCCCGCAGGTCATTCTCATGGACGTGCGCATGCCAGGGATCGACGGCATCGAGGCGACCCGCCAGATCATGGCGGCCCAGCCGGAGACCCGCATCATCATCCTCACCACCTTCGACCTCGACGAGTACGCTTTCGGCGGCTTGCGCGCCGGTGCGAGCGGCTTTCTGCTCAAGAACGCCGAACCGGGCGAGCTGATTGCCGCCATTCGCACTGTGGTCTCGGGGGAGGCATCCGTTTCACCGCGGGTGACCCGGCGCCTGCTCGATCTCTTCGGCACCCGGCTTCCGCAGGCCGACATTCACGACGAGAGCACCGAGGCAGCCATCGCCGCCCTCACCGAGCGGGAGGCCGAGGTCTTTCTGGCGATCGCCGAGGGGCTCTCGAACACCGAACTGGCCGAGCGGTTCTTTCTGTCGGAGTCGACCGTGAAGACGCACGTCGGCCGCATCCTGCACAAGCTCGGCCTGCGAGACCGAGTGCAGGCGGTCATTCTGGCCTACGAGCAGGGGTTGGTCGGCCGCTGATCCGGAGCGAACGATGAGTGGGGCATAGGCTCGAGGCATGCGTACTTTCTATCCCGAGTGTGAACCTTACGAAACCGGCATGCTCGATGTCGGCGACAATCAGACCCTCTACTGGGAAGCCTCGGGCAACCCCGACGGCAAGCCGGCGGTGTATCTGCACGGCGGCCCGGGCGGCGCGTCCGGCCCTGACCAGCGTCGTGTGTTCGACCCGGCGAAGTACCGTATCATCCTGTTCGACCAGCGAGGCTGCGGCCTCAGCACGCCGCATGCGAGCCAGCCCGACGTCGACCTCGCGGTCAACACCACCTGGACTCTCGTGGCCGACCTCGAGAAACTCCGCGAGCACCTCGGCATTGACCGTTGGCTGGTCTGCGGCGGATCCTGGGGCAGCACCCTCGCGCTCGCCTATGCTGAGACCCATCCCGACACTGTCACCGAATTGGTCGTGCGCGGCATCTTCACCCTGCGTCCGATCGAACTCGACTGGTTCTACGAGGGCGGTGCTGCCGCGATCTACCCCGACTTGTGGGAGGCGTTCCTCGCCCCCGTTCCCGAAAATGAGCGCGGTCACCTGATCGAGGCCTACGGCCGGCTGCTGCACGACCCCGACCAGTTCGTGCGCGAACGTGCCGGCGTGGCCTGGGCCACTTGGGAATCGTCGACGATCACCCTGCTGCAGGAGCCCGACAAGATCGCGCACTTTTCGGACCCGGCCTTCGCCGTGGCCTTCGCCCGCATCGAGAACCACTTCTTCGCCAACCGGGGCTGGTTCACCCCGAACCAGCTCATCGAGAACGCCTCCCGCCTCGCCGACATCCCCGGCGTCATCGTGCAGGGCCGCTATGACATGTGCACCCCGGCGTTCACCGCCTGGGACCTGCACAAAAACTGGCCGGAAGCCGAATTCCACATGATTCCCGACGCCGGCCACGCCTTCGACCAGCCCGGCATCCTCGATGCCATCATTGCGGCGACTGACCGCTTCGCCGGCTAGAGAGTGCCCCTGGCCGACCATCCGTCACGCCGGCCTGGGCGAGCGGTGCCGGTCAGCGGGCCTTACGCCGGAGCATCCGTTTGCCGGCGCGCCCAACGGTGGCCAGGTCCGAGCGGCGCAGACCGTAGAACTGCAGCATTCCAACTCCGAACACCCGCGACAGGAACAACAGGTTGAGGTTGCTGGTGATGATATTGGCGACCAGCGTTGTCAGCGCCGCACCCATAGCGCCCAACAGCGGCGCGAGAACGAAGAGCATCGCCACGTTGATGACGCAGGAAATGGTCAATGCAAGGCTGCGCAGTCCGGGCCGACCGCGTGCGCTCAGCCCAGCGCCGGCGATGGACCCTGGTGTGAGAAGCACAACAGCCACGAGGAGCACCGCCGCAATCGGAATCGATTCGCGAAAGCCCTCACCGAATAGGACCGGCAGCCACCACAGCATGGAAATTCCCAGCACCAAGGCCGCCAGCGCTGAGAGCGCCGTTGAGATTCGAGCGGATGCGCTGAGCCGGTCGTCCGCGGAATCGGCCGCCTCGTTGACGAAAGACACGTCACGCACGGCATGGTGGATGACCAACGGGAGCTCGCTGATGCTCACCGCAACGACATAGAGTCCGAGCTCGTGCGTACCGGCGAGGGGCGTCATCAGCACTTGGTCTAGTCGGGTTAGCAGCACGCCGGACAGCGACCCCACCCACATCCGGCTGCCATAGCTGAGGAGGCCGAGCATGCGCGCTTCGGGCGGAACCTGAAGCGCGCGCGGGTCGAGGCTGCGCATGCGTCCGATGTAGACGAATGCGCCGACCACGGGCATGGCGGCGACCGTGACGGCGGCCACGAGCGGGGTGAGTGTTCCTGTTAACCAGAACGGGATGAGCACCGCCAGGCGTAGTGTCGACGACAGGATTCGCTCCATCGATACGAGCCGCCAGCTGTTCGTTGCCGAGGCAACGCCTCGGAGTATCCCCACGAGGAGGTTCGGCACAATGGCCAGACTCGTAATCACGATCAGGCCCTGTACCTGAGGGTCGCCGCCGCTCAGCAGTGGCGGGGAAAACACAATGGCGGCGGTGGCGAACAGCCCGGCAATGATCAGAATGAGCATGCCGCGGCCGGCTGCATTCCGGGCCAGTGCAGGTTTTCGCGCTATGGCCCAGGTGACGGCCTCTGGAATTCCGAATGTAGCCACGGTGACTACAAGAGCCAGGGGGGCCGTCGCGGCTGCTACTTCGCCACGGCCGTCAACACCGAGTGCCTGAGCCAGTATGGGCCCGGAGAACAGTGCGACCAGCGGCGGAAAGGCATTCCCGAGCAATGCAATCGTCATGTTGCGCGAAACTGTGCCTGACCGGTTGGCGAGCGGGCCGGGTTTGTCTTTCGATGGAGCTGCGGGTAAGGCGTCCTCGAGCAAGGCGATGGCTCCCGATGGGTCAGAGGCTGGATCAAGCTGAAACGCCACTTTACACGCAGCATGCCAGCCCTGTGCTCCCCCCGATCGGGGGATGAGCTGCGGGAATTCAAGCGGCCCTGACTCTTGATCCGGCGCCCACATGGACCTACTCTTGTGCCGATGCGGTCGCGCACAGGAACAATACCCGAATTGTTTCGGGCGCGACACGGTGCGGGGACTAACGATCTACATGCGTGAGACGACCAACCAGACGGTGACACAACAGGGCGTAACCCGACAGCGCAAGCCAGTCCACGAGACTCTCCAGAGAAGCGTGATATCCGCGTTGACTTCACCCTCCGATCCCAGCCGCCCGCTTGCGTCGTCGGTTCCGCGCTCCAGCAAGATTCTCGCCGTCATCGTTCTGGTACTGATCGGAATGCGGGCGGAGCTCCCGGTGGGCCTGACTGTTGGCTATCTGGCGGCTGCCGCGCTCACTCCGCTCTGGCTTCCGACACTGGGGCGATATCGCGGTGCGCTTACCCTGGTGCTGGTCGGCCTGGTGGCACTTTGCTCTGGAGTCTGGTTATCCGCGCTTGCCGCCCCGACGCACGTCATCGTGCTGGGCGAGCTTGCCGGAAATTCGGCGGGCTTGGTGGGCGTCCTGTGCTCCTTCGGCTTCCTGCTCTGGGCCCGTGGCGTACTGCCGGACTCGTGGGTTGCCCTGTGGTTTGGGCTCGGTCTGCTCGCGGGCGTGACCACGGACAACGAACGATTTTTCGATAATCCGTGGCGCTTTGGATTCTCATTTGCGCTCACGGTGGTCGCGCTGGCCGTTGCACACGTTCTGAATCGTCGGTGGTTCGACCTCCTGGCGGTTCTCGGCCTGACCGCCCTGTCAATGGCTACCGATGCACGTTCCTCGTTCGCGATTCTGCTCCTGACCGCCATTCTCGTGGCCTGGCAGATGCGCCCGACCAGCCGGCTGCGCTCTATGCGGGCACGGTCGGGGGCAGGGGTCGTTGTGGCCCTCGGCGTCCTCGCGGTCGTTGTGTACAACCTGGGACAGGCCGCCATCGTCGCAGGCCTGTTCGGCGAGGCCACCCGCCTTCGAACTGTCGACCAGCTCAACACGGCCGGTTCACTCATCTTGGGAGGGAGGCCGGAACTGGCCGCCACGGCCTCGCTGATGGCTCACCAGCCCTACGGCTTCGGGGCCGGCACGCTGCTGAATCCGACTGACGTGCTCGCGGCGAAGACGGGAATGGCGTCGATCAACTATGCGCCTGACAACGGCTACGTAGAAAACTATATGTTCGGCGGGAATATCGAACTTCACTCGGTTCTCGGTGATCTGTGGGCCAGATTCGGAATCCCCGGGTTTGTCCTGGCGCTGATCATTCTTTTTCTGGTCCTGCGCGGTGTCGGTGCGGCGGTGTCCGCGAACCGGGCCAGCGGAGTTCTGCTCTTTCTCGTCGTGAACACCGTATGGGTGTTCTTCTTCGGCCCGCTGTATACGGCAGCACGACTGCTTATTCTGGTCCTGGCTCTGGCGATGATTCCCAAGGATCTTGCAGCGCCTCAGGAAACCAGACGGCGTTTTTCCGGTCTGCTCCCGTTCGGCAAGACTCCTGAGTCGTTGCTGCGTGACTGACTCGGCATCCGTCGGAGGTCTAGGCACGTCTCGTGAGGCCTGGATCGACGTAGCAAAAGGAATCGCGATCACTCTGGTCGTGCTCTACCACGCTGTCATGTATCTGGACGGGATCGGCCTGGCTGGTGCCATGGCACCGCTCAACCCCCTGCTTGACACCTTTCGCATGCCGCTGTTCTTCTTCATGTCCGGGATCCTCGCGGGCAGAGCCATTCAGCTGCCGTACTGGCAGCTGTTTCGAAGACGGATGTCTCTGCTGCTCTACCTCTACATCGTCTGGGTGGCCGCCCAAACCCTGTTCCTGCTTGCCCTGCCGCCGATCAGTCCGGACGGGACCAACGCCAGCTGGGCCAACATGGTCACACTGTTCATTCGTCCCAGTTCAAATCTCTGGTTCATCTATGCCTTGCCCATCTTCCTGACCGTGGCGTGGTTGACCAAAAGGTGGCATCCGCTCATTCCGGTAACCATCACGGGCATCGTCGCGATGTTGTTCGGCTCCCAGCTCCTGCACACTGGCACGCCGTGGGACAAAATGGGTCGATATCTCGTCTTTTTTCTGGCAGCGATTTGGCTGGGCCCCCGGGTGCGTCGGCTGATACCGCGCATTCGCTGGTGGCACATGATCGCTTTGTGCGGGACCTACCTCGGCATAGTGATCATCATGGTCAAGCTGTCCTTGACGCACGCGCCGTTTGTGCTGCTGTTCGTGAGTGCTTTCGCCGTACTGGTCGGAATCAGCGTGGCTGTTATTCTGGCGCGCGCACCCGTATTCGACTTCATGCGGGTGCTCGGTACTCGTACCCTGCCGATATATCTCGTCCATACCTTCCCGATGACGGCCCTCGCGGCTATCCTTCTGGCTGCTGGAACGAGCCTGCCGGCCGTGGCAGCGACGGCGCTTCCCATTCTTTTGTGCGGTGTCGCGACCGTGTTCGGGTTGGGCGTCTACCGGCGACTGGGCCAGGTGCCGGGAATCTTCACTGTGCCGGTGTCCTCCTGGGTGACCCCACCAGCCGG
>Ga0307487_1000689_pt1 | contig 25740 bp, 26 predicted proteins | sample CBIW12metaG_FD_203665 | JGI IMG/M metagenome (GOLD analysis project Ga0307487, IMG submission 203665) | Sea-ice brine microbial communities from Beaufort Sea near Barrow, Alaska, United States - CBIW 1.2 | ecosystem: Environmental > Aquatic > Marine > Coastal | place: USA: Alaska | collected... | reverse complement strand
TGTGGGACGGGAACAGAGGCCGGTTGTCGAGCCCGTCGAGACACACGCAGGCGCAACGCGCGGCCCTCGCCCTTCGAGATGGCGGGTGCAGATGGCCGGACTGCCACCGACCACCCAGCCACTGCGAAGCGCATCACCTGCACGGTTGGGCGGATGGCGGCGGCCTCACCAACCTGGATGACGGCATCCTGCTCTGCGCCCGCGACCATCTCCGCCTGCACAACGACGGATGGCAGATCACCCGCATCGGCATCGGCATCGGCACCGGGACCGGGACCGGCACCGGCATGGCCTACTGGCTCATCCCACCGCTGGCCGCCGATACGACCCAAACGCCGATCCGGCTGATCAGCACATCAGCGCTCAAGCCACGGTCGCCACTCTGGCTCCGCTCCTGAGAACGCGCTTCAGGCGCGCAGGGCGTGCGTGAGCGCGGGCGCGAGCGTCCCGCGCGGCACGACCACAATGTCGCTCAGGTTCTGCCAGGCGGCGGCCTCCCGCAGAACCGGGGCCAGTCGTTCCGCGGTGTCGGCGGGCGCGCCCGGTTCGGTCCAGGCCGCCTGCACCCGCAGCACTCCGGCCTGGCGGTCGTTCTTGAGATCGACCCGCCCGACGATGGCCTCGTCGAGCAGAATCGGCAACGAGTAGTATCCGAAAACGCGCTTCGGTTCCGGGGTGTAGATCTCTATCCGGTAATGAAAGTCGAACATGCGCAGGGCTCGCGCTCGTTCCCAGACCACCGGGTCGAACGGAGAGAGCACCGTCGCCGCCTGGATTCGTCGGGGCAGTCGCGCGTCCCGATGGAGCCAGGCCGGCGCGGACTTCGTTCCCCATTCCGGTACCGCCACGGGCAGGAGCTCGCCCGAATCCTCCAGCTCGTGGATGGCCTGCAGGGTGGGAGGCCCCTTCAATCGAAAGTAGTCGGCGAGGTCTTTGGCGGTGCCGATCCCGTGAGACCGCGCGGCCATGCCGATGAGCTCGCGGTGCGCATCCGCTTTCGTCACCGTTCGACCGAGCAATTCGGGGGAGTACACCTGCTCCGGGAGACCGTAGATCCGCTCGAACCGGTGGCGACCGGCCGCGGCGACATCGCCCCACCGAAACAGGGTTTCGAGACCGATCTTCACGTCTGACCAGCCCCACCACGGGCCGCTGCGCTTGTTCGCGTCGTGCTCCACGTCGCTGGCTCGCATCGGGCCGTTGGCGGCGAGTTCGGCGAGCAACCAGTCCAGCATCGGGCGGTGGGCGGCGGCCCAGCAGTCGGGTGTTTTTGCGGCGAGCGCACGGTACTGCTCCATGCGCCAGCGAAACAGGGGCCAGGTATCCAGCGGCAGGTACGACGCTTCGTGCGCCCAGTACTCCGTGAGGCGGGCGCCGGGTCCCGTCGTGAGCCGGTCCAGCTGTGCCTTGTCGTACGAGCCGAGCCGACTGAACGCGGGCATGTAGTGGCTGCGCTCGAACACGTTGACGGAGTCGATCTGCAGCAGGCCGAGGCGGTTCACGAGTGCATGAAGCTGACGGATGCCCGGAGTCGTCGCCGTGGACCGAGCCCCGAAGCCTTGCGCCGCGAGGGCGACCCGGCGGGCGAGAGCGGCCGAAACTGTGTGCACCATCCTTTCGACACTAGCCGCACCGGACCCCGCCCGTTCATGCGCTGTTCGGCCGGTTGGCGCGAAGTGTCTACATTCACTTCGTAATATCACCGTGATCAGCACAGTTCATCTTGCTCTGTTGCTCGGGTCCTGCTCGCCATATGCCGTCGTCAGTCGATGGGGGCACAACGGAGGAAATCTTGTCCATGAAACGCACTCTGACCACGTCTCTTGCCATAGCGGCCACGCTCGCTCTTGCGTTGTCGGCGTGCAGCAACGCCCCGGCGACCACGGCAGGAGGTGTCGACGCCTCAACCGCGACGAGCCTGACCGCCTTCGGCGACCTGGCCGCACTCGAGACCGCGGCGAAAGCCGAAGGGGCGCTCAACGTGATCGCCCTGCCCCGCAACTGGGCCAACTACGGCGCCGTGCTCGACCTCTTCGCGCAGAAGTACCCGGAGATCACGCTGACGGAGGCCTCGCCCGACGGCTCAAGCGCCGAAGAAATCCAGGCGGCCGACAACCTCCAGGGGCAGGACACCGCCCCGGACGTCTTCGACCTCGGACTCGCCGTCGCGCTCTCGAGCACCGACAGGTTCGCGCCGTACAAGGTCTCCACCTGGTCCGACATCCCGGATGCGCTCAAGGAGGAGAGCGGACTCTATGTGGGCGACTACGGCGGATACATGGCCGTCGGCTACGACCCCGACGCCGTACCCGCTCCGAAAAAGCTGTCGGACCTGCTCGGGTCCGAATACAAGGGCAAGGTGTCCATCAACGGAGACCCGACGCAGGCCGGAGCGGCGTTCGCGGCCGTGGGCCTCACGACCGTGCAGAGCGGCGGCTCCGTCGATGACTTCCAGCCCGGAATCGACTTCTTCTCCCAGCTCAACGCCGCCGGCAACTTCCTGAAGGTCGACCCGACCCCGGCCACCATCGCCTCCGGCGAAACGCCCGTCGTCTTCGACTGGGACTACCTCAACGTGGGCTACGGCAAGACGCTCGAGGGGCAGCGCAACTGGAAGGTCGTCGTGTTCCCCGGAACCGGGTACGCCGGCTACTACAATCAGGCCGTCAGCAAGGACGCCCCGCACCCGGCCGCGGCGCGACTTTGGCAGGAATTCCTTTACAGCGACGAGGCACAGAACCTCTGGCTGGCCGGCGGTGCGCGTCCGGCCCGTGCCGAGGCCATGCAGGTGGAGGGCACGATCGACACCACCCTCTTCGACGCTTTGCCGAAGGCCCCGGAGACGACCGTCGTGCCGACGGAACAGCAAAGCGCGGATGCCGCGACCTTGCTCGGCGAAAAGTGGGCGGCAGCTGTCCAGTAGCGTCCGTCGAACGGCAGCAGCCTGGGGGCTGCTGCCGTTCGCGGTTTACGTCTTCCTTTTCCTCGCCGTGCCGACGCTTATCGCGATAGGCACGGGCTTCTTCGACAACACAGGATCGTTCACTCTGGCGACCGTTGCAGCCCTCGGCGACCCCGTCGTGCTCACCACTTTCGCGAATTCCTTCTGGTTGTCCGCGTTGACGGCCGTCGTCGGTGCCGTCGTCGGCGCGATCGCCTGCTACGCCCTGCTCGGCACGCGCCCCGATGGCCCGTTGCGGGTGACCATCGATTCGCTGAGCGGGGTGCTTGCCCAGTTCGGCGGCGTCATGCTCGCCTTCGCGTTCGTCGCGACCATCGGCATCCAGGGCATGATCACCATCTACCTTCGGGACACGTTCGGCGTCGATATTTTCGAGAACGGTGTCTGGATCTACGAAGCGCCGGGACTGATCCTGCCGTACATTTACTTCCAGGTACCGCTGATGATCATCACCTTCATGCCCGCGCTGCAGGCGCTCAAGCCGCAGTGGGCAGAGGCCAACGCCACACTCGGCGGTGGGGCCGCCACGTACTGGCTGCGCATCGGATTTCCGGTTCTTGCTCCGTCGTTCCTCGGGAGTCTGCTGTTGCTGTTCGCCAACGCCTTTTCCTCGTACGCCACGGCGGCCGCGCTCGTCAGCCAGGGATCGCAGATCGTGCCCCTGCAGATTCGAGCGGCCCTCACGAGCGAAACGCTGCTCGGCCGCCAAAATCTGGCCGGCGCACTCGCCCTCGGCATGATCGTCGTGATGGCCGTCGTCATGACGGGCTACTCGATGCTTCAGTCCCGGGCCGCCAGGTGGCAGCGATGACCATTGGCGTGCGCACGAGAAACGGTGCGCGGGTGACGGGCGGACTGCCGATGACGGGCGGAGTGGCCCACGCGCCGAGCAGAGTGACCCGGACGATCATTCTCGGTGTGATCGGGCTGATCTTCGCGATACCGATCGTGGCCATGGTCGAGTTCACCCTGCGCAAGGGCCTTGAGGGCGGACACGATTTCTCCCGATGGATCACCCTGTTCCAGAGCGGTTTCACGGGAGCCTACCGCCCGGTGATCGTCGCGCTCGGAAACTCCCTCGCGCTCGCCGTCGGCACGGTGGCGATCGTGCTCCTGCTGCTGGTTCCCACGATGCTGCTCGTGCACATCCGTTTTCCCCGGCTGCGCCGCCTGCTCGAATTCATCTGCATCCTGCCGATCACCATCCCGGCAATCGTGCTCGTGGTCGGTCTCGCGCCCGTGTACTCGGTCGTGTCGCGCATGTTCGGCAGCGGCGTGTGGACGCTCGCCTTCGCGTACGGCATCACCGTGCTGCCCTTCGCCTACCGGGCGATCCAGTCCAATATCGACGGTGTCGATGTGAAGACACTCACCGAGGCCGCACGCACCCTCGGGGCCAGCTGGGCGAACGTGCTCGCGCGCGTGCTCGTACCCAATCTGCGTCGTGGCCTCCTGGCCGGTGCCTTCATCGCCGTCGCCGTCGTGCTGGGCGAATTCACGATCGCCTCCCTTCTCAACCGCATCAACCTGCAAACCGCACTCGTCGTCGTGAGCAAGACAGATCCCTACACGGCCGTGATCCTGTCGCTGCTTGCACTGATTTTCGCCTTCGTGCTCCTGCTGCTCATCGGCAGGCTCGGCTCAGGCCCGCGCGCTCGCTCTGTGAAAGGCACCCCATGATCCAGGCTCCTCCCGTCACCCGCACCGGCACCGTCGTCGAATTCGCCGGCGTAGTGAAGCAATTCGCCGGGGTCCGCGCCCTGGCCGGTTTCGACCTCACGCTGCACGCCGGCGAATTCGTCGCGCTGCTCGGGCCCAGCGGCAGCGGCAAGACCACGGCGCTGCGCGTGCTCGCCGGCCTCGACACCATCAGCGAGGGAACAATCCGGATCAATGGTGAGGACGTGTCTGCGCTGCCGACGAGCCAGCGGGACATGGGAATGGTCTTCCAGTCCTACTCGCTCTTCCCGCACCTGAGCGTCGGAGCGAACGTGGAATTCGGTCTTCGCATGCGCGGCATCAAACCGGCCGAACGCCGGGCCAGGGCGGAAGCGGCTCTCGAGCTCGTGGGGCTGCACGAACACTCCGAACGTTTCGCCCACCAGCTCTCCGGCGGGCAGCAGCAGCGCGTGGCGCTCGCGAGGGCGCTGGTCACGGAGCCGCGCGTGCTCCTGCTCGACGAGCCGCTCTCCGCCCTGGACGCCAAGGTGCGCGTGCAGCTGCGCGAGGAGATCCGCCGCATTCAAACCACGCTGGGCATCACGACGCTGTTCGTGACACACGACCAGGACGAGGCTCTCGCGGTGGCCGACCGGGTGGCCGTGATGCGTGCCGGAACCATCGAACAGGTCGGCACGCCGGAAGAGCTCTACACCAGCCCCGCTTCGTCGTTCATCGCCGATTTCGTCGGATTGAGCAACCGCATCACCGGCGTCGTGAGGCACGGGTTCGCCGAACTCCTCGGTGCGCGCCTGCCGCTGGTCGATCCGGCGCACCCGGATGGGCCCGTGCGGGTCTCTGTGCGTCCGGAGGACATCGAGTTCGCGCCGGAGGGCATTCCTGCCACCGTCCTCGTGTCGAGTTTTCTCGGTTCACTCCGCCGGACAAGCGTGCAGCTGGCCCACGGCAGCACGATCTTCCTTCAGCACGGTGCACGCATTCGCCCGTCAGTGGGAGACCGGGTCTTCCTGAGGTTGACGGGGGCACCCGTGTCGGTCGAGGCCCGGGCGCCGCAGGCGGTCCTAGACTAATCGGGTGACGGAATCTTCGGGCAAGTCGAACACGGGCAGACGCCTGGTCACGCGCGCGCGCGCCGAGCCGGATGTTCCGCCCCAGCCGACGCAGCGGACATCCGCGGATGGAGTCGACGACAACATCCCATCGGGAGTGAGACTGGCCGGAGCCTGGTCGTGGCGCCTGCTGGTCATCGCCGCCGCGATCGCGGTGCTGGTCTTCCTCATCATTCAACTTCGGCTGATCGTCATCCCGCTCCTCGTGGCGGTACTGATTTCGGCGCTGCTCGTGCCCGTTGTCACGTTCCTGGTGCGACACCGCTGGCCGAAGGCGCTCGCCGTCTCCACGGCCATGATCGGCACGCTCGTGATCGTCGGTGGACTGATCGCCCTCGCGACGACCGTGATCGCCGAGGGGACCGGCGACCTTACCGTCCGGGTCAGCGAGTCCTATACCAATTTCAAGGCATTCCTGTCGGCCCCGCCGTTCAATCTCAGCGAAACCGACATCAACACGTACCTGCAGCAGGGACTGACCGCCCTGCAGAACGATAGCCAGGTGTTCATCAGCGGTGCGCTGTCGGTGGGAACCACTCTCGGACATCTGCTCACCGGGCTGCTGCTGGCCGTATTCAGCCTCGTTTTCATCCTGATCGACGGCAAGACAATTTGGGCCTGGATCGTGCGTCTCTTCCCCAAACGCGCCCAGGTTGCCGTGAATGGTGCCGGCATTGCCGGCTGGACCACCCTCGGAAATTTTGCGAAGGTACAGATTCTCGTGGCCTCGATCGACGCCGTCGGCATCGGGCTCGGAGCTGCTCTGTTGGGCGTCCCCCTGGCCGTGCCGATCGGCATCCTGGTCTTTCTCGGATCCTTCATTCCGATCGTCGGCGCGGTGGCGACCGGATTCGTGGCCGTCTTCATCGCCTTGATCTTCAACAGCTGGGTGACGGCCCTGCTCATGCTCGGCGTTGTGCTGCTGGTGCAACAGGTTGAAGGCCACATTCTGCAGCCGCTCATCATGGGAACCGCGGTCAAGGTGCATCCGCTCGGCGTCGTGCTGGTCGTGGCCGCCGGCGCACTGCTGGCCGGTATCCCGGGGGCGCTCTTCGCTGTACCGATCGCCGCCGTGCTCAACGTCATGACCTCCTACCTGTCCGGCGGAAGTTGGCGCCACGGGGCGGAGTCGGCCGCGGCCACAACGAGTTCCACGCTCTGGCGCACCGTTCCCCGACGACCCGGATATCGGCAGCGCTCGATCCAGATCAACCACGGAAAGAACTGAAAAATGACAGAACTCACCACTGCCGGACCGAGCCTGGCCGACTTTGAGGCCGCACGACTCGTCGTGTCCCGGGTGGCCGATGTGACCCCGATGGAAAGCTCACGCTACCTCGCGGACCAGCTCGGCGCACCCGTGCACCTCAAGTGCGAAAACCTGCAGCGCACCGGGTCATACAAGATCAGGGGCGCGTACAACAGGCTGTCCAAGCTCACCGCCGACGAACGCGCCCACGGCGTCGTCGCGGCCTCGGCCGGCAACCACGCACAGGGTGTCGCCTTCGCGGCTCGAGAACTCGGCATCAAGGCGACCATCTTCATGCCCGTCGGGGTGGCCCTGCCCAAGCTGCAGGCGACGCAGGCGTATGGCGCCGACGTCATCCTGCGTGGCCATACCGTCGCGGAGCCGCTGATCGCGGCCGCCGATTACGCGCGCGAAACGGGCGCGATCCTGATTCCGCCGTTCGACCACGCGGATGTCATCGCCGGCCAGGGCACCCTGGGACTCGAGATTCTGGATCAAGTGCCCGACCTTGAGACCGTGGTGGTGCCTATCGGTGGTGGTGGACTCATCTCCGGGGTGGCGAGTGCCGTGAAGCAGGCTGCCGCCCGCGACGGCCGTCGCATTCGGGTGATCGGCGTTCAGGCCGAGAACGCGGCCGCGTATCCGCCGTCCCTGGCAGCGGGGGAGCCGGTCGTGATCAACATCCTGCCCACCATCGCCGACGGTATCGCCGTGGCCAAGCCGGGCATGCTCAACTTCGAGATCATTCGCGACGTCGTCGACGAGATCGTCACCGTGAGCGAGGACGACACCGCGCGCGCATTGCTCGTGCTGCTGGAGCGCGCCAAACTTGTGGTCGAGCCCGCGGGAGCCGTGGCCGTGGCGGCGATCCTGGCCGGCAAGATCACGTCCGCAGGCCCGACCGTCGCCATTCTTTCGGGCGGCAACATCGACCCGCTCCTGATGCAGCGTGTCATCAGCCACGGACTCGCCGCATCCGGCCGATATCTCACCCTGCGCATCATGCTGCCGGATCGCCCCGGCCAGCTGGCGCGGGTATCCGAAGTCCTCGCACAGGTGCACGCGAACGTCATCGAGGTGCTGCACACTCGCCACGGTGTTGGGCTGCAGATCACCGAGGTGGAGCTCGACGTGAGCGTGGAGACCCGCGGACCGGAACACCGGGAAGAGGTCGTGGCCGCGCTGCGCGAGGCAGGCTTTTCCCCGCAGATCGACTGAACGTGCGACTGGTCCTTTAACGACAGCGGCCGTTCGAATCTGCTCAGATTCGAACGGCCGCTGTTGTGTGGGCAATGCGGCAGTTAGCCGCTGAAGGTCTCCACGTTGAAGATTTCAACGGAAATCTTTTTGCCGCTCGGGGTCTCGTAGCTCGTCTTCCCGCCGACCGCGAGGCCGAGGATGGCCGCGCCGAGGGGGCTCTGCTCGCTGAACACGTCGAGATCGCTGCTTCCGCCGATTTCGCGACTCCCGATGAGGAAACGGCTCGACTCGCCGGCGATGGTCGCCGTGATGACGGTGCCGGGAACAACAACGCCGGTGCTTTCGGGAGCGTGTCCGACTTCGGCGTGACGCAGCAGCACGGTGAGGGTGCGAATTCGCGCCTCCATCTTGCCCTGCTCCTCCTTGGCGGCGTGGTAACCGGCGTTCTCCTTGAGGTCGCCCTCTTCCCGCGCGGACTCGATCTTCTTCGCGATGTCATCGCGCCCGAGGGTGCTGAGGTCAGCCAGTTCCGTAGCCAGACGGTCGTGTGCTTCCTGGGTTAGCCAGGTGACCGTTGTGTCGGTAGTCACGGTTCATCTCCTTCATTGAGCTCGGCTGCACGTCACCCAACCATGAGTTGTGAGGTGCGCAGATATAGGCTTCGCCCCAACTCAGTCGGGGCGAATATCCCATTTTAGGTCAGCCAACACTTGTAAATCAAACCCGTGTTGCTCAGGTCCGTTGTGCGCAGGACCTGGGTGAACGAGCGCGTGTACACCGTGGATGGCGGCAGGTCGATGACCTTCCATCCCACGACGGTGAACGATTCGTTGAGGGCCTGCACGGCGCAGCTCGCCGCGGAATTGACCGGCATGGACACCTCAAAGGTGACGCTCACGCTGTGGTCGTCGATGATGGTGTGGCGGGTGTCGCGCGCCTCGATCGTCTCGGAGGCGCCGTCGAGACCGGTCCAGACGACCCAGGCGATCAGGACGACGGCGAAGACTCCGCCGAGGCCCCAGAGCAACCTCTTGTCCCGGGTTCGCGTGGCACGGGTGCGGCCGTACCGACTCTCCAGAACGGAGTTCGCGGGCTCCATTGTGGCTGACATTGCCGGCTTGACGGACACTGGCGATTTCACACTCCCGGATCAACGATTAGGCTAGAACCTAAGGTTATCCGGCATTCCTGAGGAGTATGGTGACGCTACGACTTTTGGCAGTGCACGCGCATCCCGACGACGAGTCGAGCAAGGGCGCCGCGACGTACGCCCACTACACGAGCCTGGGCGCCGAGGTGCTCGTGGTGAGCTGCACGGGTGGTGAGCGCGGAAGTATTCTGAACCAGGCCGTGGTCGGCAACGCCATGGCCGAGCGTGACCTTCCCGGTCTGCGGCGTCTGGAAATGCGCCAGGCGCAGGAACACCTGGGCGTGCAGCACCGCTGGCTGGGTTTCGAAGATTCCGGCATGAACGACGATGGGTCCGTTCCGGCAAGCTCATTCGCGGGAATCCCGATCGAGTATGAGACCGAACCGCTCGTGAAAATCATTCGGGAATTTCGGCCACAGGTCCTTGTCACCTACGACGAAAAGGGCGGCTACCCGCACCCCGATCACATTCGCTGCCACGAGGTGTCGATTGCCGCGTACCGTGCGGCCTCCGATCCCGATCGATTCCCGGATTCGGGAGAGCCGTGGCAGGTCGACAAGCTCTACTACGATCGAATCTTCAACCTTGAGCGCGTCGATGCGATGTACCTCGAGCTGAGCGTTGCCGAACCGGACTCCCCGCTGCTCGAGCCGCTCGGTGCTGCACGTGAGTGGATGAAGGACTATCCCAAACTGGCGACGACCCACGTGCCGATCGGGGAATTCCTCGAAGTCAGGGACGCCGCGCTGCTGTCGCATGCGAGCCAGGTCTCACCGGAGAGCAGCTTCTTCTTCTGGCCCAATGACCTGGTTCGCAAGGCCTGGCCTTATGAAGACTTCCAACTCATTGAATCGAAAGTGGAAACCGCTATGCCTGAATCCGACCTCTTCGCCGGCGTGGAGCGCACAACGTGAACCCGGTAGCTCTGCACCTGGGTTGGCTGCTGGCAACCCCCACGCCCCTTGAGGTCGATCCGAACACGGTGACCCCGGGCGTCGTGGGATTCTTTGCGATCGCATTGGTCGGAGTCGCAACGGTGCTGCTCGGCATGGACATGGTGCGCCGCATCCGACGTACGACATACCGGGAAGAGATCAAGGCTCGCCTGGCCATCGAGATAGCGGAGCGAGACGGGACCACCAAGCCCGAGTAGGGCGTGCCCTACGGGTACAGCGGGTGCACGGCGATCAGGGTGATCGCCACGAAGTGGCACAGGAACGCCACGACCGTGAGGGTATGGAATATCTCGTGGAATCCGAACACCCCTGGGATCGGATTGGGCTTCTTGAGGGCGTAGATGACGGCACCCACCGTGTAGCAGAGGCCACCGACGAGGATGAGCGTCATCATGGTCGCGTTGGCCGTGAAGAAATCTGCGATGAAGATCAGCGCGCCGTAGCCCAGGAGCAGGTACAACGGAACGTACAGCCAGCGCGGCGCGTGGATCCAGAAGACGCGGAAGGCGATGCCCAGGATGGCACCGCTCCACACGATTGTGAGCAGCAGCGTGGATTTCTCGGGCGGCAACGCCAACACCGTGATCGGCGTGTACGAGCCGGCGATCAGGAGAAAAATGTTTGCGTGATCAATGCGTTTCAGAATGATCCGGGTGAGCGGCTTCCAGTTGAATCGGTGATACAGCGCTGAATTGCCAAAGAGCAGCATGGAGCTGAGCACGAAAACGGCGGAACTCCATTTGGCGGCCGGTCCGTCGGCAATGATCAGCAGAACAATACCGGCAGCGATCGTCACCGGGAATGTGCCGGCATGGATCCACCCCCGCCAGGTGGGCTTGACGTCTTCGGGATGAGCATCCGCGGCGTCAATGAGCGGCAAATTGGGGATGTCGTGCTCGAGTGCCATAGTGCCAGACTACGACAGGCGCCCCGGTCATTGCCGAGAAACCGCTCGGATAGGACTAGCGTGACTGTGTGCAGAAACGCCAGCCTCCCTCGTTCCGCGGACTCCTTTATCGGTTGTACCAGCGTCGACTCCGGCGCGGGCTGACCCCGGACCAGATGCCCCGTCACGTCGCCATGATCATTGACGGCAATCGCCGTTGGGCCAAGCAACTCGGTTTCGACTCGGCGGCACATGGCCATCGCGCCGGGGCCGCGAAAATGCGCGAATTCCTCGAGTGGTGCGATGACCTGGGCATCTCGGTCGTCACGTTGTATCTGTTGTCTTCCGACAACCTCACCCAACGGCCGAGCGCCGAACTCGCCGACCTTATTGAAATCATCGCCGAGCTCGCCGAGGAGCTCTCCCACTACCGCAACTGGCGCGTTCAACAGGTCGGGTCCCAAGTGGGGCTGCCCGCGCCGCTCACGGCCGCCCTGGACGCCGCGCAGGCCCGTACAGCGGGCAAGAAGGGGCTGCACGTCAACCTCGCTGTCGGGTACGGAGGGCGAAAGGAGATCACCGACGCGATGCGCAGCATCGTCGAGACGCACCACGCCCACGGCGGCTCCCTGGAAGACCTGGCCGAGACACTGACGCCGGAGCTGATCGGTCAGCACCTGTACACGACCGGCCAGCCAGATCCCGACCTGGTGATCCGTACCTCAGGAGAACAGCGCCTGAGCGACTTCATGCTCTGGCAGAGCGCACACAGCGAGTTCTACTTCGTGGAGGCCCTCGGTCCTGACCTGCGCCAGGTCGATTTTCTGCGGGCGCTGCGCGACTTCGCGAAACGGCACCGTCGCTTCGGCGGCTGAGCCGGTTCGTCCCCGTAGCCGGCCCGTCTCGGTGGGCCCCGATCGAAAGGTGTGTGCATGAGCGCTCTCACTCGCTTCACTGACGGTTTCACCGAAGAACCCGGATACCTGGATTATGCCCGCGTGGGTCCCGTCTCCGCTGCGGTCGCGGCGGAAATGCTGGGGCAGACCGAGGTGCTTTCCCGCGCCCGGTATGGCAGCCTCGATCATCTTCTGGACCAGGACACGTTGGCGCGCGAGGCCGTGGCCCGCACGATCGGGTTTCGCCCGGATCAGATTGCCCTGCAACCGCACACGTCGGCGGGGCTGATGCACGCGATGTTCGGCCTCACGGGCGGCCTGTTGCTGTCACCGGGCGATTACCCGAGTGTCCCGTTCGCTGCGGTGCGTGCCGCCGAGGCGCTGCACGTGGTGTCGCCGGTCTGGCTGGAGGCGCAGGGCACCCGGGTGACGCCCGGCCGGATCAAGGCCCAGCTGACTCCCGCGATCGCCGCCGTTGCGGTCTCACTCGTGGACCCGCGCACCGGGCATCTTGTCGACCTCGAAGGCATCCGCCAGGTCATTGGTGACCGGTTGCTGTTCGTCGATGCCATTCAGGGCTTTGGTGTGGTCGACGCGCCTTTCGAGGTCGCCGATGTCGTCGCCTCCGGCGGCCAGAAATGGACCAGGGCCGGGTGGGGGACCGGTTTTCTCGCGATGAGCGACCGTGCCGTCGACCGGCTGATGCCGGTGTTCTCCGGACATGTGGGGACGGACGTGGAGGAGCCCTGGGACGAAGTCACCCCACCGAGCGAGGGCGCTCGGGCCTTTCGCGTGGGGCGCGGCGACCCGATCGCGGAGGCACGGTTTGCGACCGCGCTCGGAGAGCTGGAACCCGTCGGAGTTGCCGGGATTGCCGCCGCCGTTGCCGCGAATGTCACGCAGATCATCGACATCGCGGACGAGTTCGCCATTCCTGTCGTCTCGCCACGCGACGAGCGCGAACGGGCCGGCATCGTGGTGGTCGAACCCCCGACGGAACAGCTGACTATGCTGCAGGCCAGCCTGCGCAACCATGGCGTGACCGTGACTGCACGCGGCGGAACCATCAGACTCAGCGTGCACGCGGCCCTGCACGGCGACACCCTCGACATGCTCCGCGGCGCATTCACGTCGTATTCGACCGCCGCCACGTACTGACACTTGGCCGCAGCGGCCGCCGAGCACGTGAACGTCTGGTTTCGAAATGGCGTGTCCTATTCCTTTTCTGCCCGGAGACCCGTACGGTCAGTTTCATCAGGTATGAGGCCTGATCGAGACGGCCACCCGCACGGCTCGACTAATGTTTGTGGCCGCTCGCCAAGTTAAGATCGCGTCCAGTTAGGCGCACGGTGGGAGTGGTCATGATCGCTAATCGAACCGAGTTCCAGTCTTCTGATCGAGTGACAGACGCAACCGAGCAATCCGAGCGCACCTTTGTGCTGGATACGTCGGTTCTGCTGAGTGATCCGAAGGCGATCTTCCGTTTTGCAGAGCACGCGGTCGTACTTCCCGTCGTGGTCATCTCCGAGCTTGAATCCAAACGCCATGACCCGGAAATCGGGTACTTCGCCAGGCAGGCCCTGCGCAACCTCGACGACCTGAGGCTGAAGCACGAACGGCTGGATTTTCCGATCCCCGTCGGAGACGGCGGCACGCTTCGGGTTGAACTGAACCACTCGAACATGTCGATCCTTCCCTCCGGCATGCAACTCGGTGACAACGATTCGCGCATCCTGGCCGTGGCCCTCAACCTCGCCAAAGAGGGAGTCTCCGTCACCGTGGTGTCAAAGGATCTGCCGCTGCGCGTCAAGGCCGCCTCTCTCGGCCTCGCAGCAGACGAATACCGTCACGAACTCGCGGTGGACTCCGGCTGGACCGGCATGGACGAGATCACGCTCGGCTCGAACCAGATCAGCGAACTGTATGAGAAGGAGTCGCTGCAGACGCGGCTCGTGCAGGACATGCCGATCAACACCGGTCTTGTCATCCACTCCGATCGGGGCTCCGCGCTCGGACGTGTCACGGGCAAGGGGGAACTGAAACTCGTACGCGGCGACCGGGAACTGTTCGGTTTGCATGGCCGTTCGGCGGAGCAGCGCCTGGCCATTGACCTGCTCCTCGACCCGGAGATCGGGATTCTCTCCCTCGGCGGCCGCGCCGGAACGGGCAAGAGCGCCCTCGCCCTCTGCGCCGGGCTGGAGGCGGTTCTGGAGCGGCAGCAATACCGCAAGATCATGGTCTTTCGGCCGCTGTACGCGGTGGGCGGTCAGGAACTCGGGTTTCTGCCGGGTGATCAAAGCGAGAAAATGGGCCCCTGGGGACAGGCCGTCTTCGACACGCTCGGAGCGCTCGTGTCGGAGAACGTGCTGGAAGAGGTGATGGAGCGGGGAATCCTGGAGGTTCTCCCGCTCACCCATATTCGAGGCCGTTCGCTGCATGACGCGTTCGTGATCGTCGACGAGGCCCAGTCCCTCGAGCGCAACGTGCTCCTCACCGTACTCAGCCGGATCGGGCAGAATTCCCGCGTCGTTCTCACCCACGACGTCGCCCAGCGGGACAACCTGCGCGTGGGGCGCTTCGACGGCGTGGCATCCGTGATCGAGACGCTCAAGGGGCACCCGCTCTTCGCGCACATGACGCTGACGCGCTCGGAACGCAGCGCCATTGCGGCGCTGGTGACGGAGATGCTCGAAGGGAACGAAGTCTAGATCCGCCGCGGCGGCGGAGGGGCATCCGCTCCTCAGCTCAGACAATGACACAACTCAGGCCCTCCCCGAAAAATGCGCTCGGGAAGGGCCTGAGTTGTGTCATAACCTCGGATCGAGCTTGTCGAGATCTCGACGCCCCGCGAATACCCCACCGCCTCCGCTCCTTCTAGGGAAGGAAAGGAAGGAAGGTGGGGCGGGGCGCGAGGTGGGGAGGTTACTTGGGCTGGGGCGGGCGGGTCATGCTCAGCACGTCGAGGGCGCTGTCGAGCTGCTCCAGGGTGACCTCGCCGCGGTCGACGAAGCCGAGGGCGATGACGCTCTCGCGCACCGTGAGCCCGTCGGCGACGGCCTTCTTCGCGACCTTCGCGGCCGCCTCGTACCCGATTACCCGGTTGAGCGGGGTCACGATCGAGGGGGACTTCTCGGCGAGGGCACGAGCGTGCTCGACGTTGGCCTCGAGTCCGTCGACGGTCTTGTCGGCGAGGACGCGCGTGGCGTTGGAGAGCAGGCGGATCGACTCCAGCAGCGCGGTACCCATGACGGGGATCGACACGTTGAGCTCGAACGAGCCCGACGCGCCGGACCAGGCGATCGTGGCGTCGTTTCCGATGACCCGCGAGCACACCATGAGCACGGCTTCGGGGATGACCGGGTTGACCTTGCCGGGCATGATCGAGGACCCTGGTTGCAGGTCGGGGATGTTGAGCTCGCCGAAGCCGGTGTTCGGGCCGGAACCCATCCAGCGCACGTCGTTGCAGATCTTGGTGAGGCTCACGGCGATGGTACGCAGCGCACCGGATGCGTCGACGAGACCATCGCGGTTGGCCTGCGCCTCGAAGTGGTCGCGTGCCTCGGTGATCGGAAGCTCGGTTTCGGCGACGAGAAGCTCGATCACCAGCTGCGGGAAACCGGCCGGGGTGTTGATTCCGGTGCCCACGGCGGTGCCGCCGAGCGGAACCTCGGCGACGCGGGGGAGCGCGGTACGAATGCGCTCGATACCGAGGCGAACCTGGCGCGCATAGCCGCCGAATTCCTGGCCGAGCGTGACCGGGGTGGCATCCATGAGGTGCGTGCGGCCGGCCTTGACAGCGCCCTTCCACAGTTCGGCCTTGGCCTCGAGCGACACGGCGAGGTGATCGAGCGACGGAATGAGCTCGTCGATGAGGGCGCTCGTGACCGCGATGTGCACGGACGTGGGGAACACGTCGTTGGAGGACTGGCTCGCGTTGACGTGATCGTTCGGGTGAACGGGGCGGCCCAGGCTGCGCGTCGCAAGCGTCGCCAGTACCTCGTTCATGTTCATGTTCGATGACGTGCCGCTGCCGGTCTGGTACACGTCGACGGGGAATTCACTGTCGTACGTACCGGTGGCGACCTCATCGGCCGCCGCGGCGATCGCGTCCGCAATGTCCTGGTCCAGAACGCCGAGCCGGGCGTTGGCGAGGGCTGCGGACTTCTTGATTCGCGCGAGAGAGGCGATCTGCGCGGATTCGAGCGTCGAGCCGGAAATCGGGAAATTTTCCACGGCCCGCTGGGTCTGGGCGCCATAGAGCGCATCCTGCGGAACGCGAACCTCGCCCATCGTGTCGTGTTCGATCCGGTAGCCGGCGTTTACGGAGGTGTCCACCACTGTATGCATTACCTTTCGGTGCTGATTGAGTTTGGAGCTATGCGCTTCGGTGCGCGTGTCGGGGTCGGCCGGTCTGGTCGACCTGATCGATCAGATGACGCCGACGATGATGTGCGGGTCGGCGTTGCCGACAAGCAGCCGGTAGTTTGCGCCGACGATAGCCAATGTACCTTCTGCGATGGCCGTGCTGATTACTTCGGAGCGCTCCAGCAGCTCGGCGACCGTGTCGCGCAGGTGTTCCCTCCCGACAACGCCGGCATCCAGGGTCGCCGGATCGACGAACCCGGTGACGGCCGGTCCGGCGACGCGGCGCACGGCCGGCACGATTTTCTCGATGATGCTGTGAATATGCACGGGCAGCGGCGGCGCGTTCTCGGTCTGTGAATCTATTGCGGCGCTGACGGCCCCGCATTTGTCATGGCCGAGGACCACGATGAGCGGCACGTGCAGAACCTCCACCGCGTACTCGAGTGAGCCGAGGACGGAGTCGGAGATGATCTGGCCGGCATTGCGCACGACGAACAGATCGCCGAGGCCCTGATCGAAGATGATCTCCGCCGCGAGCCGGGAGTCGCTGCAGCCGAACAGGGCCGCATGCGGCGTCTGCCGCATCGACAACTCGGCGCGACGGTCGACGTCCTGACGGTGCCGCGGGTTTCCGGCCACGAAACGTTCGTTTCCGTCGCGCATCTCCGCCCATGCTGCGGGGGGTGTCAGTCGATCGGGCATAGGCTCACTCAGCTCACTCACTGGTTGTTGGCGATGGAGGCGGCCATGGCGCGGGCCAGGACCGTGAACTCTTCGGTGGGGGCGGTACCGATCAGCAGGTAGGTGCTGGATCCGGCCGTGGCCACGAGGGCCTCCTCGAAATTACCGCGATCGGCCGACGGGGCGGAATTCCGGTACATGTCCCAGACGATGCCGTCGATCTCCACCGAGTCGACAGGCGCCTGCGACAGGAGCTGCTGAGCCAGCCAGGTGGGGTTGGCGTCGATGGCCTGGCTGAAGCCGATGAACTGCTTCTCGGGAGTGATGACGCCGAGGTACCAGGACGAAACCGCGTTGATGGTGCGCCATTCGGCGGCGTTGGTCGACCATCCGTCGGGAAGCACGGGAACGACAAGTGGTTCATCGACGCTCGGCTGCAGCTGCGCGGCCACGGCCGCAAAGTCCACGGAGCGGTCCACCGGTGTGTCGTTGCGCGGCACCAGCAGCACAATCAGCAGCACGGCAGTCACCGTGACGAGAAGAGACAACACCAGGTTGTTCACGGTTTTGCGCGCCCGGTACAGGCGAGAGTTCTCCGCCTTGCGATCAGCGGTCTCCTGCGGTGTCTCCGGGCGGCCGAGCTCGGCGACCACCCGCGGTGCACGAGGGGATTTGCTCACTGGCTGCCGTCGCTCTGGCCGCCGTCGGCGGCGCCGGTCTGACCGGCGCGGGCGGCGTCCAGACGAGCCTTCGCCCCGATCAGCCACGACTCGCATCGCTGCGCGAGCGCTTCGCCGCGTTCCCAGAGCGCGAGGGACTCTTCGAGGGTGTTCGACCCCTGCTCAAGCTGGTTGACGACGCGAATGAGTTCGTCGCGCGCCTGCTCGTAGCTGAGCTCCTGGAAGCTGGTGTCTTGTGCCGGCTGGGTCATGAGATCCATTCTATTTCGTCGGTGCTGTGCCGGCGGACGTCTCGGCGCCGGTGGACGCGGCCGTCAGGGTTCCCTTGGCCACGGTGATGCGCAACTCGGCGCCGATGGGCGCCTCGCTTGGCGCCTGCAGCACCGCACCCCCGGATACCTGCACGATTGCGTACCCACGGTCGAGGGTTCCCTGGGGAGAGAGCGCCCGCAGCTGGGAACGCAGGTCGACGATGGTGGCCCCCGCCCGCTCCACGATGCGGTCCGCGAGCTCGGCGCCCCTGGCCACGTAGCGGGTCAGGTCCTCCGACCGCGAACCGATGATCCACGCGGAGTCGGAAAGCACCGGGCGTGACCGCAGCTGAGACACCCGTTCGACTTCCTGGGAGAGGATGCCGGTGAGTCGGGTACCGAGCCGGGCGCGAGCCTGTTGAACGCGGTTGAACTCATCCGTGACATCGGGGACCACGCGCTTGGCGGCATCCGTCGGCGTGGAGGCACGCAGGTCGGCGACCTCGTCGAGCAGGGGGCGGTCTGCCTCGTGCCCGATGGCGCTCACGAGCGGTGTCGTGCACGCGGCCGCGGCGCGAACGACCCCCTCGTCGCTGAAGGCGAGCAGGTTCTGAAAGTCGCCGCCGCCGCGGGCGACGATGATGACGTCGACGTCCGGATCGGCGTCGAGACGCGCGATCGCGGCCGCTACCTCCGCGGCCGCCCGGTCACCCTGCACGATGGCGTGCGCCACACGGAAGGTGACGGCGGGCCAGCGCAGCTGAGCGTTGCGGATGACGTCTTTTTCCGCGTCGGAATCCTTGCCGGTGACGAGGCCGATGCAGTGCGGGAGGAAGGGCAGCGGCTTCTTGCGGGCGGCGTCGAAGAGGCCCTCGCTTGCGAGTTGCTTGCGGAGGCGCTCCAGCCGCTCCAGCAGGTCGCCGAGGCCCACGTGCCGAAGCTCGAACACCTGCATGGTGAGCGTGCCGCCCTTGATCCAGAAGCTGGGCTTCACGAGGGCGACAACGCGGTCTCCCTGTTTGAAGTCACCGGTGAGCCGAGAGCGCACCGACGACCAGATGGTGAAGCTCACCGTGGCCTCTTCGGTGAGGTCTTTGAGCTTGCCGTAGACGTTGCCGCCGCTGGCGCCCCACTGCGTGATCTCACCCTCCACCCAGACGCTGCCGAGGCGCTCGATGTAGCCGCGAATCTTGTTCGACAGCAGCGCGACGGGCCACGGGGTCTCGACGGTGGCGGGAGCGGTGCCGCCGGCCGATGGCGCCGGCGTCGTGCCTGGATTGGTCGTCGTGCCCGGATTAGTCAATGCGGCTTCCTCCCACGGGGTGTCCAGTCGTCGCACGTAGACTGACCAGGTGACCACAAGTACAGAGCAAACCGTAATCGGCCTCGGCATGCCTCGGATTCCGAGCGCGCGCAACAGGCTCAAGGATACCCCCGTCGTCGGACACAAGCGGGTGTTGCTCGCCGCCCCACGCGGCTACTGCGCCGGAGTCGACCGCGCCGTGATCGCCGTCGAGAAGGCGCTTGAGCACTACGGCGCCCCCGTGTACGTGCGCAAGCAGATCGTGCACAACATCCACGTGGTGTCCGAGTTGGAGAACAAGGGAGCCATCTTCGTCGAAGAGGTCGACGAGGTTCCCACCGGCGCGCATATCGTCTTCAGCGCGCACGGCGTGTCCCCGGCCGTCGTGAATGCCGCGGCCGAAAGGGGCCTGCAGGCCATCGATGCCACCTGCCCCCTCGTCACCAAGGTGCACCGCGAGGCCGTGCGTTTCGCCCGTGACGACTTTCAGATCCTGCTGATCGGCCACGAGGGCCATGAAGAGGTGGAGGGCACCGCGGGCGAGGCCCCGGAACACACGACACTGGTGGGCAGCCCCGACGAAGCCGACACGGTTGAGGTGCGCGACCCCGACAAGGTGGTCTGGCTCTCGCAGACCACCCTGAGCGTCGACGAAACCATGGAGACGGTGCGTCGACTGCGCACTCGGTTCCCGAACCTGCAGGACCCGCCCAGCGACGACATCTGCTACGCCACACAGAATCGTCAGGTCGCGATCAAGAAGGTCGCCACCGACTCGGACCTCGTCATTGTGGTCGGCTCCGCCAACTCATCCAACTCCGTGCGGCTCGTGGAAGTGGCGCTGGAGTACGGCGCGAAAGCCGCCTACCGGGTGGACTTTGCCAGCGAGGTAAAGCAGGAGTGGCTCGACGGCGTTCGCACCGTGGGTGTCACGAGCGGGGCATCCGTGCCGGAGGAACTCGTGGATGAGCTGCTTGAGGCGCTGAGTGACGCCGGGTACACCGATGTGGAGCCGGTGAAGACGGCGCAGGAAGACCTGATTTTCTCCCTGCCCAAGGAACTCCGCAAAGACCTGTCGGGCGAAACGGATCCCCGTGCCATCGGTGGTCGGGCAGAGTCCACCAACTAGGCGTTTCGCGTGCGGATCACGGCTTAACCTACAAGCCCGTCCGGCCCGCAGCGCGGGTCGGACGGGCTTGAATGGTGGAGGCTAGAGCCACTTCTCCGCGAGGTGCTCGGCGATCACGCGGCGAGCCGTTCCTGAACGCGAGCGCAGCACGATGCTCTCGGTGCGGATCATCGGGCCCTTGCGACGGACGCCGTCAACCAGTCCGCCGTCGGTGACTCCGGTGGCCACGAAGAACGTGTTGTTGCCGCGCACCATGTCGTCGAGCTCGAGCAGTTTGTCGATGTCGAGGCCGGCCTCGACGCCACGGGCACGTTCCGCGTCGTCCTGGGGCGCCAGGCGACCCTGCATGTAGCCGCCGAGGGCCTTGAGGGCACACGCCGTGGTGATGCCCTCGGGGCTGCCGCCGATGCCGACGCACATGTCGATGCGTGTCTCGTAGCGGGCCGCGTTGATTCCACCGGCGACATCGCCGTCGAGCATGAGCCGCGTTCCGGCTCCCGCCGTGCGAATCGCATCGATCAGGCCGGCATGACGTGGACGGTCGAGTACGGCGACGGTGAGTTCGCCGACGGGCTTCTTCAGCGCCTGCGCGAGGTCGCGCAGGTTGTCGCCGATGGACTGGTCGAGGCTGACGACGCCGCGTCCCGCGCCGCCGGTGACGATCTTGTCCATGTAGAAGATGGACGAGGCGTCGAGCATGGTGCCTCGGTCGGAGACGGCGATCACCGAAACGGCGTTCTGGCGACCGGCGGCGGTGAGGCTCGTGCCGTCGATCGGGTCGACAGCGATGTCGCAGGCCGGTCCGCGGCCGTTGCCGACGTGTTCGCCGTTGAAGAGCATGGGGGCTTCGTCTTTTTCGCCCTCACCGATGACGATGAGACCGTCGAAGTTGACGGTGCCGAGGAACACGCGCATGGCGTCAACGGCGGCCTTGTCGGCGGCGTTCTTGTCACCGCGGCCGATAAAGGGCACGGCTCGGATGGCTGCGGCTTCGGTTGCGCGCACAAGTTCCATGGCGAGGTTGCGGTCGGGGTGCTGATACAGGGTGGCAGTCTCGGTGCTGTTCACAGAAGGTCCTCCCGGACGTTGATCGACATCAGTGGAAGCGGATGCACGGTGGATCGCGCAAAGGAGTCCGCGAACTGAGCCTATCGCGCCGCGGTCCTAGCTAGACTTGCCCGGAAACCCGCACACTTTCGAGGAGATGTTATGCCCATCGCAACCCCCGACCAGTACGCAGAGATGCTGGACAAAGCCAAGACCAAGGGATTCGCCTACCCGGCGTTCAACGTGTCTTCGTCACAAAGTATCAACGCAGTCCTTCAGGGCCTCACCGAAGCAGGCTCTGACGGCATCATTCAGGTGACCACCGGCGGCGCCGACTACTTCGCCGGCCACACCGTCAAGAACCGCGCCTCTGGCGCTCTCGCGTTCGCACGCTTCGCTCACGCGGTCGCCGACAACTACCCGATCACCGTGGCCCTGCATACCGACCACTGCCCGAAGGGCGCACTCGACGATTTCGTCATGCCGCTTATCGTGGCCTCCGAGGCAGAGGTGAAGGCCGGCGGCAACCCGATCTTCCAGTCGCACATGTGGGACGGCTCGGCCATCGCTCTCGATGAGAACCTCGAGATCGCCAAGGATGTTCTGAAGCGCGCCCGCGGCATCAACGCCATTCTCGAGGTTGAGATCGGCGCCGTTGGCGGCGAAGAAGACGGTGTTCAGGCGGACGCGAATGAGAACCTGTACACGACCCTCGACGACGCCGTCAAGATGGTCGAGGCGCTCGGCCTGGGCGAGCAGGGTCGCTACATGGCGGCCCTCACCTTCGGCAACGTGCACGGCGTGTACAAGCCGGGCAACGTGAAGCTGCGCCCGGGACTGCTCAAGGAGATCCAGGCCGGCCTGTCCGCCAAATTCGGGCGTGACGCGCTGCCCCTCGACCTCGTTTTCCACGGCGGTTCCGGATCGACGGATGCCGAAATCGCGGAGGCCGTCGCGAACGGTGTCGTCAAGATGAACATTGACACGGACACGCAGTATGCCTTCACCCGCTCGATCGCCGACTACATGCTGAAGAATTACGACAGCGTGATCAAGGTCGACGGCGAAGTGGGAAACAAGAAGGTCTACGACCCGCGCGCCTGGGGCAAGATCGCTGAGTCGGCCATGGCCGCACGAGTGGCGCAGGCCACGAAGCAGCTCGGTTCCGCTGGTCACTCGAACAGCTAGCCTTTAAGCACCAGATATTCACTACCTCCCCGCGTGGGGAGGGGCAGGAAGGTTCCTCGTGGCCAGCGACAGCACTTCGGATGACAACACCCGTGACCGGCGTCCCAAGCCGCAGTTTGGGGAGATGGCTCCGGAGGGCTGGGTGTGGGAACCGCCGACAGACCCGGCGCTGAGTGAGGACCCCCCGGCGGGGTCCCCGCTCGCCGGGCCGCCGCCGGCCACGGCGGCAGCGACTCCGGTTGAGGTGGCAGCTCGCCCGGGGCGCGCCCCGATGTGGGATCGGCCGGTGACGCTCGGGCTGCTCGTGCTCGGGTTGCTCGGCACGTTCCTGTCGATCTCCATCCTGAATTCGCTGCCCCAGGCGGTCCAGATGGTCTACACACAGGAGGGGCTCGGCACGTACTCGCCCGCGGACAGTGTGAGCAGCATCCTGCTGTTCGGCGGCATTGCGCAGGGCCTGTTGTGGGCGGTGACGGCGGCCGTGTCCATCCTTCTGCTGGTTCGCTCCCGTCGAGCGTTCTACGTGCCGCTCATCGGCGGCATCCTGTCGCTCGTGCTGATCTTCGCCTTCATGGGCGTCGTGCTCTCGGGCGACGCAACCCTGCTGGACTCGATCGCCGGCACGCGCTAGCCGCCCTCGGTCAGGCCCGAACGTTCGCGGGCGCCTCGTAGGCGGCGTCGTCGAAGTCGGTGTCGTCGAGATCTGACGTCTCAAGCTCGGCCACGAATTCATACGCCGTGAGTTCGCGTGGTGTTTCTTCGATGGCCAAGAGCGGCGCGAGCACCTTGGACTCGTCGAGGGCATTGAGCTTGCGCGCGGTAGGCAGCACCTGGCGTTCCATCGACCCGACGAAGCCGTTGTAGTCCTTGACGGTGCGTTCGATCGACCGCCCCAGCTTCTCGATGTGCGCCGCCGTCGTGGCCAGCCGGGAATAAAGCTCCCGGCTGAGGTCGAAGAGCACCTTCGCGTCCTGAGTGAGCACATCCTGCTGCCAGCTGAATGCGACCGTCTTGAGCACGGACCAGAGCGTCACCGGGGAGGCCAGAGCCACCCGCTTGCTGAACGCGAACTCCATGATCGAGGGATCGGCTTCGAGCGCGGACGAGACCAGTGATTCGCTCGGGATGAACGCGATCACCATCTCGGGGGAGGCGTCGAGGCCCTGCCAGTAGGCCTTGCTGCCGAGGGTGGTGATGTGATCTCGGACGGCCTTCACGTGGGCCTTCATCAGCACGTCGCGTTGCGCGCCCTCCGTTCCGGTGGCGGCCCGCGAGATCTGGCTGGCCTCCAGGAAGGCCGTGAACGGAACCTTCGCATCGACGGCGATGTTCTTTCCGCCCGGCAGATGAATCACCATGTCGGGCCGCCCCGCGCCCGCGTCGGAGGTGATGCTCGTCTGCAGGTCGAAGTCGACCCGTTCGATCAGGCCGGCGGCCTCGACGACGCTGCGCAACTGGGTCTCGCCCCATACGCCGCGGGTGCTGTTGGACCGCAAGGCCGAGGCCAGGGTTTCGGCCGTGCTGCGCAGGCGTTCCTCGGATTCGGTGGCGGATCGCAGTTGCTGGCTGAGTTCGCCGTGCTGCAGGGTGCGCTGCGCCTCGAGCTCCGCGACCTTGTGTTGCATGTCTTGCAGGCTCGCCTTTACGGGGGCGAGGGCCTGCAGCACCTTGCTCTCCTCACGTTCGCGTTCCGTGCGGGTGGCCTCGTCGAGGTGTTGGCGCTCGACGAGTTCGCGGTACTGCTGCCTGGCCTCCGCTATCTGCGCTCGCAGTCCCTCTGCGGTGGCGTTCTGCGAGGCGAGTTCCTCGCGGAGCACCGCCTGCACCTCCGCCTCACGAGAACGCACCTCGGCCAGAGCGACCTGATGGCGCGCCTCGATCACCTCGGGTGCGATCACCGCGGCAGCACCCGACCCGGCATCTGTGGCCCGGCTGCGGCGCTGCCGGATGGCGGCGGTGGCGAGGGCGCCGAGGGCCGCGCCCACGAGAAGGCCAACAATGAGACTCAGCACGATTTCCATGTTCAAAGTCTGCCAGCGACCACCGACATTGCCGGGGTGGCGTGCGGGAGCGCCGCGGAACGGTCAGTTCAGGGCCATGGGCCCGTGCGTTGCGGCGTGCTGGCGGGTGGCGACGGGACCGATGGCACCCACCTTCACGCGGGTGACGTGGGCGAGCTGTTCGAGTGTTTTCACGTCGTGCCGCTGCGCCGCGTGCACGATGATCGCGGCGCAGGCCTCGGCATCCGCCAGAGCATTGTGGTGCGCGAAATCTTCATAGCCGGCGGCCAGGGCGGCCACGGGCAGGCGGTACGAGTCGAGGTGGTAGGTGCGTCGGGCCACCTGCAGGCTGCACACGTAGTTGAAATCCGGAATCGTCTGTCCGGTGACCGTTGACGCGGTCTTGATCACGCCGAGGTCGAAACCGGCGTTGTGGGCCACGAGGTGGTCGCCGCCGGCGAAGGCGACGAGCCGGGGGAGCTGCTGGGCCCAACTGTCGGCGCCGACGACGTCGGACGGACGAATACCGTGAATCTTGATGTTCCAGTGTTGAAACTGGTCGTGCCCGGTCGGGGGCTTGATCAGCCAGTAGTCGGAGTCAACGACGACGCCGTCGTGCACCTTGACCAGGCCGACGGAGCACGCCGAGGCGCCCGACGAGTTGGCGGTTTCGAAGTCGATTGCGGTGAAGTTCAGCACGGTGTCATCGTCTCATGCACCCCTGACAACGCGGGGGGAGGCTCAGCCGGTAGAATCGACTCTCGTGGCTCTTACTATTGCAATCGTCGGACTGCCCAATGTTGGCAAGTCAACCCTCTTCAACGCGCTCACCAAGAACAACGTGCTCGCGGCGAACTATCCGTTCGCCACGATCGAGCCGAACGTGGGAATCGTGAACCTCCCCGATTCCCGGCTCGCGGCGCTCGCCTCGATCTACGGGAGCAAGGCGCTGCTGCCGGCCCCCGTGTCGTTCGTGGACATCGCCGGAATCGTGCGTGGGGCCAGCGA
>Ga0307487_1000687_pt1 | contig 25745 bp, 23 predicted proteins | sample CBIW12metaG_FD_203665 | JGI IMG/M metagenome (GOLD analysis project Ga0307487, IMG submission 203665) | Sea-ice brine microbial communities from Beaufort Sea near Barrow, Alaska, United States - CBIW 1.2 | ecosystem: Environmental > Aquatic > Marine > Coastal | place: USA: Alaska | collected... | reverse complement strand
ACAGCTGCGCGCTACGCCCGCAAGCCCGGCCAAAAGCTGCGCCGGTTCAAGACATTCTTCTATGCGGCCCGGTCTTGGTCGAAAAAGCGCCGCGTCATCGCCCGGGTCGAGGTCAGCCCCAATGGGCGCGACACCCGCTACATCGTCACCAATCTCGAGGGCGGCCGCGGCAAGCACCTGTACGAGAAGTTGTATTCCGCCTGCGGCCAGGCGGAAAACCACATCAAGGCCTGGAAGACCCATCTCGCATCGGACCGGACATCGTGCTCGAAGGCGGCCGCCAACCAGATGCGCCTGATGCTGCACGGTGCCGCCTACTGGATCTGGTGGAAATTGCGCGCCGCCTGTCCAAAGAAATCTCCATGGCGCCGCGCGCAATTCGACACGCTGCGGCTGCATCTGGTCAAACTGGCCGCCACCATCGTCGAGAAAAAGACCCGGATCATCGTGACGTTGCCGGCGTCCTGTCCGCAGCAACAGCTTTTACGGCTCCTTTTCGACGCGCTCGCCCCGCCAGAACCAGCCTGACGCCAAGCACGCCCCGAAAACCCCGAAACATCAATCCATATGACCCAAGACCAAGTCGCCGACCGGACTGTCAACCGGACGCCGACATCGGATGCGCGCGAGAACCCCAAGGCCCGGAAAACCAACCACCCAAGTCGAAAACTGCAGCTTCATGAATTATTGCGGCTAACCGGCGCACAGCAGTTTGCGGCGCTTGCAGCATAACTGTGTCCGAAGCAAATCTCCTTTCGGCATCACAGAAAGTTTGCGACACAACCACTCTGGCTGGGTCTGATTCAACTCACGATCCGAATGCAACAGTTCGGCGTTTCGGCAGTTCGCGCCGACAACGGAAACGTCGAGTCCGAAACACCGGCTCTCTCAAGCTCGCGAAAAGTCCGCGGTGGCGTCTGCTGGCCGACTATTCCGCCGCATCTGCGATCAAGAGCAAGCCTTCTGCCACTAATGCGGGCCGGTCATTGCCACGTATTTCAATGGTCGAGGTGATCGCAAGCTGCGTCCCGTTTTTTCGTCGGCTCGCGGAGGTGATTGCCTGGTTAAGACGTATCTGGCTGCCGACAGGCACGGGCGCGGTAAAACGCACTCGGTCATAGCCGTAGTTCAGCCCAGCACCGCGCCTTTCGATTTTGAAAAGCTGGCGCTGGAGGCGGGGAATGAGACTGACGAGAAGCAGCCCGTGGGCAATTGTCTTGCCCCCCGGTTGCTCTTGCGCGGCTCGGGCAACGTCGACATGGATCCAATGATCGTCACCCGTAATCTCTGCAAAGCTGTCGATCTGGCTTTGCGTGATTTCGAGCCATTCTGTTTTGCCCAATGGCTTGCTCACATGCGCCTGAAAATCCAGTGCCGTTGCGACAGTAATCATACCCGTGCCTCCCACGTTCCTGACCCCACTCTGGCGCCAAAGAGTAAATAAATCATAATTACAATTTTTAGGTTGCACAATCCCGTCTCCTCATGGAAGTTGTGTTTGAATTTGCAGAAGGGAGGCCGCTCATGGCCGGATGCTTGAGGCACGTCAAGGTTTTGGATTTCAGCCGGGTCTTTGCCGGGCCCTGGGCCGCGCAGATGCTGGCGGATTTCGGCGCCGATGTCATCAAGGTCGAACATGTGAAGGGTGGCGACGATGTGCGCCGTATGGGTGTGCAGCATCTCGGCCCTGACGGACAACCGACCGGTGAAACCTCTTCTTTCCTGGCGATGAACCGCGGCAAACGTTCAGTCGGTCTTGATCTGAAGGCCCCTGAGGGGCAGGCCCTTGCCAAACGGCTTATTGCCGAGTCCGACGTGCTGATCGAGAACTTCAAGACTGGCAACCTCGCCCGTTTCGGCCTGGATTACGCTGCGGTGTCAAAGATCAATCCGCGGCTCGTCTATTGCTCGATCACTGGCTTCGGGCAGACCGGCCCGATGGCCGCACTGCCGGGCTATGACCCGATTTTCCAGGCGATGAGCGGCCTGCTGAGTATGACCGGGACCGCCGATGGGCGGCCGGGTGCCGGGCCCGCGTTGGTTGGATACTCGATCTCTGACATCACGGCCGGCCAATATGCCGTCTCGGCGATTCTCGCAGCGCTCAACCACCGGGATGCGATCTCGGGCGAAGGTCAGTTCATTGACATCGCACTGCTTGACACCCAAATCCACGCCGCCTCGCACATGGCAATGAATTACCTGTCCTCTGGCAAGCTGCCGCGCCGCAATGGCACGGCCTCGCAGATCACCTGCCCTTGGCAGGCGTTTGACTGCGCCGACCGCCCGATCATGATTGCCATTGGCAACGACCCGCAGTTCACCCGCTTCGTTCAATATCTGGGACTGGCCGATCTCGCCACGGATCCCCGATACGCGACCAACCTTGCGCGGGTCCAGAATTCCGAAACTCTGATCCCGATGATCGCCGGGAAACTTGCCCAGAAACAAGCCGATGACTGCTATGCAGAGCTCGAACAGATTGGCATTCCGGCCGGGCCGCTCAACAGCTTCGAAGACGTGTTCGAGATGCCCCAGGTGCAGGAGCGCGGGTTGCTCAAGGCGCTCGATCACCCAAGGGCAGGTCAGGTGCGCTATGTGGGCAATCCGGTGAAATTCTCCAAGGTCGAGACAGCGGACGGGGGGCGCCCGCCCCTCCATGCCGAGCACACCGATGAGGTGCTGCAAGAGCTGGGGCTGAGTGCCGATGAAATTGCCGCGGCCCGGGCTTCGGGTGCGGTGATTTAGGAGGCAACGATGAACCAGACCATGGATGAAGAATGGGTCGAAAACGCCCGGATGATCGTCGACAGTGCCCGCGCAATCGTGCCGGCTGATAACTCGCTTGAGAGGGTGCGCAAGGTCCGCTTTGAGGGGCCGGGCTATGATCGCACAGTGATGACCCAGGCAGGCGAGTTGGGACTGTTCCTCATGCGGGTAAGCGAGCAGGCCGGCGGCCTCGGGCTCGGGACGCGCGAAACCTGCGAACTTGCCCGGGTGCTTGGCGGCGGGCTGCTGCCCGAACCGGTGCTGCCCGCAATTGCTGCGGGTGCCTTGTTACAGGAAAACCTGCCCGAGGCCGCGATGAGCGGAGCGCAGGTGATCACCTGCGCCTGGCAGGACGAGATCAACAGCCTTGGATGGGATGGCGGCGTGACGGATGGCAAGCTCTCGGGCCGCAAGGTGGCCGTGCAGGGCGCAGCCGGAGCGGATCTTTTTGCCGTGGTCACCGGTCAGGGCGTGGCCGTCCTGCCGCGCGAGGCCGTCACGGTTGAGAGCGCCGACAGGCTGGACGGCGGGCTGCTCTCCGCGGTACGTTTCAATGCAATCGAAGCCAAGCTTTTCCCCTGCCCCGGCGCACAGGCAGTACTTGAAGACGCCAGCCTTGCCCACGCGGCTTACCTACTTGGTCTCTCGGAGCGGGCGCTGGAAATCACTCTTGATTATTTGCGGGTCCGCAAGCAATTCGACAAACCAATCGGCAGCTTTCAGGCGCTCCAGCACCGCGCCACCGAGATGAAGACCGGTCTTGAACTTTCCCGCGCCGCGATCTTTGCCACAGCGCGGCGGTTCGATAGCGGGGCGGATGCGTTGACCCGGGCACGCGGGGCGGCGCGTTGCAAGCTGCGCGCGACGGAACTTGCGATGTTGATAAGCCGCGAGGCAGTGCAAATGCATGGCGCGATGGGCATCACTGATGAGGCCGACATCGGCCTTTTTGTGCGCAAGGCTATGGCCGAGGCAAATCTCTTCGGCGCTCCTCGAACACTGCGCGCACTTCTCGCCCGGATGCTTGACGTGGAGGATGCAGCATGACCCAGCTTCCCGATTTCAACGCGATGAGCGACACCGATTTTCGCCGGCTGGCCCGCGACTTTGTCGAGACCAACTATCCCGACATCCCGCGCTTTTCCCTCAGCCGCCTCCACTGGGACGAGGTCAAGCCTTGGTATCTCGTGTTGTCCCAACACGGCTGGATTTGCCCGACATGGCCGCGTGATCGTGGCGGCATGGGGCTGACGGCGGGTAAACACCTGATCATGATCGAGGAGTTCGAGCGGTTTGGCGCCGCGCGCGTCAACGATATCGGCCCGGTGATGCTCGGGCCCCTCCTCCTGAAGTACGGCACCCAGGCCCAAAAGGCGCATTTCCTGCCCAAGATCCTGTCCGGCGAACATGTCTGGGCGCAGGGCTATAGCGAACCCGGAGCCGGCTCTGACCTTGCCGCCGTGCGCTGCGAGGCGGTGCTTGATGGCGACGAATGGGTGATCAACGGCCAGAAGACTTGGTGCACCCTCGGGATGGACGCCAACTGGATCTTCATCCTGGTGCGCACCGACAAGAACGTAAAGAAACAGGCCGGTATCAGCTTCCTCTTGGTGCCGATGGACAGGCCCGGCGTTACCACCCGAAACATTCTCAATCTCGAACGCGAAGCAGAATTCTGCGAAGTGTTTTTCGATGACGTGCGGGTGCCTGCCGATCACATTGTCGGCGAGATCAACCAGGGTTGGACCGCAGCCAAGGCTCTGCTTGGCCATGAGCGTGTCTTTATCGGGTCCCCTCGTCTCTCGGCCGCTGCAATCACCCGGCTCAAGCGGATTGCGATGCGTGCGGGGGTCTGGGAGGATCCGGTGTTTCGGGATCGCTACGTCGCGCTGCAATGCGACGTGGCCGACCTGAGCGACCTGTTTGAAACCTATGTCGACAAGCTGCGCGGGGGCGAGACTATCGGTGCCGATGTGGCGATGCTGAAGATTTTCCAGAGTGAACTTTTTCAGCGGATCTCCGAGTTGATGTTGGAGGTTGCCGGCGAAGACGCCGGCCTGACAGCTCCGCCGGAGAACGACCGTCAGCTACACGCCGCCGCAACCTATCTCTCGGCCCGCCCGACCACGATCTTTGGTGGCTCAACAGAGATCATGCGCAACATGCTCGCCAAGGCAATTCTCGATCTGCCGTCATGAGATGTTGACGTGGCGGAAAGAAACACAAAAGCCTTAAAAGATATATAATTGACTTTTTGGTTTCACTGAGGCTAGACTTGACCCTGACGGCGCGCCGATCCAACGCGACCGCCCCGTCACCGGTTCTTGGGAGAAAATGGGAGGAAAAGATTTGCTGCGCTCTTCATTCATGATGGCAACGGCTATGTCCGTTGCAATGTTATCTGGTCAGGCACTGTATGCACAGGACGTGACCCTACCGAAAACGATGGTCTGGACATCTTACGACCTTGGGTCCACCGGCTATGTCGAAGCCTCGGGAATGGCCGACGCCCTTGACAAGCAATACGGCACCACCGTCCGCATCATCCCCTCGGGTACCGGTATCGGTCGCCTGCTGCCGCTCAAGACAAAGCGGGCCAGTTTTGGGTTCATGGGCAATGAGATCCTCTTTGCCGCCGAAGGAAGCTATGAGTTCGCCGCCAAGGATTGGGGACCACAGGACACCCGTGTGCTGCTTGGCCGTCCGGCTGCCGTGGGCCTGGTGACCGGGCTCGACACCGACATCATGACCATGGCCGACGTGCGCGGCAAAAAGGTCGGTTTCGTCCAGGCGAACCCCTCGATCGACATGAACATCAATGCCGAGCTGGCGTTTGGGGGGCTCACGGTCGATGATATCGAACGGGTGATTTATCCCGGCTATGGCGCGATGGTTCAGGGCTTTATCTCAGGCGAAATCGACGTTGCTACCGTGACGCCGACGGTAGCCGCCCTTCGTGAGGCCGAAGCCGGGCGTGGTGTGCGCTGGATCGACATGCCCGGTTCCGACGAGGAAGGTTGGGCGCGCGTGCGCGCAAGTTCCAGCGTCTTTTCCCCCACAACGATGACCGTTGGGGTGAGCATCTCCGAGGAAGATCCCGCCGAGCTGCTGGGCTATCGCTACCCGCAGCTCGCAACCTACGCTGACGTCAGCGACGAGGATGCCTATAACCTCGTCAAGGCGATCGACGAAACCTACGACCTGTTCAAGAACGTCAACCCGGTGATGGGTCGCTGGAACATGGAAGATGCCGGCACCTCGCCCGCCGGCGCCCCTTTCCACGCCGGCGCGATCAAATATCTGCGTGAAAAAGGCGTCTGGGACGGGGAAGACGACGCTTGGAACGATGCCCGCCTTGCCGAGCTTGATCAGATCAAAGCCGCCTGGCCCGCGACCCTGGAAAAGGCTGATGCAGAGGGCGTCTCGGATGCCGACTGGCCGGCCTATTGGGAAGCCTACAAGGCGGAAATGCTGAAGTAATCCAACATGAGCGTCCCGGTTTTTGCCGGGGCGCCCGGTGTCGGCCGCAGGGCAAAGCGCCGTGCAATATCCGTATACGCCTCAGCGCGAGCGGCAGGTTTCAATGATTTTCGGATTTGGTCATGCAAACAGCAGACAACACCACCGACGCGGCGCATACGGATAACCTGGTGCTACCCAAGCTCTGGGCTCTTCCAGGCGAGCGATTGTCCGGGGCCGCATGGTTCACCACTTTCGGCCTCTCGATCATCGGGCTGGCGATCATTGTAAACCAGATCTTCAATCTGCAAACGCTGGGCTTTCGCCCGATCAGCACGGCTTACTACTATATCGTTGTCGGGCTTTTCATGCCTATTGCCTTTCTGGCCAATCCGGCCCGCGAGGCGGACGCCACGCGGGTTCGCATATACGACTGGGCGCTCGCCGCAGCAGCGTTCGGCATCTGCCTCTACTTCGCCGCCCACACCGACGAAATCCTCAATCGCGGCTGGGAATATATCGCCCCGACACCGGTGACCTCCATGGCCGGCGGGCTGGTGCTGCTTTCGCTTGAAGCCGTGCGCCGCTGCGGCGGGATGCCGCTCTTCGTCATTTGCGCCATATTCGCCGCCTTTCCGCTCTATACCGGGTATCTGCCCGGCTTCCTCTGGGGGGTGCAGCTTACGCTGCCCGAAACCGTCCTGAGCCATTCGCTTGGGGTCGAAAGCATCATCGGCATCCCGATCCGCGTGATCGCAGACCTGTTGATCGGCTTTATCGTTTTTGGCGTGGCGCTTACCGTTTCGGGCGGAGGCGTGTTCTTCATGGACCTCGCGAGCGCCCTCATGGGGCACGCACGCGGCGGCCCGGCCAAAGTGGCGATCCTGTCCTCGGGTTTCTTCGGCAGTCTTTCCGGGAGCGTAATCTCCAACGTGATCTCAACCGGGGCAATGACCATTCCGACCATGAAGCGTTGCGGCTATCCCGCGACCTATGCCGCTGCGGTGGAATCATGCGCCTCGACGGGCGGCGCGCTCATGCCGCCGGTCATGGGCTCTGTCGCTTTCGTCATGGCTTCGTTCATGGGCGTACCCTACGCCGACATCATGGTAGCCGCGACGGTTCCGGCCCTTCTCTTCTACTTGGTTCTGCTGATCCAGACCGACTGCTACGCAGCAAAGAACGGCCTCAAGGGGCTGCCGCGCGACGAGCTTCCCAAACTCCTGCGGGTGCTGCGTTCCGGCTGGGTCTATCTCATCAGTCTTGCTGCGCTCGTCTTCATGCTGTTGGCAACCAACGCCGAGGCAAAGGCCCCGTTCTACATAACCATCCTGCTTTTGATCACCGCTCTTGTACGGGCCCGCAAGGAAAACATGCTCGAGCCGGTCTTCAGGCTGGTCATGGAAACCGGCGTCACGATCGGCATGCTGGTCGGCGTACTGGCGGGTGTGGGCATGGTAGTGGGCGCACTTGCGATCACCGGGGTAGGCAATGCTTTCTCGCGCGAACTTCTTCAATACGCGGGTGGCAACCCGTACCTTCTGTTGCTCGTTGGCGCCTTCACAAGTTTCATCCTCGGGATGGGGATGACCGTTTCCGCCTGCTATATTTTCCTTGCCGTTGTGCTGGCTCCCGCACTGGTCCAGGGCGGCTTCAGCCCGATGGCAAGCCATCTTTTCATCCTCTACTGGGCGATGCTCTCTTACATCACTCCGCCTGTGGCGATGGCCGCCGTGGCCGCCGCCTCAATCGCCAAGGCCCCGGCGATGAAAACCGGGGTTATTGCCATGCGGCTCGGCGCGCTCCTTTTTGTGCTGCCGTTCCTTTTCGTGCTCAACCCAAGTCTGATCCTTCAGGGCGACGTGCTGGATATCCTTCGCTCTGTCTCAACCGCGATCCTTTCGATCCTGATGCTGGCAGCCGCGTCTGAGCGTTACCTTTATTTCCTTGCCCGCCGCGCCAAGGGTTGGGAGGCTTTGGCGATGCTGGTGGGCGGCGTTTGTCTGCTGGTGCCCGAGCGGATTTCCGACATCGCCGGCCTTGCGGCACTGGCCCTCGTCTATGGCGTGGGATTTGCCACCCGCCCCCCCGCCGCAACCACACTTGATTCCGCCGGAGGCGCACAATGAACCACCTTCGCACCGTTACCCTGCCCGACGGCGGCAATCTGAATGGCCGCTTCGACGGACCGGACGCGGCACCCTGTGTGCTGTTCTCCAATTCGGTTCTGACAGATCTTTCGGTCTGGGATGCTCAGGCCGAGGCGCTGAAGGGTGGTTATCGTATCCTGCGCTACGATCAGCGCGGCCATGGCGCCTCGGACGTCACCGATGGTGCTCTGGATTTCTTCCGCTACGGCGCCGACGTGATCGCACTGCTCGACGCCTTCGGGATCGCACGTTGCACCTTCGTCGGCCTCTCCATGGGGGTTCCGACCGGCCTGGCCGCATATCAGGCGTCACCAGAACGGTTCGAGCGTTTCGTGGCCGTCGATGGCGTTGCCCGCAGCGCTGCCGGGCGCGAAGCCTTCTGGGCCGAACGACGCAAGACCGCCCGAGCGGTGGGCATGGCGCAGATCGGTGAAGAAACCGTACCCCGCTGGATGCCGGGCACAGCCGAAGACGCCCCCGCAATGACTCGCCTCAAGGCGATGGTCGCCGCCACCCCGGTCGAAGGCTTCGCCGCCGCCACCCATGCGCTGTCAAGTTACGACCATTCTGCCTCGGTGCCTGCCCTGTCCTGTCCGTTCCTCGGGATCACCGGCGAAAAGGACGGCGCGATGACCGAAGCTGTGCGCCGGCAATTCGCCGCCGTGCCGGGCGCCCAATTCGTCGACATTCCCGGCGCGGGACACCTTCCGAACTTTCAGTCGCCCGATGCTTTTAATGCCGCGCTCATGAAGTTTCTCGATGCCACCGCGCCCACAATTTCCAAGGAGTCCCTCTGATGCCCGGCCCCCTCTCTCACGTTCGCGTTCTCGATCTCAGCCGGATCATGGCCGGCCCATGGTGTGGTCAGACCCTTGCCGATCTCGGTGCCGATGTGATCAAGGTCGAACGGCGCGGCGAGGGCGACGATACCCGCCGCTGGGGCCCTCCTTTTCTGAAAGACAAGGACGGAAACGCCACACAGGAAGCGGGCTATTACCTTTCGGTCAACCGCGGCAAACGCTCGGTCGAGTTAGACCTGAAAAGCGAAGAAGGCCGCGCCGTGGTAAAGGCGCTGGCCGCCGAAAGCGACATTCTGCTGGAAAATTTCAAAACCGGGACATTGGAGCGGATGGGCCTGGGCTATGAAGACCTCCAGAAACTCAATCCTAGGCTCATCTACTGCTCTGTCACAGGTTTCGGCCTCAATGGCCCCATGGCCAAGGACGCGGCATATGACTTCATGATCCAGGGCATGGGCGGGCTGATGAGCGTGACTGGCGGGCCGGATGACACACCCGGCGGCGGCCCGCAAAAGGTCGGTGTGCCGATCATCGACATCATGACGGGGATGTATGCCTCAATCGGTGTGCTGGCGGCCCTGTCCAACCGCGACCAAACCGGCAAAGGCGACCATATCGACCTAGCCATGCTGGATGTTTCCGTGGCGATGCTGGCCAATCAGGCGATGAATTTCCTTGTCTCGGGGCAGGAACCCGTGCGCCGTGGCAACCGCCACCCCAATATCCAGCCACAGAACGTTTACCCGGTAAAGGATGGTTATATCGTCCTTGCTGTGGGCAATGACGGGCAGTTCCGCAAGTTCGCCCAGGTGATCGGCCAATCCGCCCTCGCGGATAACAAGAAATACGCCACAAACGCAGCCCGCGTGGAAAACCTTGATGAGCTGGAAGCACTGCTGATCGGCGCGCTGGCATCTGGCACCATCACCGAATGGGTTGAGGCCTTCAGCGCGGCAGGTGTCCCTTCGGGGCCGATCAATACTGTCGGGCGGGTTTTCGATGAACCGCAGGTCCAGCACCGCAAGATGTTGCGCGATATTCCGCACCCGCTGAGCGGCACCGTGAAACAGGTGGTAAGCCCGCTGAATTTCCGCAACGCGCCGCTCGCCTTTGACAAGGCGCCGCCGCTTTTGGGAGAGCACACACAAGAGGTTCTGAAAACCCTCGGACTTGGGGAGACGCAGGTATGAATCAATCAACAGTAACCCGGGCGAATGTCGGCCGCATCAGCTTTCCCGAGCCAGAGACCATGACCGTGGCCCAACGTGAGGTCTATGAACAGATTGTATCCGGTCCGCGCCGCACCCTTGTCGGTCCCCTGCGCGCCGCGTTGCACAACCCGGTGCTCGCCGACCGCTGGCAGCGGCTGGGACAGGTTCTGCGCTTTGAAACCTCGCTGCCCACCCATCTTAACGAGCTGGCGATTCTTGTTACCGCACGACGCTGGAACAGCGAGCTGGAATGGGCGATTCACGCGGGGGATGCAGACCGTGCCGGGCTGGACCCGGCAATAACCGAGGCGATCCGTACCTGTTCAGTGCCTGATTTCGGCTCTGATGAGGCGGCGAAAGAGATTTACGACTTTGCCAGCGGACTGCTGCAGAACGGTGATGTCAGCGAGTCAACCTATGCCGCCATTATCACCCGCTGGGGTGAAGTCGGCGCCGTCGAGCTGACCGCCGTTATTGGCTATTACTCCATGGTCGCTATGACCTTGAACGTCCATCGCGTACCGCTCCCCCAAGGCGTCAGCGCCGATCTGCCCCGCGAAGATGGCAAACTTGCCGTTATGCCACAATCCGGCAAGAAAGCCTGAGAGCCCAGATGTTTTATGATCCCCGCACCGAAGACCACGGCCTGCCGCACAATCCCTGGCTGGCCCTCATTGTGCCCCGGCCCATCGGTTGGATTTCCACCGCAGCTGCGGACGGCACGCCCAACCTCGCGCCCTACAGCTGCTTCAACGCCATCTCTTCGCGCCCGCCGCACCTGATGTTTTCGTCTGACAGTGCCAAGGACAGCGTGACCAACGCCGAGGCCACAGGCTATTTCTGCGCGAACATCGCCACTTACGAACTGCGCGAGCAGATGAATCAAAGCTCCGCCGCCTATCCGCCCGAAACCGACGAATTCGCCGCCTCCGGTCTGACTGCCGTGCCCTGCAAGAACATCCCCGTGATGCGCGTCGCCGAGGCCCCCGTGGCCATCGAGTGCAAGCTCTCGCAGATCATCACACTTACCCCCTCCAGCGGGTTGCCCTGTGAGAACCGCATTGCCATTGGTGAGGTCGTGGGCATCCACATCGACGAGCGCGTGCTCAAAGCCGGATTGGTTGATGTGGAACTGCTGAAACCGCTGGGGCGGATGGGTTACCGCGAATACACCGTGCCGCCACGCAGCTTCGAGATGGTGCGCCCCGAGCTGGACAAGAGCTGATAGCCCACCATACACAAGATGAACGCAGGAGACCCGCACAGGATGAGCGACCTCGAAACCATCACCCTTGACGTGGCCGATTTTATCGCCACCGTCACTATCAACCGCCCGCCCGTGAACGCCCAGAACAACCGTTTCCGCGAGGAGATTTGCACGGTGATCGACGCGCTCGGCGACCGTGCAGATGTCCGCGCCATCGTGTTGACCGGCGCGGGCAAGGCATTTTCAGCGGGCGCCGACCTGTCAGAGCGACCGACCCAAGACCCCGGCCGTTACACCGCCCACAACCGCCGCGTTCGCGCCAGCTTTGATTGTCTGCTGGAATGCCCCAAGCCGATTATCGCCGCCGTCAACGGCGCTGCCATCGGCGCGGGCTGCGTCACTGCGCTCTGCTGCGATGTGATCGTCAGTTCGGAAAAGGGATTTCTGCAAATGACCGAGGTGATGGTCGGCCTCGCTGGCGGGGTGGCCCACTTCCGCCGCCACTTTGGCGAAAGCGACGCGCGGATGATGATCTATACCGCGCGCCGGGTATACGGCCCCGAATTGTTGCGGATGAATGTCGCCTCAGCCTGCACAACGCCCGACGACCTCTTGCCCACGGCCCAGGCAATCGCGGCCGACATCGCCAAAGCCAGCCCTTCTGCGGTTCGCGCGGCAAAGAAATCATTTCAGATGACAGAGGGCGTGTCGATCTACGAGGGATACCGGTTCGAGCAGGGCCAGACTAAGGCGCTGTCTACCTCCGAGGACACCGCCGAGGCCATGGCAGCATTCCGCGAAAAGCGCGTGCCGGTTTTCAAGAGCTGAGCAAAGAGGTGGGCAGATTGCCCACCCTACCGCAGCTTGACTTCGATCTTCATCATGTCGCCCCGGTATATTCCGTTCGCGAGCAAGATCGCATCGCCGTGTTGGTTCACCACCATCCTGCGGACCTTGGCAACAGGATCGCCGATCGAGATGTTCAACTCCGCAGAAGTCTCGAGGTCGGCCGATCCGATGGTGACGACCTGGATGGCATCGGTCACGGTCTGTCCTGGAATGTCGGAAACCAACCTCATGGCCGTAACCGTAGTATAGGCCACTTCGGGGATCGCCGAACAGATCCGCTCGTCCACATAAACATCCGCAAGCAGAAAAGCGGCGCCATCTCGCGTGTGACGCCGTTTGAGATGGCGATAGGCAGGCGCAGGGCTGCCGATATAACCCTCGCTGCGCGGCAGCGCCACGTTGCGCTCATCGCCCAGGATTTCGATGGTGGCGTTATCGCGTGCGATCAACAGGCCGGACCAATCCGTTTTCACTTCGCACCAAAGATCGCGGCTGGGGCGCTCCAACACGAAGGTGCCCTTGGCGCGATAACGCTCGATAAGGCCTTCCTTCTGGAGAATATCAAGTGACTGGCGGATCGTCATCGTCGCGACGCCGCATTGATCGGCCAGCTCCTTGACGGTCGGGATCTTCGACCCGACTTCCCACTCGCTGCTTTCTATCCGTTGGCGGAACAGGCTGGCGAGCTGGATGTAGCGCGAGACGTTGCTTTTTTGCAGCGCCCTCACGGTCGCATTCTCAGATCTTGCGCCTTGCATATCACTACCCTACCAAGCTGTTTCGCCCGGACAGTAACAAGCGTTGATAGCGCCATCAATCAGAAAACCTAGTTTTTTATTTCTTAAGCCGGACATTCAGGCTTCAAAGCTAAGCTGGCCTTTCGTCAATGCACCCGCATCGCTGCCCTGATCATCATTGACGGTTGTGGCCGAAATCGAGGGGCGATCAGCAAGCGTTTTCTCGAACACCGCGAGGCGCGGATAGCTTTTGCGCCAGGCGCAGTCCGGCCACCGAAAGTCGAGTTGACCAAGCGCTGCGGCCAAAGCGATGTGACCTATACCGAAGGGCGCTTGCGCGATCACGTCCGCCTCGGCATCAAACCGGGTCATCGTCGCGCGTACCTTGGCGCGCCATCCGTCCGCGAGCGCCTCCCAAGGGCCCGTCGTGCGGGTCAGTTCCGTGCGCCAGATCAGCAGCACATCGGTCATACCGTCCGCCAGCGCCTGCCAGTTCAGTTGGGCAATCCGGGCCTCGGGGTCGGCGGGAAACAAACCTGTCCCCGCCCGCAGATCAAGGTATTCGCAGATTACCCGGCTATCAATCAGCCGTCGGCCATCGTCAGTCACCAGCGCCGGAATCTTCCCAAGCGGATTGTCCTCCAGCACTGCGCCTGGTGTCGGCATCTGCACGGCCACCACATTTCGGCTGCGCTCGACCTCGCCCTCAAGGCCGGTCTCATGAAGTGTGATCATCACCTTGCGTACAAAAGGCGAGCGTGGGGACCAATGCAATTTCATATCTGTTTCCTTGCCGTCTCAGGGCGTTTCAAGCGAGATGGCAATGCCTTGCCCCACGCCAATGCACATTGTCGCCAGCGCCCTCTGGCCTGCGCCACGCGCCAGCGCACGTGCCGCCGTGCCGGTGATCCGCGCGCCGGACATACCAAGCGGATGACCCAGCGCAATTGCCCCGCCATTCGGGTTCACATGGGCCGCATCGTCGGGCAGGCCGAGGCGGCGCAGCACCGCAAGCGCCTGACTGGCAAAAGCCTCATTCAGCTCGATCAGGTCGAAATCCGAAGGGCGCAACCCGAGTCTCTCACAAAGTTTCTCGCTGGCGGGTGCCGGGCCGATCCCCATGACGCGCGGCGCGACACCCGCCGTCGCTCCTCCGGTGATCAAAGCGAGCGGGGTGAGACCATGGCGCCTGATTCCGGCCTCAGTGGCAAGGATCAGCGCCGCCGCCCCATCGTTAACGCCGGACGCATTGCCCGCCGTCACCGATCCGCCCACGCGGAATGGCGTCTTGAGTCCCGCCAGAGTTTCCAGCGTTGTGGCGCGGGGGTGCTCGTCGGTATCAAATACCACCGGATCACCCTTCCTTTGCAACAGCGTCACCGGGATGATTTCCTCGGCCAGAGTGCCCGCTGCAATCGCCGCCGCCGCACGCTGCTGCGAGCGCAGGGCGAACGCATCCTGATCCGCCCGGGAAATCCCAAACTCCTCGGCCACATTCTCGGCCGTTTCCGGCATCGAGTCGATGCCACAAAGCCGCTCCATCTCGGGGTTCACGAACCGCCAGCCAATCGTCGTGTCTTCCACCGCGGTGGTTCGCGAAAACGGCGCGGTCGCTTTGGGCATCACGAAAGGCGCGCGGCTCATGCTCTCGACACCCCCGGCAATCGCCAGATCGCCCTCACCCACCGCGAGCCGACGATATGCGGCCAGCACCGCATCCATCCCCGAACCGCACAAGCGATTGATTGTGGTTCCCGAAACCGTTTCGGGCAATCCCGCAAGGAGCAACGACATGCGCGCAACACAGCGATTGTCCTCTCCCGCCTGATTGGCGCAGCCATAGATCACATCTATTACATTCTCCCAGTCGACACCGGTGTTACGCTCTTGCAGCGCCTTGAGAGGCAAGGCGCCCAGATCGTCGGCTCTCACAGACGACAAACTGCCACCATAGCGTCCGATCGGTGTGCGCACATAGTCGCAGATATAGACGTTCTCCACTGCTCAGCCCTCATGTCCGGTTTCAAGTTCGTCCAGCACTCGCACCACTGGCCCCGCGTTGTGGCCATGCCCGACCGCCAGCGCCAGTGCGCCCAAATCCGCCTCCAGCGCAGCTCTGTCCTGCTGCGCTGCCCAATAAAGCGGCCCGCCCCGCCAGCGCGGAAAGCCATAGCCGTTGCAGAGCGCAACATCGACGTCCGAGGGGCGCTCGGCGACACCTTCTTCCAGCAGGCAGGCGGCCTCGTTGACGATGGCCGCCATAAGTTGACACTGAATTTCATCGGTGCTGAAGGATTTGGGTGCAATTCCGGCCGCCTCACGCTCCTGCGCGATGATCTCGTGGACCACCTCATCAGGCTTTGCCACGCCCTCGGCGTAGCTGTACCACCCTGCCCCGGTCTTGCGCCCAAGGCGCCCGGCCTCGCACAGCCGGTCCGGGATCGCCACATAGCGCGCCTGCGGATCACGATCCGCCGCTTGTCGCTTGCGCATTGCCCAGGCGATATCGAGGCCGGACATATCGGCCACCGCAAAAGGCCCCATGGCAAAGCCAAAGCCGGTCACCGCAGAATCAACCTCTTGTGGCGTCGCACCGTCCAACACCAAAAGTTCGGCACGGCGGCGGTAAGCGGCATAGATCCGATTTCCGATAAACCCTTCAGCCACACGCGCGACCACCGGCTGTTTGCCCAGGCGGCGCGCCAGCTTGAGGCCGGTTGCAAGCACCTCGGGCGAAGTTTTTGCCGCGCGCACCACTTCAAGCAGCTTCATGATGTCCGCCGGACTGAAGAAGTGCAGGCCGAGCACCCGTTCGGGATGCTCAAGATCGCGGGCCATCTCGTCGATGTCGAGATAGGAGGTGTTGGTCGCCAGGATCGCCTGCGCCGGGAGCACCGCCTCGAGATTACGCAGAACTTTCCGCTTCACGTCCATATCTTCAAACACCGCCTCGATCACTAAATCGCACCCGGGCAGCGCCGAGACGTCCACCGTCCCCTTCAGTGCGGCGCGTCGAGTGGCAGCCTCATCAGCCGTCATCCGCCCCTTGGTGACCTGTGCCGCAAAGCTATCGTTCAGTTTTCCAATCGCAGCATCCAGCGCTGATTGATCGCGCTCCATCAGCACCACCGGCACATCTGCGGCAAGGAAGGCGCGCGCGATCCCTTGTCCCATCGTGCCCCCTCCCACAACCCCGACCGACCCGACGGATCGCGCCGATTTTGGATCAATCCCGGCAACCGAGGCCGCGCGACGCTCGGCAAAGAACAGGGACCGCAGTGCTAGGGATTCCGGGCTGCGGCGCAGCTCCTGAAATGTCTTGCGCTCGTCGTCCAGCGCCGCGCCCGCCTCTCCGTCCGAGGCCTTGACCAGCCGGATTGCCTCTTCGATGTTGAGTCGTCCCTTGCCGCGCTTCAGCGCTTTGGCCGCCGCCGCCTCGATTTTTTCGGGCGTTTCCAACGGCGGCACCATATCGCGCGTCCGGCGTTTGGGGCGTGGCGCGGCCCGCAGAAAGGCCAGTGCGTCTTGCAACAAATCGCCTTCGCTCAGCGCATCGACCAGGCCAAGCGGCAGTGCCTCCAACGCGGGGATGCGCGCTGCGCGACAGATCAGGTCGATCGCCCGACTCTTACCGATGAGCCTTGGCAGCCGTTGCGTGCCTCCAGCCCCCGGCACCATGCCCAGTGACACCTCCGGCAGTCCCACCATCGTGTCCGGCGCGGCGATCCGATAATCACACCCCAGCGCCAATTCCAACCCGCCGCCCAGGGCAACACCATGCAGGGCCGCCACCACTGGAAAGGGCGCCGCTTCGATCACTGCAATCAGGTCCGGCAATTCCGGGTATGCCAGCGCCTTGTTGAATTCGCGCAGATCTGACCCTGCGATAAAGCTGCGCCCGGCCCCGAGCAGCACCGCGGCCTTCGCGTCCAGCCTCGTGGCTTCAGCGATCCCGTCCACCAAGCCTGTGCGCACAGCATGCGAGCCAGCATTGACCGGCGGGTTGTCGATTTCAAGGACTGCAACCCCGCCCTCCATGCGAAAGGTAACCTTACCAGGTGAACGGGCGGAAGTGTCGGTATTCAAGGGTCTGTGCCTCCGTAGAACAAACTTGCGAGCGCTGTGCGAATACGCGGCGCAGGTCGATATCCGTTGCATAAGATAGAATAAGCTATATGTATAGCTTAAATATAGTTCACGCCACTCAAAGCGCCTTGACCCATCCAAGCATCAGGTCAGCAACCTCGGCGGGCTTCTCATCCGGTAGCGCGTGGCTGGCCCCATCGACGGTGCGAAGTTCGACTCGCGGCGCGAACTCGCGCACATAGAAATCTCTGTCAGCCATTGGGCGAAACGGATCCTGCAAGCCCACAATGTCGAGGATCGGCGCGGTCCCACTCGGCCACCAGCTGTCACGCGCCGTCGCCGCGCGGGCCGTGCGTTGCGCCACAACCAGTGTCGCGTTCCAGCCCTCAAGCCAGGGCCGTGGATCATGCCCCGCGGCAAAGAACCCCTTTTGCAGCGCGGCAAGCCGATCGGCCTCTGGCGCATCCGGCGTCATCGCAATTTCGATAGCCCTCGAGAGGTCTTCCGGCCACTTCCCTGCTCCGGCCGCAAGCAGGACGATTCCGTTCACCAGATCGGACCGGTCCTCTGCCACAGTGCGCGCAATCCAGCAGCCATAGGCGTGGCCGACGATCACCGCGCCGCCTGCACCGGCCTCGGCCTCAAGCGCCGCCGCCGCATCACCCGCAAGATCGTGAAAGTCGATACCCTCAAGCGGCCCCGTGCTCTCTCCTGTCCCCCGAGGCCACGGCAAAACAACCCGCAACCCGCCCGCGACCAAAGTCTCGGCTAGATGTGCAAAGTCCTCTGGCCCCCGCCCTGTCGAAGCGATCAGGCAAAGGGTTGGCGCGGTGTTCCCGGACGGGCCACGCACCGAATAGGCCACAATCGCCTTGCCGTTCCGAACGGTTTTCATCTCTCCAAGCAAAGCGGTCATCGGCAATCTCCGGGGTCTGATCTATTCATTTAAGCTTGAGCCGCAGTTTCGTGCTGTCACCACGATAAATACCATCGGCCGCAAGCACACGGATGTCGTCGGTGTCCACCGCCAACCTAACGATACGCGCCATCGGCGCACCCAGCGGCACAGACAGTTCTGTGGCGACCGCCAGATCCGCCGCCATGATCGTAAGCTCCTGCTGAGCATTGGCAATCGGGCGCCCTGGCAGGTCCGAGACCAACCGCAACGCTGTGAGGCGCTCACTGCTGCCTTCGGGCAGGCAGCGATAGGCCGTCTCGTCGATATAGACATCTGCCAGCATGAAAGCGGTGCCATCGCGCCAGTAACGCCGTCGCAGCCGCCGATACTCGCGCGCCATGCGGCCCGGCCAATGATCCGAGGCCAGAAAGTGCGGCACAGGGCTAAGCTCGTTGGAGAGCACCTCGATATGGGTCGCGTAACGGGCGCTCAGCAGTGCTTCCCAATCCGCGCGCATCTCGAACCAGAGATCCTTCTGAGGCGACTCACGCACGAATGTTCCTTTGGCGCGAAACCGTTCGATCAACCCGTCGGACTCCAGAATGTCCAATGCACGGCGCACAGTCATTCCTGCCACACCACACTCCTGGGCCAGTTCGATCACGGTGGGAATGCGCGCGCCGACCGGCCATTCGCCGGCCTCGATGCGGCGGCGGAAATACCCGGCAAGTTGCAGGTAGCGCGAAACAGCGCTTTTCTTCAGGGCAGATGCAGTGGCAGTTTCCCCCTTCACGACATGACCCTGATCGGTGCCCCGTCCAGCCAGGCAGCGATATTCTCGACAGCATCGGCGTAATAGACCCGGTAGTTCTCTTGGGTGACATAGCCTATATGCGGGGTCGGCAAGACATTCGGAAGCCGCCGAAATGGATGATCCAGTGGCAACGGCTCAGTCTCAAAGACGTCGAGCACCGCGCCGCCGATACTCCTTGCTTCAAGGGCGGCAATCAGCGCCGGCTGATCCACAATGGGTCCGCGAGAGGTGTTCACCAACAGCGCATCGGGCTTCATCCGGGCGATCAGATCAGCGTTCACAAAACCACGGGTTTCGGCGACCAGCGACATTTGAATCATCACCACGTCACTCGTCGAGAAGAGCTTGGGCAATTCAAGCGGTTCGATCCCGAGCGCCGCAGCGCGGGCAGGCAGATCGGAACGGGTCCATCCCGCGACCTGCATGTCAAAGGCATGCCCAAACGCCGCGCTTTTTGCACCCAGTTTTCCAAGCCCGACAATCCCAAGCTGTTTGCCCTGCACGGAGCGCCCGAGGCCCTGTTGCCAGGGGCCACCTTCACGGAAATTCTGCACTTCGGCCGGAATATTGCGCAGCGCAGCAAGCATTCCCGCCCAGGCAAGTTCGGCCGCCGGATTGCCAGCGCTGCGGGTGTTGCAGACGATAACGCCCTGCGCACGGGCAGGATCCAGGTCAATACTGCGATTGCGCGCGCCTGTGGTGATAAGAAGCTTCAAATCCGGCAACAGCGCAAGCTGGCGCGTCGTAAACGGGGTGCGCTCCCGCATGGCGATCACGATCTCCACCCCGGCCAACGCCCGGGCCACTTCGGCCTCATCGCCCAGATGCGCCCCGAACCGGCGCAACTCGACACGGCCTTCAATTGCAGACCAATCGGCAACATTCAGGGCAACCTCTTGGTAATCATCCAGAATTGCGCAGATAGGGAGCTGGATCATAAGCGATTGGTCCAATATTGCCACAAGATAACCGGCCGCCCGATAAGGGCGACCGGCAAGAGAACACATTTACTTGGAAATGCCTTGCTCCTTAGCCAAAGCTTTCCACTTGGTCAGTTCCATGTCGACTTCTTTGGCAAATCCCTCGGGCGTGCTCTGCTCAAGGGTCCAATCCAGCGGCGTGACCGTCTTGATAAACACTTCGTTGCGCAGAACTTCGTTGATGTCGGCATTGATCTTGGCCACGACCCCGGGATCGGTGCCCTTGGGTGCGAATACACCGACCCACTGATGGATCTCCGTGTCCTCATATCCAAGTTCCGTGGTCGACGGCACGTCCGGAAGCGCGGCGATACGCTCAGTGCCAAGAACCGCCAGAACCTTCAGATCACCCGTCGTGAGATTTTCACCCGCAGAGCTGACCGAAGAGCCATAAATATCGGCCTCACCGCTCAGCACCGCCACTACGGCGGGGCCGCCGCCTTTGTAGTGAACGACATCAATATTCGCAAGCGAAGAGGCAATGAACGCCTCGATTGCGAAATGGGTGGTGGTGCCCAGACCTGCCGTTGCCGCGAACTTGGGGTTTTCCTTACTGTCCTCGACGAATTGGTCGAGCGTATCGAAATGAGAACTGCCCGGTGTCACAAGGATGTAGGAGACGTAACCCACGTTGGCGACCGGAACGAGGTCCGTGCGCGGATCGAATGGCAAATCCGGCTGGATCGCCGGGGCAGTTACATAGGCCGAAGTCGTGACCAACAGCGTCAGCCCGTCTGGCGCGGCTTGGCTCACCTGCGCGGTGCCCACCATCGAACCGCCACCGGGGCGGTTATCAACGACCACCGCCTGACCCCATTTCTTTTCCAGATAGGGGGCAAGGTGGCGCGCCAGGATGTCGGTATTGCCCGAAGGCGAATAGGGCACGACGAGCGAAACGGTGCCCGAAGGAAACTCCTGTGCCATCAGCGGCTGTGCCAAGCCCAACGTAAGTGTCAGTGCGGTCAGTATTTTCTTCATCGAAGATTCTCCCTCTGCAGTAAATGGTCGGCCCCTCATGGCCCGGCCACGCGTAATTTCGTTGATGATTGGCGGGCTGAGCCCAGCTTTTATGTCGTTTCCTCGTCGGCGGCAGAGCCCTTGTCACCTGCTCCGTTTCGGCCGGCCGCACGCGTCTTGCGGCGCGTGCGCAAGCTTTCCGAACTCCAGACGCTCCACAGCAGCACAAGCCCGGTAAGCGCCATGATGACCGCGCTGATCGGGCGCTCAAAGAACACCGCGAAATCCCCGCGCGACAGCACCATTGCCCGACGAAAATGCTCTTCCATCAGCGGGCCAAGAACGAAGCCAAGCAGCAGTGGCGCCCCGGGAAAGCGAAAGATCCGCATCACAAAGCCAATCGAACCGAAGGCGGCAACCATCCAGATGTTGAGCGGGGAAAACCCCGAGGTATAAGCGCCGATGCAGATGAACATCAGAACCGCCGGATACAAAAGATGATAGGGAATGGTAAGCATCCGCACCCAGAGGCCGATCAGCGGAATGTTGAGCAGCAGAAGGATCACATTGCCGACCCAAAAGCTCATGATAAGCCCCCAGAACAGTTCAGGTTGGTTGCTGATCAGGTTCGGCCCGGGCGCCACGCCGTGGATCATCAAAACCCCCAGCATCAGCGCCATCGTCGCGCTGCCCGGCACACCGAGCGACAGAGTGGGAATAAAGGCTGTCTGGTCGGCGGCGTTGTTTGCAGACTCCGGCCCCATTATCCCCTCGATTGCGCCATTGCCAAAGCGCTCTGGCGTCTTGGAAACACGCTTTTCCACCGCATAGGACAGAAAAGCTGCGATAGAAGGGCCCGTGCCCGGCAAAGTTCCAAAAAATGAGCCGATCGTCGCGCCGCGCAACATTGGAAACCACGAGCGACGCACATCGTCCCGCGTCGGCTTGATCGCTTTCAACTTCACGCTTTCGGGGTCAATATCCGTAGCCCTTACGCGCCGCACCGACATGATGATTTCCGCGACCCCGAAGATACCCATCGCCAGCGCGATCAGGCTTACGCCCTCAAGCAGTCCGAGCACGCCAAAGCTGAACCGGACTGTCGCCGTCTGGGTGTCCATTCCCACAAGGCCAAAGATGATCCCGATTGTCACCGCCGCCAGGCCCTTGATCGCCGAGCCTTCAGAGACGGTCGACGAAGCGACGAGCCCCATCAGCATCAGCGCGAAATATTCCGCCGAACCAAACCTGAGCGCATAGTCGGCAATCACCGGAGTAAACAGCGTCAGCAGGATGATTCCGAACGATGCGCCAAAAAAGCTGGCAACGGTGGTCATAAACAGCGCCACGCCGCCGCGGCCCTGCTTGGCCATCGGATAGCCGTCAAGGCATGTCACCGCATTGGCTGGCGTGCCGGGCAGGTTGAGCAGGATCGAGGCGGTCGAACCGCCATAGGTCGTGCCATACCAGATACCGGCAAGCATGATCAGCGCGGTCGTCGGCTCCAGATGGAACGTCAGCGGAAACAGCATCGAAATTGCCGCGAGAACCCCAAGGCCGGGGATCACGCCAACTATCGTGCCAAGCAGCGCTCCGAGGAAGCAGTAAAACAGGTTGGTGAGGCTGAGGGCCACACCAAGCCCCATTGCGAGATTGCCAAAGAGTTCCATCAGAAAGGCCACCGCAGTAGCGGGAGTTGTAATCCCAGGCAAAAGACAAAGACGAAGGGCGCAAACAGGCTCATTCCAAGGCAGGAAATGGCCAGGCTCACAGGCCGGATTTTCAAGTCAGCCATAGATGAGATGACGAGAATGGCCACAATCGCCGGGATCAGCCCGAAGGGGACGATCACAGCAGCGAATGCAGCGATGCCCGCCAGTACGAAGAAGGGCGAGAAAACCCGGATGTCCGGTTTTTCACCGGGGCGGCGCAGCGCCTGAAGGCCGAGGATCACCCCAAATACCGCGAGGATCACTCCCAACCCGGCGGGAAACATGCCCGGCCCCATTCGACCGACATTGCCCATAGGATAATAGGTAACGGATGTGTAAGTCACACCAGCTCCGAACAAGACCAGAAATGCCCCCGCCGCCATGTCAGTGTAGTCTCTGCGATACATTCGCGCTTCTCCCTTCCCAACGCCAACTGGCGTCAGCCCCGATCTTCTCTGCCTCCGCCTGACTTCCCTGGTGGCACAATGACAAGCGGCGGCTCTCCCTTGGATTAGAAAGGTCTATAAAGTAGCTTTTTGTCAATTAAAAATTTTGCGGCTTAAAAGCCAGTGTTAGCATGGGTTTCGTGAAGTGCTCTATGTTATGCCCCGCACCATGAATCTGGGCGGTCTGTCCGCGTGGGTGACAGAGACGAGCCACACAGGATTGGTAACCCGGCCAGAGCGTATCGCATCTCAAAGGCTTCGTTCCAACTGTGGCGCATCCTGGGGCATGACCCATGTTCTACTCATAATTTTCCGGGTTGAGGATGTGTGAGTTGTCACCCAAGGCTAACCTCTGGTTAAAGTTCGCCAGCATTTCAGCACTATGCGCGCAGCCTCCCGGCTGTCACATCAAACCCGTGACAGGCGCGCCCGAAACCCGAAGGAAAGGCCAAGCCGATGACTGACAATACCCCCCGGAAGACAGATCCCCGGCAGGTCGTCGCCGAAATTCGCGCCAGACTCCGCCTGCCCGTTCTTGCCGCGCCGATGTTCCTCGTATCCAATCCGGCGCTGGTCACGGCACTTTGCCGAAGTGGTATCATCGGCTCGTTCCCCGCGCTCAATGCACGCCCACAGGAAGAGCTTTCAGATTGGCTCACCCAGATCGAGGCGGCCAGCACCGCCGCCCGCGCCGATGGTCCCACGCCCGCACCCCACGCGGTTAACGTCATCCTACGAAAGACGAACACCCGCATGGAAGCGGACATCCAGACCTGCATCGACCATGAAGTGCCGATTCTCATCACCTCGATGAGCGCGCCTGACGACGTGACGGGCCGGATCCATGCCTATGGCGGCCTCGTCTTTCACGACGTCACGACAGTGCGTCATGCCAAACGTGCGATCAGGGCCGGGGTTGACGGTCTTATCCTTGTCTGCGCGGGGGCGGGTGGTCATGGCGGAACGCTTAGCCCTTTCGCCTTCCTCGCCGAGGTCCGCGCCTTCTGGGAGGGGCCGATCATTCTCGCAGGCGCCATCTCGACCGGCGCGCAGGTGCTCGCGGCCGAGATGATGGGCGCCGATCTGGTCTATGTCGGCACCCGCTTCATCGCGACCAGCGAAAGTGCTGCGGCAGACACCTACAAAGAAATGCTGGTAGAGGCGGACGCGAACGACATCGTCTATACTCCCTATTTCTCCGGCACGCCGGCCAACTACCTTGGCCCAAGCATCACCCGAGCTGGCCTCGATCTGGACGAAATCAAGCGTCCCGCCAATGGCATCACCGGCACACCCGGCGAGCGGCATCTGCGCTGGAAGGATATTTGGGGCGCCGGTCAGGGCGTTGGCCAGATCACCGATACACCCGCTGCGGCCACGCTGGTGGACCGCATGACGGAAGAATATGAAGCCGCCCGCACCGATTGGATCGCGCGGCTGCAAGCAGGCCGCTGAGGCCTGAAGGGAGGAAGAACATGGCTGAAATCGAATATACCCGCGAGGGCGCCATCGCCCGCATCACGCTTAACCGCCCCGAGCGTAAGAACGCGCTGGCCAACGAAATGCGCCACAACCTGCGGGCCGCCTTCGATCGCGCCAATGAGGATGACGAGGTTCGCGTCGTAGTGCTTGACGCCACAGGCGAGACATTCTGCGCCGGGGCCGACGTGGGAAAGATCGCCAAGCGAGACCCGAAAGGCTCGCGCAACAATCTGCAATGGAATGCACATCGGATCATCCGATCCATCTATACCACAGAAAAGCCGGTGATCGCTTCGGTTCAGGGCGCCTGCGTTGGCATCGGCCTTTCCATGGCGATGGCCGCTGATTTCATCATCGCCGCGGATGACGCCCGCTTTTCCTGCATTTTCGCCCGCCGTGGGCTTGCCCCGGATTCTGGCGCAGTATTCTTTCTCACCCGCCTTCTCGGGCAAGCCAGGGCCAGAGAACTGGTTTATTCAACCCGGTTCTTCTCAGCGCAAGAGGCAGAAAGCTTTGGCATGGTCAGTCGCGTTGTCCCTGCCGCAGAGCTGACCGCGCACACCCTTGCCTTTGCACAAGAATACGTCGAGGCCCCGACCTATGCTTTGGCCATGGCCAAAAAGATGTTCCAGATGGCCCAAAGCCCAAGCCTTGACCAGTTTCTTGAACTTGAGGCCCTGATCCAGCCCCAGATTCACCAGACTCACGATTTCAACGAAGGCGTCACGGCCTTCCGCGAAAAGCGTGATGCAAAGTTCTCGGGGCGTTGAGGAACAACAATAAAATTTATTAGACTAAAGCGGTGGGCTTGAAACCTGAATCAGGGGATTCCCAAGTTGCCTGATCTGTGATTCCTCCTTTTCAGGAGGATGTCTCATGTCTGCAGCACTGCCATCTGCGCTTCGGACGCGGTTTCGAGAATATATTGACGAGGGTTTAAGCGGCCGCGCCGCTGCCGCTCGGTTGAAGTTGTCGGCAGCCACGGGCGTGCGCTGGCAGCGCAAGTTGCGCGTGACAGGGTCGGTCGCGCCAGATCTTCAGGGGCGCCCCCCGGGTCATGGCAAACTTGCAGCCCATCGGGCATTTCTGGAAGAGCTGGTGGCGCAGGACGGCGACATCACCTTGCCGGAACTGGCCGGGGCCTTGGAAGCGGCGACCGGGGTTGTTGCCCATGCCGCATCCATCGGG
>Ga0307487_1000684_pt1 | contig 25773 bp, 17 predicted proteins | sample CBIW12metaG_FD_203665 | JGI IMG/M metagenome (GOLD analysis project Ga0307487, IMG submission 203665) | Sea-ice brine microbial communities from Beaufort Sea near Barrow, Alaska, United States - CBIW 1.2 | ecosystem: Environmental > Aquatic > Marine > Coastal | place: USA: Alaska | collected... | reverse complement strand
GAGGGTAATGTTCCTGCATTAATTCTAACATAAATTGAAGCGGCACTTCATCAAAAGTGCCATAATCTTCTAAATATTCCATAAAAGAATGATTTCCTGTCTTATCAAACTCCTGAAATAAAGAATCGTTTTCTCCATCAAATTCTAATGTGCTCACACCTAATCTATCGCATAATTCAAAATTAAAAGCGGGGGTAGCTTTTACCCATTTATTATTTAAAAATAGTGCTACATACCCATGGGGTACAAGAACATCCGATCCAAATTTTTCCACAATATGTTCTATCGCTATATGGTTCTTGACCTTTGCCAATCCCAATCTTGCAGGAATATTATTAGCTCTTAAAAAACTGATCAATAAAACCGATTTGTCCAAACAATGCCCGTTTTTATGTCGAATAATTTCTGAAGCTTTCCAGTCTGTCTTTTTCAAACTGAATCGGTAGGGATAGTAAGGCCAAAAATCCCTCACATGAATATACAATTTTATGGCGATTTCTTTTTCAGAAAGGCCTTGCAAATCTATTTTATTTAGATGATCTTTAACTAATTCAGAGTGATAATCAAAATTATAACTCTTTTTTAAATTTGGGTCAATCATTTGCTTTACAGTATTTTAATCGGTTCATTTTATATGAATCGGCTAATATTTGGTAAATATAAATATATAATTTTATATGTTACTAAGTGGTAACTTATAAAATTATATATTCATAGAAGCATATATTTATACTGCTGTTAGAACGCCCAGGGACATTGGAAAAAAACAGGAAGCCTCGCGCAGCTAATAGAAAAAGAAGGAAACAACAGAATATTCTACAAAAATTAACCAATCAAAAAATCGAGACCTATGTTACAAAATATATTATTAGACCGTGAAATATATGCATCAGAAGAACATAAAATGATGCAGAAAATGGTTCAGGATTTCATCACAAATGAAATTCAGGATCAAGTGCCGCAATGGGAAAAAGACGGGATGGTAAGTCGGGAAATTTGGGAACGTGCCGGGGCTTTAGGTTTGCTCTGCATGGATATACCAGAACAATATGGCGGTAGTGGTCTCGATTTTAGCTTCAACGCCTTACTTATTGAGGAATTCGCTAAAAAAGGGATCTCAGGACCGGGTTTTTCACTGCACTCGGACATTATAGCGCCTTATATTTTAAAGCACGGGAGCGAAGCTCAAAAACAAAAATACCTGCCCATTATGGCAACCGGAAAAATGATCACAGCTCTTGGTATGACAGAACCAAACTGTGGCAGTGACCTTAAGGCCATTGGAACAACGGCGGTGGATAAAGGAGACCATTATTTGGTAAATGGACAAAAAACCTTTATCACGAATGGTTTTATGTGTGACATGGCAATAGTAGCGGTAAAAACCAATCCCGGATCAGAAAATGAAGGAGTTTCCTTATTGATCATGGAGAGTGCTGCCGAAGGCTTTGAAAAGGGAGTTCCTTTCAAAAAAATAGGAATGAAAGCCCAGGATACCTGCGAATTGTTTTTTGACAACGTAAAAGTTCCAAAAGAGAATTTGCTGGGGGAGGAAGGAAGCGGTTTCAAAATTATGATGACAGAATTGGCCAGGGAACGTTTGTCTGTAGCCATAGCTTCCATTGGAGGTGCAGAAGGTGCTATTATAGATACCATTGAATACACTTCTACAAGAACAGCTTTTAAGCAACCCATTGCCGGTTTCCAAAACACACAATTTAAACTTGCGGAATGTGCCACCCAATTACAAATTCATCAAACTTTTGTAGATCGTTGTATTCAATTATTGTCTGAGCATAAACTTACTGCCGAAAGTGCTTCTATGGCAAAATATTCAGCCACAGAAATGCACTCAAAAGTAGTAGATGAATGTCTGCAGCTATTTGGAGGCTACGGATATATGTGGGATTACCCAATTGCCCGAATGTATGTAGATAACAGGGTTGCCAGAATTTATGCCGGAACAAATGAAATAATGAAATTATTGATCGCCCGTGGCCTGTTCAAAGAGTTGTTCCAGGAAATGAAGGCGATGCGAAAAAAGTAAAAAAAGCAAAATAAAATGGGCATAACGGAAACCCGGGACAGACACTAATAGAGCTTCCTGCCGGGATATGCGAATTACCCCCGATAGCTTTCTTGGGACAAATAAAAAAAATAAGTATCTACATATGAAAATAGAAGATTTCAAGGTTGTTACCACCATAAATGTACAATGGGGTGAGATGGATGCATACAGGCATGTAAACAATGTATCATACGTTCGTTGGGGTGAAACTGCCAGAATTGATTATTTTATAAAAATAGGATTGATCAATTCCACTCCGGAAAAATCGGGATACGCACCTATATTAGGATTTCAATCTGTAAAATATATAACTCCTTTGGAGTACCCTGATACAATACAAATTGGGACCAGGGTCGAAGAAATCCTGGAAGATCGCATCATTTTTCGTTCCTATTATTTTAGTGAGAAGAAAGATCGTTTAGCATCAATTATGGTTCACGAAATTGTAATTATTGATCCTGTAAAAGGTTCAAAAGTGTTAGTGCCCAACCATTTAATAGAAAAGATAAAAGTTTTGGAAGGTGCGTCCAATGCCTTTTTAAACGAGGATTTATGAAAGAAATAAAATATCTGGAAGGGATCCGTATTTTGGATTTCCTTGTTTACAGTGCCTTCTGGAAATACATTTTTTAAGTGGAATGGGAGCAGAGTTTATAAAGATTGGGTTTTCATCCAATCATTTTTAATAGTGCACTTTCCTGAAATAGGGCATCTGGCTACAGATATTTTCTGCAGGTTTTTAATTGGCAATGGGGTTTTTAAACACTTCTTTTTAACCTCAAAAATCCCACCGAATCCACTGCCACAATGTTGATGTATTTGGAGATAGTTACGGCAATCTTGTTGGGGCTTGCAAATTTCAATTCTTAAACACAAGTGAAAAACTAGTATAAACCCCCACTTCAGAATTAACCAATAAATTTCCCCCGTGTTTTTTTAGAATGTTTTTAGAGAGGCTTAAGCCTATCCCAGAACCGTTCTTTTTGGTGGTGTAAAACGGAATAAATATCTGATTTATAATTTTTTCTTCAATACCCATTCCATTATCATTAATAATTATGATAGTTTTCTCAGACTCAATTGAACAACCTATTTTAATAGTTGGGGATTTTCTTCCTTCTAGGGCATGTATGCTATTGTTAATAAGGTTTATTAATACTTGTTCAATCAGTTTACTATCTGCATTAATGGATACATTTGGAGGAATAGGTGAAATCTTTAAATCGACCTGTGCATCTTCTGTTATTGGGGACATAAGTGATTTAATACCCTTTAAAAATTGTTTTACATTAATCTTGGTTAGTTGAGGAACTGGAACATTAGAGATGGTTCTATAATCTTTTACAAAAACCAACAGGCTCTCTGAACGTTTTTTGATAGTTGAAGCGGCTGTATTGATGTCTTCGATATCATCTTTCTCCAACTCATTAAGATTTAGAATTTCACCTTTTTCATTTTCTGTAAGGGATTTTATGGTGGAAGCTAAAGAACTTACTGGGGTAAAGGAGTTGAGCATTTCATGAGCTAAAATTTTAATTACATTATGCCAGGCTTCAATTTCTTTCTGCTCAATTTCAGATCTTATATCTTGAAAAGTAATAATAAGGTAAGGAACGTTCAATAATTGTAATTCAATAACTTCTAGGGACAACTGTTTCCGTTCAACTTCATCTTCAAAATCAATCAAAATCTTTCCACCATTCGCTATTTTTTTTAATTCTTTAACTAGCCAAGGTGCATTTTTAGCCAAACGATGCCAGTACTTATGTTGTGGCTGTTTAAGAATATCACATGCGGCCTTATTCAAAAATGGAATTTCTGAATAAGAGTGTTCATTAAATAAGTCTTCTTTTTTGATAGAGACAATTCCTAAATTGACATGCTCCAGTATATATTTAAAATAGGTATACTGTGCTTCTTTTTCTATTTTATTCCGTTCAAATTTTTTTATGATTAAATTAAAATCATCATAAACCTTCACAAAGGAATCGCCCTTTTTAGATGGGGAGAAGTATGCCGAGTAATCTTCGTTTTTTAAGGCGTCCAAAAATTTGACGAGAGAGTAATTGGTAATGTTGACATATCTAATTAAAGAAAACACTTGAAATACAATCAGGATTCCAATTCCCGCAGTACTAAACCAAAGATTTTTAAGTATAAAAAAAGAAAATAATAGACAAAATAATAGAATACTAAAAATTCGTAATACAACTTGTATGGTAAATCTCTTGATCAAAATGGTTGGATTATAAGTTAAACTTTTCTAAACGCCTGTATAGCGCAGCTCTTGTTAGTCCCAATTCTTTGGCAGCTTTGGAAATATTGCCTTCATGTTTTTCTACAGCTTTCTGAACCAATAATTTCTCTATGTTTTGTAAATTGAAATCCCCATATTCTGGCTTGCTATTCACAGCTTTAATAGGTAAAGTAGTCAAGTTGAAATCAGAAGCCCTTATTTCTTGACCGTCAGACATAATTACCCCTCTTTCAATTGTATGTTGAATTTCCCGAACATTACCAGGCCAGTGATGAGACTGGAGTACTTTAATAGCATTATCATTAATTTTTAAATGTGACTTCTGGTATTTTTCTTTATAAGAATTTAAGTAATAATCAACAAAATCGGCAATGTCTTCAGGTCTTTTTCTTAGTGGAGGGATTTCAATTTCAACAGTATTGATTCTGAACAAAAGATCTTGTCTAAATTTTCCTTCGACTACCCATTGATTTAATGGAGCATTGGTAGCAAATAACAATCGGGCATTAAAGGGGCGTTCGATGCCTTCTCCAAGTCGTGATACTTTTCTGTCTTGCAGCACGGTTAATAATTTAGATTGCAAATTATATGGTAAATTTCCGATTTCATCAAGAAATAAAGTACCGTCTTCTGCCATTTCAAACCTTCCTGGTTTGTCTTCTATTGCATCTGTAAAAGCACCTTTTTTATGTCCAAAAAGTTCACTTTCAAACAAATTTTCAGAAAGGGATCCAAGGTCTACATGAATGAAAGGCCCATTCTTTTGATTTGATTGTTTATGAATTTCTCTTGCCATATGTTGTTTTCCCGTTCCATTTTCGCCTAATATAAGGATAGAGGCATCTGTAGGGCTTACCTTTTCAATAATCTCCATGACCTGCTGCATGGCAACCGATTTTCCAATGATTGCCCCAAATTTTTGATCAATGTTTTTCACTAAGGCTTCATTGGCAGATTTTAGAATTGAAATTTTATGGTTCGATTTGCTCAATTCCAGTCCGGCATGAATAGTAGCTAAAAATTTTTCGTTGGACCATGGTTTCAGAATAAAATCAAAGGCACCTTTTTTAATGGCTTCAACGGCTAATGCAACTTCACCATAAGCAGTCATTAAAATGACAATCATTTTCGGATTAATATCCAATACATGTTTTAACCAGTACATCCCTTCCTTTCCATCATTGAAACCTATCCTGTAATTCATGTCTAAGATAACAATGTCAATAGCTTCTATTGACAGCAGCTGATTGATTTCTCTAGGATTGGTACGGGTAATAATATTTGTATACTGTTTTTTCAATAAGAGCTTGGCAGATAACAACACATCCTCATCATCATCGATAATCAATATATTCGCTTGCGTTTTTGGCATTTTAAATAAAAAGTTTAAAATTTTCACTAAAGTACACAAATGTTCATTTATGAACAATGAAACGTTCGGAAACGAACACTTTGTTTTTGGTTAAAAAAGGTAATAATCTGATAATCAATATGATAATATCGATTATTTCTGTGGCACAAGCATTGAATAGACTAAGTTGAAAGAAATAAACCAGTAAAATATACTATTATGAAAACAACTATTAATACCCCCAACAGAGCAAAGAAAACTTGTATTCTTTTTAAACTTAAAATACAGTATGAGAATTCAATGGTCAGATCATAGACGATTTACTTTTTAATTTTAAACATAAAATACCTACAATTATGAGTACAATACTTATCACAATTATATTATATATTTTAAATCTTATTCAGAATTTTCTTTAGTAAGGATTTACTAAAACAAAAATTAGCAACAGTAATTTAGATTTTTGAAATGAAAGAAATGGGAATGGACAAAAAGATTATAAAAAAGAAATGGAGTCAAAAGAAGCTTTATTACATCGCAGGGGCAATTTTGTTAATGATACTGTTGTTTTTTGGATTTAAAACTTTTAACAAGAAAATTTATAAAGTTGATGGATCTAAGATTTCTGTGAAAGAAGTTATTGAAGGTGATTTTCAGGATATGATTTTAATAGAAGGAGACATAGAACCAATTAACCTGGTTTTGGTAAATACACTTGAAGGAGGAACTGTAGATGAGATATTTATTGAAGATGGGGTTATGGTCGAAAAAGGAACGCCATTAGTACGCTTGAATAATCCATCGGTAACACTGGGATATATGAATCAGGAAACGGCCATTATGGAGCAAATTAATAACCTTAGAAATTTAAGATTATCATTGGAAAAGGAACAAATTAATCTTGCCGAAACACTTATTGATAGTGAGAATAAATTGGCTGAAGTAGAGCGATCTTATAAAGTGGATTCTGTTCTAATTTCAAAGGATGTTATTGCAAGAAATGATTTTATTGATATAGCAGAATCTTATAAATACCAACAAAAGAAGCGAGACTTCATGAATGAAAATGTTAAAAAGAACAGGCGTGATAACGAAGATCAAATTAAGCAGATTAGCCGGTCTATAGGTATGATGCAACGTAATTTAGAAATGATCCATGAAAATATTGAAAAAATGTTGGTACGCGCTCCCGTTACAGGAATGTTGTCTTCATTTGACCCCGTTATAGGTGAATCCTATGTAAGAAATCAAACAGTTGCAAAGATTGATGTACAAGCTGGTTTCAAAATTAAGGGTCAAGCGGACGAATACTATTTGAGTTCTGTAAAACCAGGGCAATTGGCACGTTTTTCTTTCGATGGAAATATAATAGAATTAAAAATTAAAAAGGTATTGCCAGAGGTGGTGAATAGAAGATTTGAAGTTGAATTGGTGTTTGTAAATGAAATACCCAAAGATATTACCATTGGTCAAAATGTTCAGGTTCGCTTAGAACTTTCAAAAGCACAAAAATCCTTGATGATTCCAAGAGGAAGTTATTTCCAATCGTCGGGAGGACAATATGTGTTTGTTTTAGATGGTGAAGGAGAAGCTCATAAACGAATTATAAAATTAGGAAGTCAAAATCCAAGCTACTATCAGGTATTGGAAGGCTTAAGTGAAGGTGACCAATTTATTTCTTCCTCTTATGAAGATTACAAAAATTATGAAACAATTAAAATAAAAAACTAAAGAGATGATAAAATTAGAAAAACTTACGAAAGTATACAGAACAGATGAAGTTGAATCAACAGCATTAAACGAGGTTTCATTTGAAATTAAAAAAGGAGAATTTGTTTCTATAATGGGACCATCAGGATGTGGAAAATCAACCCTATTAAATATTCTAGGGATGCTTGATAAGCCTGAAAGCGGTAGTTATGAGTTTCTTGGAAATGAAGTAGGTCAATTAAACGAAAAAGGACGTTCAGAAGTTCGGAAAAAAAATATAGGATTTATATTTCAAAACTTTAATTTGATCGATGAACTAACGGTATTCGAGAATATAGAACTGCCTTTAATTTATAATAAAGTAAAAGCTTCAGAACGAAAAGAAAGAGTAAACGAGCTAATTAAGAAAATTGGAATTGCGCATAGAGCATCGCATTTTCCACAGCAATTATCAGGAGGTCAACAACAAAGAGTTGCGGTTGCCAGAGCCTTAATTACAAAGCCACCCTTAATTTTAGCCGATGAACCAACAGGAAATTTGGATAGCTCTCATGGAAATGAAGTAATGGAACTATTATGCGAATTACATGAAGCTGGAACCACCATTGTAATGGTAACACACTCATCTCATGATGCAAGTTATTCTGAAAGGATCATAAATTTATTAGACGGACAAATTGTTTCTGAAAAGAAAAGTAAGCTAAGCCAGGCGGGCGTTTAATTTAAAACCAAAAAAATGTTTAAGAATTATTTAAAAGTAGCATTTAGAAGCTTAAATAAAAACAGGGTGTATACCTTTATTAATATTTTAGGCTTGGCTTTGGGTTTAACTGTAACCATACTGGTATTTATGTTTGTAAAAGACGAAACCAGTTATGAAAAACATTGGAGTGGCTACGAGCGAGTTTATAGAACAGGAATAAAAGCAGATATGATGGGGCAAAAAATGGATGCTCCAGTATCGCCGAGTCCTATGGCAAATGCCCTTAGAACTGAGTTTCCAAATGTAGAAACTGCTACAAGAATCCAAGCTGGTAGACAAGAAATTTTAATGCGCCATGAACAAACGAAAGTTTATATTCAAAATAATGCGTCTGCAGATAGCACCTTTTTTAAAGTGTTTGATTATGAATTTATTCATGGGGATCCAAATACAGCTTTAAATGAAGATAATGCGCTGGTATTAACAGAAGAATCAGCTCGTAAATTGTTTGGAGATAAGAACCCTATGGGTGAAATTGTAAATTATGATAACCGTCGGGATTTAATTGTTAAGGGAGTTGTGAAAGAACCAAAAGGTCATTCACATTTTCAATTTGATATGTTCACTGCCAATAATAATATCGAAAATATTTGGATGAGCAACAATTTTAATACCTATGTAAAACTTAAAGAAGGTGTTGATGTTGCTGATTTTGAAGTGGAAATGAAGGCTAATTTCTTAAAGAAAATTGAACCTGATGTAGAACGATATTTAAAAATTACAGTGGAGGAGTTTTTGAAGCAAGGCAATTCTTTTGATTATCAATTACAACCTTTACAAGAGATTCATTTATATTCTCACAAAGATTGGGAAATTCGGCAAAATGGAAACATTATGTATATCTATGTTTTTATTGGAATTGCATTATTGGTGATATTGATAGCAGGAATCAATTTTATGAACCTATCAACTGCAAGATCTGGGAAAAGAGCGAAAGAAGTTGGTGTGCGCAAAGTTACGGGTGCTTCAAGAAGGATGCTAATTGTACAATTTTTAATAGAATCTATAATTCAAAGTTTTATAGCGCTGTTCTTGGCCTTTATTTTAGTGGAATTATTTTTGCCGGGATTTAATAATGTTATGGAAACAAATCTCACGCTTTTTAATGATCACCTTAATCAGACGCTATTATTTTCTCTTTTGGTAACTTTATTATACGGCTTGTTTGCAGGAAGCTATCCGGCATTTTTCTTATCGGCATTTCAACCAATAGCAGTTTTAAAAGGTGATCTTACTAAAACTAAAGGAGGCGCTTTATTGAGAAAAGGCTTGGTAATTATTCAATTTACAGCATCAACAATTTTAATTATTGGAATGATTATCATTTTTAAACAAATTTCTTTTTTACATAGTAAAGACATTGGATTTAAAGGTGATCAGGTTTTGGTAGTACCTATTCAAACAGATCAAATGACTGAGAATTTCAGGAATTATAATGATATTTTTCTTAAGAACAGCAATGTTTTAAGTGTTTCAAGAGCTTCGTTTTTCCCTGGGGACAATCCAAACCAAAATATGTTTAAGTTAGAAGGAAGTGAAGAACAGTTACCATTATGGAATATGGAGGTAGATTTTGATTTCTTGAAGACATTAGATATTAAATTACTGGAAGGAAGAAACTTTGATAAAGAAAAGGACTCCGACTCAATACCAAGTTTTATCCTCAATGAGACAGCTGTTAAAAATTTAAACATTGAAAATGCAATTGGTAGACGTTTGGGAACATTCATCAATCAGCAGGGCGATATGGGATATGGTACTATTGTCGGAATTGTAAAGGATTTTCATATTGAAGGTTTTAATCAGCCAATCAGACCAATGGTTCTATCTGTTAGCAATAATGTTTGGTTTGCATCCTTTAAAATTGCTCCAAATGACATGAATGAAACTATAGCTTTTATTGAAAAGGAATGGAATAAATTGGAACCATCACATCCATTTAGATATACATTCCTGGATCAAAAATTTGGAGCTTTGCTGAGGCAACAAGAAAATTTTGGAACTATGTTTTTGTTCTTAACTATTTTAGCCATTATAATTTCAGCAATGGGATTATATGGCTTGGCATCTTATACAGCGGAACAACGGACTAAAGAAATTGGAATACGTAAAGTATTGGGAGCTTCAGTAGGGCAAATTATGAATATGTTAACCAAAGATTTTATGAAGTTAGTGTTAATTTCAAATCTTTTCGCCTGGCCGATAAGCTATTTACTGGCAAAAGAGTGGTTGTCAAATTTTTCATACCAAATAGACATGCCAATACTCCCTTTTATATTTGCAACATTGTTAGCGTTGATAATTGCATTAATTACGGTGAGTTATCAAGCCTTTCAGGCTGCAAATTCGGATCCTGTTAATGCGTTAAAATATGAGTAAACAGATTTTATTATGACATTAAAAAGACCCTTGAGAAATCAAGAGTCTTTTTTTATTAATTTTTAATGGTTCTGTTTTAGAAAATTGTAGAAAAAAATAACCGCAAAGGGCGCAAAGGTTTACGCAAAGGGTGCAAATATTTGCAATTTATTGATTAACATTTTTTAGGCAGACAGGTTGATTTGCCTATTCACTTAATAATTAAACTGAATGTTTTATTTCCGTTTTCATTTTCTGCAATCGATTTTTTTCTTTGTGTTCTTTGCGTTTTTTTTCTTGGCGAGCTTTGCGGTAAAAAAGGAACGAAGTAAAATTGCAATTCTCAATAGGGATCTATAAAATAATCCACATTGTTCTAAAACATAGCCTTCTTAATTAACCAATAAATAGTTTGCGGAAAAGGTGAGTTCTTTTAAAACATGGGACACCATTATTATTTATAAACTTAATTTAAATTATTAATTATATAAACTATAATAACCTGTTAACAAATTGATTAAATTAGATTATTTAAATGAATAATTTAAATATAAATAACTAATTTATAGCTGCCAATTCTAAAAATATTGGATACTGAAGGCAATTAAATTCCTTTTTTAAATGAAATATCTTCGTCAATTATTCCTGTTTTTAAGTCTTTCAGGAGCACGGATAAACCCAATTGGAATTTATTGAAAACAGAAGTTTATTCTTATTTTTGGGCTAAATTAGAAAATAGCTGTAATTGCAATGAACAAATCTCCAAACCCAACCCTTGTTGTTCTGGCTTTCTTTTCCATTTACTTTATCTGGGGATCCACTTATCTTTTGAACAAAGTTGCAGTTACCGAATTGCCTCCTTTTATGCTGGCTTCCATCCGGTTTATCTCTGCGGGAACTTTAATATTTATTCTCTGCAAAATCTTGGGGATAAGCCTCGCGATCACAAAAAAGCAATTTCTCAATACTGTAATTGCAGGATTCCTGTTCCTGGCATTTGGAAACGGGACTGTTGTCTGGGCCCTTAAATATGTTGACAGCGGCTTTGCGGCCCTTCAAATATCGGCGCAACCTCTTGTAGTTCTCTTATTGATGTGGATTATTGACGGAAAAAAAATCAAACCTATGTCCATTGTAGGAGTGATCCTGGGGATTATCGGGATCTATTTATTGGTAAGCCAGAAGGAAATAATAAATCAGGAAAATTCTATCTTGGGGATCGGAATGATCTTTATGTGCCTACTGAGCTGGTCTTATGGCAGTTTGTTTGTGGCCAAAGCCAATTTACCCCTAAATTATTTTGTGAATACGGGATATCAAATGCTTACCGCAGGGATCCTATTGATGATAGCGAGTAATTTATTTGGGGAAACCTGGAGCTACCCTACAGAATGGAGTTCACCTACCCAAATTTCAATGATCCTGTTGATATTTTTTGGAAGTATCGTGGCGTTTACCTCGTTCAATTATTTGTTGAAAACCGTTTCCCCTGAAAAGGTGGCCACTTCAACCTACGTAAATCCAATAATAGCCCTTTTACTGGGCTGGTATTTTTTAAAGGAACAACTAACCCCGCAATCTATCGTCGCAGCGGCTATCCTCCTTACAGGTGTCTATTTTATCAACACAAACAAAACACTTTTGATCTTTGCACGGTTTAGAGGAAGGCTGGGACGGAAAGCGAAGAAGGATTGAGTGAAAAAACCCTGGGAGAGTTTCGATTTCCGGCATCCTTTGAGAGTTTAGAATTGGTGTCTGTTTTATCAATACAGTGAAAATACTACAACTAAAAGTGAACCCAGGTTTTAAAAGGCTGATCACTTCGGAAGAAATTAAACTTATTAACAATTATATGCATATTTAGGTCAATACTTCTTTCCCAATATCATATGAATTCCCCAAACAATTAATAACTCATTGGCAGTAATCAATAAAAAAATAAATCCAAAAGAGATTTTTAATCTTATAATGAAATTGACTGTTCATAATTGGACATTCATAAAAGGAATTATTATAGCGGTTAAAGTTATTTTTGTAACATCACATAAAATCCCCACCCAATGAATAAAATAATTACTCTTTTCACAATTTTTATTACTGCAACCCTAAGTGCTCAAAACTTTCAATTACACAGGGATTTCGAAAGGGACCATTTCACCACAACCTTTGAAATGTTTAAACCGGATAAATACGGGAACACTTTTACTTTTATCGATTTCGATTATAATGCGAAATCGGGGATAAGTCAAGGCTATTATGAGATTGCCCGGGTTCTTAAAACCGAAAAAATGCCTGTTGGATTACACGTGGAATACAATGGCGGATTGGGGACCTTTGAAGCTAATGGAGCACAGGGAGGATATACCATTAATAACGCCTGGATATTTGGCCTTAATTATGCAAAAGGAAATGTGATCTGGGGTTTTTCCACCTACGCCGGTTACAAAGCTTTTAAAGATTCCGGAAAAGCAAATTACCAGGTAACGGGAACCTGGTATCTTAATTTATTTAAAGACAAATTAACTTTTAATGGTTTTGCCGATCTATGGTCGGAAAAGGGTTTGTCTGAAAGGACCGTTTTCCTGGCGGAACCTCAACTTTGGTACAATTTGAACAAAAGTTTTTCATTGGGAGGAGAGGTCGAGCTTTCCAAAAATTTTGCTGGAGCTAACGGATTTTATGTACGGCCTACTTTAGGTATCAAATGGAATATTTAAAACAAAAATAAGCACTTTAATTACTTAGATCCTGAAGTGCTTATAGTTAAAGTAAATGTTAACTAAAATAGGATTAATATATTAATAATCATTAGTTTATATAATATTATTAAATAAGACACCATTTTGTATTACCTGTAATTTGAATACTAATTTGCATTCTGCATTTTAGGCTCTCAAAACCTTACGAACTGATTAATTGCAATTTAAATTATGTTAGATAAGTTTTTTAAGATCACCGAAAACAATTCAACCTTAAAAACGGAAATTATTGCCGGGATCACCACCTTTATGACAATGGTGTACATCCTGGCGGTGAATCCCAGTATTTTAAGTGATGCCGGAATGGATAAAGATGCGGTATTTACCGCCACGGCATTATCTGCCCTCATCGCAACTTTAGTGATGGCATTGGTTGCCAAACTCCCTTTTGCATTGGCTCCCGGAATGGGACTCAACGCATTTTTTGCCTACACTGTGGTCCTTGGAATGGGCTATACCTGGGAATTTGCTCTTACGGCTGTATTTTTAGAAGGGCTTATCTTTTTACTTTTAACAGCTTTTAATATCCGTGAATTAATTGTCAACTCAATTCCATTAAATTTAAAACATGCCATTTCTGTTGGGATCGGACTTTTTATTGCGTTTATAGGATTACAAAGTGCCGGGCTCATCGTCGATAATCCGGCTACTTTGGTAAGTCTTGGAAGCATTAAAAACCCAGGGGTTCTGATTGGAATAACCGGCGTTTTGGTAACAGGAGTGCTCCTGGCAAAAAAGGTTAAGGGAGCCTTATTGATAGGTATTTTAGCCTCGACAATTATCGGCCTTTTTGTTGGAGTTACGGTTGTTCCTGATGATTTTAAATTGGTGAGTTTGCCACCCTCTATCGAACCTATTTTTTTTAAGTTTGATTTTTCCCAAATCCTTTCTTTCGATATGCTCATCGTATTATTCACCTTTTTATTCGTGGATATGTTTGACACCGTTGGAACATTGGTGGGAGTAGCTTCTACCGCAGATATGCTGGATAAGGACGGAAAGGTTCCAAGAGTAAAACAAGCTTTGTTTGCAGATTCCATAGGTACTACTGTAGGAGCCGTTTTAGGGACATCAACAGTTACCACCTATGTGGAAAGCGCTGCCGGGGTAGCCGAAGGCGGTAAAACCGGGATGACGGCCCTCACAGTGGCAGTGATGTTTGGTCTTGCATTGTTCTTTGCTCCATTATTTATGATAATCCCCCCGGAAGCAACGGCATCGGCCCTTATAATAGTTGGATTGTTTATGATCTCACCAATTATGAAGATTGATCTAAACGATTTAACCGAAGCTATCCCGGCATTTTTAACCATTATAATGATGCCTTTAACTTATAGTATCGCGCAAGGGATCGTTTTTGGAATGCTTTCCTATGTTATCCTAAAAGTACTCACAGGAAGACATAAAGAGATAAAGCCAATTATGTATATTATTGCGGTCTTGTTTATCATCAAATTCTTTGTGTAGATAAATTTACAACTTATAAAAAAAAGCCTTCCAGGATTTCCGGGAAGGCTTTTTTATAGGTATAAAGGAAGTTTTTTAATCTCTTAGGTTTAATTCCCTTCTGCTTGCAGCGTATTTTATTTTTTTGGTCCCGAAATTTCGGGATAGAATTTGTTTTTTTTGGATTTTGATACCTCGGATGCTTGCATCGAGGTAGTTCATTGCTATTCTTCCTTAGCCGAAGGCTTGCCGGGTAAAATAAGGTTCAGTAATACTCCAACAACCGAAGCCAGGCCTATCCCTGCCAAAGAGAAATTTCCGTAACCAATATGCGCACCACCAATACCAATTGTCAATATAATAGAAACAATGACCTGGTTTCGGGTTTCAGAAAAATCGGTTTTGGCATCTATTAATGTTTTGATTCCAATACTGGCGATCATTCCAAAAAGCAATAACATGATACCTCCAATAACAGCCGGAGGAATTGTTTTTAAAACGGCGCTTATTTTTCCAACCATAGAGAAAACGATCGCGGTAACTGCGGCAATCCGCAGGATCCTGGGATCGGTAATTTTGGTCAAAGCAATGGCACCTGTAACTTCAGAATACGTGGTGTTTGGCGGTCCGCCTAAAAAACCCGCGAATGAAGTAGCAACCCCATCACCCAATATTGTCCTGTGTAAACCTGGTTTTTTTACGAAATCTTTGCCCGCAACCCCGCCAATGGCATACATATCGCCAATATGTTCAATAATAGGGGCAATAGCAACCGGGATCATATAAATAATTGCACCCCAGCTAAATACAGGAGTGGTAAATTTCGGCAATACAAACCATGCGGCTTCGTGTACCGATGAAAAATCCACCAGGCCGGCAATGACCGAAATAATATATCCTACAATAATTCCAATAAAAATAGGGATCAATTTTATTATTCCTTTTGCATAGGTAACAATTGCAATGGCAGTGATCAATACAGAAAGAGCGATGGGCCAGTTGGTTTTTGCCATATCAACTCCTACCGTAGCGAGTGATAGACCAATGATCATGATAACGGGCCCGATCACGACCGATGGAAATATTTTTCCGATGAATTTTATACCCCATAATTTAATGATGGTTGAAACAACACCATAAACTATCCCCACTGCTATTAAACCCGATAAGGTACCTGCATATCCATAAAGTTTGGTCGCGGCAACAATAGGCGCAATAAAAGCAAAACTGCTTCCCAAAAATACCGGCACTTTTCCTTTGGTAATTACGTGAAAAATGAGCGTTCCAACCCCTGCTGTAAACAAAGCCACAGCGGGATCGACATCTATTAACAGCGGCACCAAAACCGTTGCGCCAAAGGCTACAAATAAAAATTGAATACCGACAACAATTCGTTTAGCCGGACTTTTAAGATTGATTGCTTTAGATGGTGGAGGTGTAAGGGGAGTTTTCATTAAAAAATAGAGGTTTAAATGCTCAAAAATAGGTATAATAATTTAACAATCTTTAACAAAATATTGCGAAAATTTACAGAAGATAAAATGAGGTGATCAATCCCGTTTTATCTTAAAAAATTCCACCAAGTTTTTAAGATAATTTGTGTTTTTCTTCGCGATAAGAACAACCATTTGAACCCGGTTTTCTTAAAATTATTATGAAAAGCACTTTACTTAAATCACAAAGGGCCGATTCAAGAAAAACTTTTCCAAAGTTCAAAACTTTTCCAAAATTACCGGGAAAGCGGTCAGGGGGGGGCAGAATAATTGAAATTTTAAAATTTCCGTTATTCAATCTAAAGGTTATTTGAAATAACAGCTGCAAAATTTGTTTATTTCCAGATATGAATCTTCCTTCATTGAAGAAGAAATACCGAACGGCGAAAGATTTAGTTGGATTAGGGTAGCGGTTCCAGAAAATTACTCCTAATTAGATTAACTTTAAGCTTTTTAATTGTTTCAACTAAATTTTTCATTATGAGTTATTTTACTGATGATTTTTCGCAATTCTTTATGGATCTGGCAGGAAACAATAATACCGAATGGTTCCATGCCAACAAAGAACGCTATGAGAAAAGTGTAAAAACACCTTTTGAAGCCTTTGTAGAAAAGATCATTGAAGAGATTAGTAAGTTAGATCCGGAGTATCAAATAACGCCTAAGGAATGTATTTTCAGGTTACATCGCGATGTACGCTTTTCTAAAGATAAATCAACCTATAAATTATTCTCCTCCGCTGTTATTTCACCTAAAGGAAGGAAGGACAAAAGTATTCCCGGATTATTTCTTAAATTAACTCCGGAGGATATGTGGATCTTGGGCGGTTGTTATGATCCTTCAACAGCTCAACTAAAAAAGATAAGAACTGCAATAAGCAGAGATCCAAAAGTATTTCGAGCTTTAATAGAACGACCGGATTTTAAAGACAAATTTGGGGAACTTAAAGGTGACGTCAATAAACGAATCCCAAAGGAGTTTCAGGAATTGTTTAAAATAGAGCCCCTAATTGCCAGAAAGCAGTATTATTATGGGGCAGATTTGCCACCAGAAACCATCACGGATGATAATTTGGTTTCCCTGGTAATGGATCATTGGAAATCTATGAGACCGGTTTCCGATTTTTTAACCGAAGCAATTACTGAAGATGGCGTATAACGAATATTTAGCCGATAGGATCCTTCAACTTTTAAATGAAAAAGGCGTGAACTTATCTGAAAAGAAAATGATGGGTGGACTTTGCTTTATGGTAAACGATAAAATGTGCTGCGGAATTCATTTCGATAAAAAAAGGGAAATAGACCTATTGATGGCCAGAATAGGAGAGAATGCTTCTCCTGAAGCTTTGGAGAAAGAAGGTTGCCTCCCTATGGATTTCACGGGAAGACCTATGAAAGGTTATGTTTTTATAACTCAGGACCGATTGGATATGGAAGAAGATCTGGATTACTGGCTTCAGCTATGCCTTGATTTTAATCCATTGGCTAAAGCCAGTAAAAAACGAAAAAAGTAACTTATGCTGCTTTTTCTTACTAAACAACCTTATTTCTTAAATCCGATTTTCAGCGACCGGATAGCTATTTATAATTTTGTCCTCCAATAAATGAGCTAATTCTTACCGCCTCAAATTAGTTCGAAAAGAAACCGATGTACACAATCCGATAATTATCATCACAGAATGATGTGAACATTCTAAGAAGGAAAGCAGTTTATTATTCTCAATAATATGCTTATAATTATCATTTCAGTAAAAAAACTATATTTTTTAACATTTCGTGTAACAAACAGTTATTTATGTGGTCTATTAGATACATCAATCATCTACGTCAATCGACATTTAATGAAATTATCACTTTTCACCTTCATCATGATCATGTGTTTTTGTTTGACTACAAGTGCACAAGTAACCAAGAAACAACTTCATATTCAACGAGCCACAGAGGCACCCAAAATAGACGGGATCCTGGACGATGAAGTTTGGGCCAATGCTCAGGAAGCGGTAGACTTTATACAGTTTCGTCCTAAAATGAATGTAAAGGAGACCGAAAATAACAAAACAGTGGTTAAGGTTGCGTATGACAACTCCGCTTTGTACATCTCTGCGCACTTATATGACGATCCTTCAAAGATCGCTAAGCAGCTTTCCAGTCGGGATAATTTTGGAAGCGCTGATTTCTTCGGCTTTGTAGTAAACCCCAATAACGACGCTCAAAATGACACCGAATTCTTTGTGATGGCCTCCGGAACACAAGCCGATGCCATTTCTACACCAAGTGTGGGTGAGGATTTTGGCTGGAATAGCGTTTGGAGCAGTGCGGTAGAGATCGTGGCGGATGGCTGGATCGTGGAAATGAAGATCCCTTACCGTTGCCTTAGATTCGATAATAATGATGTGGAAACCTGGGGAATTCAGTTTCATAGAAGATTTAGAAGTGATGAATCTCAATATACCTGGAATCCTATAGATGTTTCCAAAGGAAATATTGGCTTGTACCATGGGGAATTAAAAGGATTGAATGATCTGGATCCTCCCACAAGACTTTCACTTTATCCGTTTGTTTCTACCGTTCAAAATTATTATGACGGGGCGTACGAATCTAACTTCAATGCAGGACTAGATGTGAAATACGGACTTACCGAAAACTTTACACTGGATGCTACTTTAATTCCTGATTTCTCACAAGCAGCATTCGATAATATCACTTTAAATCTTGGGCCCTTCGAGCAAACTTTTTCTGAACAAAGACAATTTTTTACTGAAGGAGTAGATCTTTTTTCCAAAGGAGATTTGTTTTTTTCCAGAAGGGTTGGAGGCGCGCCTATCAAAGATCCCGTGACATCTGCAAATGAAGAAGTGGTGGATTTTCCGGAATCGGTGAAGGTGCTAAATGCTATTAAGGTTTCCGGAAGAACAGCAAATGGACTAGGTTTAGGCTTCTTTAATTCTTTTACTGAAAAAGCGGAAGCTACCATAGAAAATTTAGATACGGGAAATAGAAGGAAGGAAGTGGTAGAGCCATTTACCAACTATAACATCGTGGTGGTAGACCAGCAATTTAATGGCAATTCCTCAGTTGGGCTCATCAATACCAATGTAACCCGGGACGGTTCTTTTAGAGATGCCAATGTTACAGCACTTACTTCCAGCATTACGAATAAGCGCAACACCTATCAGGTGCGAGGCGATCTTAAACTGAGTCATGTCAACCTGGAGTCTGGTATGGAAACCGGATTTAGTTCCTTTTTCGCAGCCCGTAAGGCACACGGAAACTTGAGATATGGCATAGATCATAGTTATGCCGACACCAAATACGATCCTAACGATCTTGGTTTGCAGTTTAGAAATAATTATAACGATTTTGGGATCGACATTAACTATCGAACTTTTGAGCCATCTGGGAAATGGAACCGTTACTTCTCCAATTTTTATATGAACTACACCAGTTTGGCAAATCCTAGCACCTTTACAGGTCTTGGAATGGGGATAAGCGCGAATGGTTCGACCAAAAAATTGAATGAAATGGGTTTCAACATTAATCTAAAACCAGGAAAACAATACGATTATTTTGAACCTAGAAAAACAGGAAGTTATTTTATTACAGAAAATGGAGTAAACCTAAATGCTTGGTGGCAATCCAACAACAATAAGAAGCTAGCTTTAAGTACCAATATAGGAACAGAGACCCTTTTAGAAGATGGTCGCGATTACTTTAATTATTGGTTTGGACTTGGGCCTCAAATACGCTTTAGCGATAAATTTATGATCTCTTATTTCTTCTCTAGAGATTACTATTCTGGAGATAGAGGTTATGTTACCGAGGTGGACGAGGATGTAATATTTGGAGACCGCCAGCGGGAAGAAATCGAGCAGACCGTTCGTGCGAGTTACAATTTTAACCCAAACCATACCTTATCGCTCACCCTAAGAAATTACTGGGGAATTGTGAGATATGATGAGCAATTATTCAGCTTGCAGGACAATGGTCGTGTTACTAGTTCTACAGGTTATACCACGACGAACATCCCGGATAATCCAGATATCAATTTCTCTACCTGGAATTTGGATCTCGGTTATTCCTGGCAATTTGCACCGGGGAGTTTTGTGACTGCGCTATACCGTAACCAGTTATTTAATCTTGATACCGAAGCTCGGGATTCTTATACAAATAGTATAGATACTTTGTTCAAGCAACCCATTAACAATGTGTTCTCTCTAAAACTGCAATACTTTTTAGATTACAATCAGATCTCAGGCTTGTTTAAAAGTTAGAATTATTTAGATCTTTTCGAAGATAGAATAATACCAACTCGGCCTTGAAATTAAACTTTCAAGGACGAGCTTCTTTTTAGGGATATTTAAAGATGAGTTAAGACCTAAAAATGAAGCAATTAAACCTTTAATTTGTTCCCCAAATTGAATTGTAATTGTGTTTATATTATTGTTGTATCATTTAAGGAAGCTTCAAAATTAATAGAGTTCACACAGGATTTAAAAAACTACATTTGCGCTTTGAGAAACTCAGCACTTGTTTCTGTAGCATTTTGCTCGATCTTCTGCTGAATTAAGTTTAGCTAGTAGATAATGGAGAAGAATGAAACAGAATTAAAAAGCGCGATCACTTCAGAAGAAATTGAAAGCTGCATTGCAGTATTGGCGCAATTGGTAGGAGATACCGATCAGATTTTTGATATCCCAAAAGAACAGCGTACCGAACTTTTAAAAGTTGCAGGGATGTTTTCCAGACCCGACCGCGATGAATTTTCCCGGCGAAAAAAGGACGGAAAAAAAGCTGCAAAACGCAAACAGGAAGCCAAAGATAAAACCGCACGTAAAGAAACCGGGATAAGAAATGCCAGGGAAGCAGTGGTTTTTGTCGCTCCCAAACTGCTTCCAATGTCCCATCTGGCCAATAAAATTGAACTGGAACTGGAGACTCCCAGGAAATGCTACGTCTGTAAAACGGAATTTACCAAAATGCATCATTTCTATGATTCCATGTGTACCACTTGTGGCGATTTTAATTATGCAAAACGTTTTCAAAACGCCGATGTAAAAGGACAGGTAGCGGTTATTACAGGCTCCCGATTAAAAATAGGATATCATATCAGTTTGATGCTTTTGCGTGGCGGAGCAACCGTGATCGCGACCACACGTTTTCCGGTAGATTCCGCTTTGAGGTTTTCCAAAGAAGAAGATTTCCCGGAGTGGGGACACCGCTTAAAGATCCACGGACTCGATTTGCGACACATTCCAAGTGTGGAGATATTCTGCAATTTTATAGAACAAAAATATGAGCGATTGGACATCCTCATCAACAATGCAGCTCAAACCGTGCGACGTCCTGCCGGATTCTATCAGCATTTAATACCAAATGAAGAATGCCCGATAGCTTCCCTGCCAGAAATGGCCCGGGATCTCCTGGTAGATCACAGGGATTGTTTACAGGAATTAAAGGTTTTGACCACGGGAGCTTCCTCAAATCAAAATATGCCGGTTACCTGGCACGGACCCGAACCCGGAATTGGACTGCGGGCTTCGGCCAAATTATCCCAGATCCCTTATAGTTTTGACAATACGCTTGTTGCAAAAGAAGTATTTCCAGAAGGAAAACTTGATGCTGATCTTCAACAAGTGGATCTCCGAAAAATAAATTCCTGGCGCTTGAGACTCGGTGAAATAGAAACCACCGAAATGCTGGAAGTGCAACTGGTAAATTCTGTTGCCCCCTTTGTTTTGTGCAACAGGCTTTCAGAAATAATGAAAAAAGACAACACGGGAAAAAAACACATCATTAATGTTTCGGCCATGGAAGGGAAATTTCACCCTGTTTTTAAGGAAGACAGGCATCCGCATACCAATATGGCAAAAGCCGCTTTAAATATGCTCACGCATACCTCTTCGGGCACTTTGGCCAAGGACGGGATATTTATGAACGCGGTAGATACCGGCTGGGTTACAGATGAAGATCCCGCTGCCCTGGCAAAGTTGAAACAAGAACGAGACGATTTTCAGCCGCCACTTGATATAGTAGATGGCGCCGCGCGTGTAATGGATCCTTTATTTGATGGAATCAATACCGGAAAACACTGGTGTGGAAAATTCCTGAAAGATTACCGACCTATAAGTTGGTAAGAGCGTTTAACCGGAAGGAAATTTTATCATTGATCTTTATTTAATTAGTCCTTAATAATTTTTAACGATTTTCAGTTTAATTGAAGAAAATTTTTAATCAAATCCTTTATTTAAAGGATCCATTCGGTCTATTTCAATATATAACTCTTCAGAAAGAGAACTTATTTTATAAGTTCCCTTAAAATTTCAAATGAGTAAATGTTAATTAAGAAGTAAAATTAACGCTGGATTTAAATGTTGAGTCACGTACAATTAAATTGGTTTTTATTATAATTGTTTTGTTTGATAATTTTGCCTCTTCATTAATTTCTTCTAATAAGTATTTTACAGCCACTTCACCAATTTTAATTCCCGGTTGGTCTATAGTTGTTAATTTTGGTTCAATAATTATTGAAGTTATATTATTACTGAAACCGGCTACAGCAATTTGATCAGGTATTGAAATATTACTATTGTTAAGTGTTTTTATAACACCAATGGCAGCTAAGTCGGTTATGGCAAAAATGGCATCAGGCCTATTTTTCATACTGATAAGTATGGCTCCAAGTCTTTTCCCCTGATGCATTGAAATGTCTTCAGAACTCAATATAATGCTCTCGTCAATATCAATTTTATAAGTTTTTAAAGCCCTTAAATATCCCAGATAGCGCATTTCAGAATTAAAAGACTTCTCTGTTTCTTTAATAATAGCAATTCTTTTTTTACCTGTTTGAATTAAATGCTCTACAATTCTAAAAGCCGCATCCTCTTCATCTATCACTATTTGGGTACAAGGCACTTTGGTTGAAACTTTATCTACGAGTATTAATGGTCGAAATTGCCTCGTACTCAATATTTCGTCAAAATTTGAAGTTGTTCTTGCCAACGATAATAAAACTCCATCAACCCTAAATTGATTCATTGTTTTTAACATTTCGGCCTGTTTTTGTTCATTATTTCTCGATTCTGAAACAATAACCTTATAACCATTTAATTCGGCCTCCTGCATAATTCCCTTTAGTAATGTTGAAGTAAAAAAATGTGAGATATCTGGTACAATAACCCCTAGTATGAAGGATTTATGAGATCTAAATCCTTTTGCAAAAAAATTGGGGATATAATGTAATTTTTTTGACACTTCATGAACGCGCTTTTTAGTTTCATCACTAATGTCTGGATGATCACTTAAAGCCCTGGAAACTGTTGAAATAGAAATTCCGAGTTCCTGAGCTAATTTTTTTAGCGTAACTATATTTTTACTTGGCAAAATTGAATGGGATTACTTAATGAGAGTAAATTACAATTAAAATTCCTTTTCCGCAAACGTTTGCGATTACGTTTGCAGAACAATTGTGCTATTTTTCTGTAGTATTTTACCCATAAACAGTTCAATTTTACCATATGTTAAACCGAAACTAAAATTAAAGGACCTTAATTATGAAAAAATTTCTAATTATTATTGTATGTTTTTTTGGAGTGCATTCGTATGCACAATCTACCATTAGCGGAACTGTTGTAGATGAATTTAAAAACCCAATACCAGGAGCTAACATACAATTAGTAGGTGTACAAGCAGGAGCCATAACAGATTTTGATGGAAAATACGAATTTACCACCGAATTATCTGGAGAACAAATGATTAAAATATCTTTTCGGGGTTATTTTTCTCAAACAAAAGAAATCACCCTACCAGGAAACAGCAAGATGGATTTTATATTAGTTCAAAGTTTAGAATCATTGGATGATGTGGTTTTAACAGCTACGTCTACAACAAGATCACAGAAGGAGACACCACTTTCCATTACTTCCATGAATGCTAAACAATTAGCAAAAACCAATACAAGTAGTCAAGCCGATGTATTACGTAGCGTACCAGGTATTACCGCTGAAGGTGGTGGTGGTGAAGTTGCATCAAACATATTTGTGAGAGGATTGCCCTCCGGTGGACAGTATGCATTTAACCCGTTACAAATTGACGGAATGCCTGTTTTAGCGACCTTTGGATTAAACTCTTCTGCGCATGATGTCTATTTTAGAAATGATATTGGATTCAGAAGTTTAGAATTTGTACGTGGTGGTTCTTCTATTTTGTACGGTGTTGGTTCAGTTGCCGGTATTATTAACTATACAAGTGTTACCGGAAATGCACAACCTAAAAATATTCTCAGAACAGAAATAGGTTCAAATTCCAGATATAAAGCAGATTTCTTGTCAAGTGGTCCATTAGGTGGTCCAGATTCTAACACTTTTTATGCGCTTTCTGGTTTTTACAGATATGATGAAGGTCCAATAAAAACAGGATTACCTTCAGAAGGATTTCAATTAAGAGGTAATTTAAAACATGTTACAGAGAAAGGGTCTATTACATTTTCAGGTCAATTTATTGATGATAAGGTACAATTCTTCTTGCCTTATCCTTTAGAAGGTGGTTCTCGTAATCGTCCTTATGGAAATGATGGAGAAGAGATATTTACACTACAAACCGCAGCAGCAGCCAATATATCTTATTCTACACCAGATGGAATCTATAGCTCTCCTATTGAAGATGGAGTACTAACTAAAGGCGGGTATTTTTTAACCAATTTTAAACATAGGTTTTCCGATGATTTAAAATTAGATGCTAAATTAAGATACTCAAGATACGAACATCAATTCAATTTATTTTTAGATGGTAGTGGAATTGGTGATGCTAAAGTTGTTGAAACACAAGCAGAATATTTGACAACCAGAGGATTAGAATCTGGAGATTTCACTTTGCTTAACGGGCAAGCACTTCCGTCTAATGCTTTATTATTTGAAAATAGAATTTTAGATAGGAATAGACCATTAACAGAATTGATGGCAGATTTTAAATTGACTAAAACAGCCGGAAACCATAATATTACTTTTGGATCATTCATGTCTAGATCCCACCAAGCAGGAGATTTTAACGTAATTACCAATTACTTAAGCGAGTATAATGATAGACCGGCCTTAGTTAATGTCTCAGGTTATACGGTAAATGGAGTGACCAATAGAGGTGCGGCTTATACAAATAGAAATATAAATAGTAATAAAATAGCCGTTTTTATTGCTGATGAGATTAAATTAGACCGTTGGAATTTAGATTTTGGAATTCGTTATGAAAGAGCTTCAGGAGATATTGAAAATGAGGGAACTTCATCTTATGAAGTAGACGATACCGGTATTGCCCAACTGGATAATGTTATTTGGGGTAATGGTTCCTGGACAAGAGGTCACGTTTCTGCCGATGATTTTGCTATAGCTTTAGCCGCCCTTTATAAAGTTAATGACAACTTAAGTGCATATGGAAACTTTTCGAGGGCACTGAAAAACTATCTCTTTTGAGGTAATCTTATTAAAGCGATCAAGCAAAATGTATTTTTTGACTTGGTCGCTTTTTTATTTGTGATTTTTTTAGGTGTTGATATTTTTATAAGTCTATGTGTCAAAACG